>Ga0209358_10000394_pt1 | contig 38505 bp, 36 predicted proteins | sample LauGreFa1BDMLBSN_2_FD_187574 | JGI IMG/M metagenome (GOLD analysis project Ga0209358, IMG submission 187574) | Freshwater lake microbial communities from Lake Michigan, USA - Fa13.BD.MLB.SN (SPAdes) (version 2) | ecosystem: Environmental > Aquatic > Freshwater > Lake | place: Lake Michigan, USA... | reverse complement strand
ATAAGGGGCAATTGGGAATTCCCCAAAAAAATCTTGATTAATTTAATTGTACGGCTGGTAACCTAGTAGATTGACTATCATAGACAAACAGCTCTACGATCTCATAATCCCAGTATTTGCTTAAAGGTGACTTATCTAGGTAATCAATTACCTGTTTTTTATCATTCGCATTAATGGTAATCCAGGACTTTTGTACTTCCATACTCACTGCATAACTATCAATAATACCCTTATTCAGTAAATAATTGATATAAGTACGATGCGGAGGGACTAAAGTCATAAACTCCTCATCCATATCAAAAGTGATAATTGCCTGGTATTTTTTCATGTTCACACTAAGTTACACTAAGAATTGAAATATTAAAATTCTGTTGATTAAATTATCGTAAATAATAAAATTTACTTTGACTTAAGTCCATATATAAATTTAATCCAATTGCATATAGCCAATTCTACCCCCTGAACCTGCTAAAAATACAGCCTTCCTATTGGGTTGTTTTTTAACTACATGGAAGCTTTCAGTTGAAATTAATTCCCAATTTTTACCGCTGTTTTTTGAAATATCTACCCCCGAAGTTCCGCATGTCACTAAAAGCTGATTGGTTAAAAAAGTAACCCCCGATTTGTAGCCATTGGGATTACCTAAATTTTTTCGTTGCGCCCACTTTTGTATTCTAATTGATTTGTGTTTTTGATCTGTATTCGGAGTTAAGAATACATTAAAGCCTGCAATATTTTTCTCTGATTCTTTAAACTTCGCAAAATCTCCCCCAACAATAATTAATTTATTTCCATTAGGAGATATCGCAATACTATTTGCCCCTGTAGATGTGCCGCCTTGTAATATATCCAAATCTCTTGCTACCCCATTTATCCATAATCTACTTGCCATTCCACCTGAAATTAAAAATTGATCATCGCCTTTTGATGCTAGATTAGAATTACTTGATGCAAAAAAAGCTTCGCCTTGTTTTAATTCAGATTTAAAATAATTCGGTGCTACTTGTTGCCAATGCTCCCCTTTATCAGTAGTGTTTAATAAAAAAATGATATTGTTAATAGGATCGCCAACTACACTTCCATTATTCTCATCCTTAAAATTGATTGCATCCAAAAACATAGCTGTGTCTGCATTTTCATACACTTTATTCCAAGTCACGCCTCCATCTTTTGTTTTTAAAATAACTGCAGGTGCTGCTACCGCAGCAATAATAGCCTCTTTATTATTCCATGCATGTATGGCTCTAAAATCTCTTTTTTCATACCCAGCAACTTGCATCCATTCAAAATTTTCGCCCCCATTGATGGACAAGGCAATGGTTCCGCTACTTCCACTCGCCCAAATTGTATTTTCATCTGGAACACTTAACCCCCTAAAACTAATTCCTTTTTTTTGAGAAAGTATTTTTATGGAATTATTCCCCGAATTTTGCGCAACTGCTAATTGAACAAATAAAATAAGAATAAATAATTTTACAATTCGCATAATATTAATTTTACAATACAAAGATACGATATGATACCCTATTGGTTGAGCAGAACACAATTAATGTTAGGAGATGAAAAAGTGGAAAACCTGATGGGTAAAAATGTATTAATTGTTGGACTTGGAGGCGTGGGTGGCATTTGTGCTGAAATGATTGTTAGAGCGGGCGTTGGCAAAATGACGATTGTAGATAATGACATAGTGGACGAAAGCAATATCAACAGGCAAATACAAGCCTTACAATCAACCGTAAAACAACCAAAAGCGCAGGTTTTAGCTGCAAGGTTAAAAGATATAAACCCCGCATTAGATTTAACTGTAATTGAAGTGTTTATTAAAGAACAAATAACCATTGATTTAATTGAGAAAGAAAAATGGGATTATATCGTGGACTGTATTGATACACTTTCAAGTAAAGTATTTTTTATCAAAGCTTGTATTGATCGGTCGCTTCCTTTGGTAAGCTCACTTGGCGCGGGTGGTAAAGTGGATCCCTCTCAAATTGAGGTAACGGATATTTCCAAAACCCATGAATGCAATTTGGCTAAGTACGTTCGTAAGCGATTACACAGTTTAGGAATATATAAAGGATTAAAAGTGGTATTTAGTCCAGAAAAAGTGGATCAATCTAGAATAATTGAAACAGAAAAGGCATTCCCCAAAAAGTCGCTAATTGGTACTTTAAGTTATATGCCTGCTATTTTCGGGTGTACCGTGGCAAGTGTGGTTATCAGGGACTTATTGGCAAATGATTGATTTATAGCCCTATTTTCTTTGAAATCAGCCTAATTTTTCATTAAATTTGCACCTCCTAGAATTAAAAGGAGCTGGTTCGGTAGCTCAGCTGGATAGAGCGTCATCCTTCTAAGATGAGGGCCATTGGTTCGAATCCAATCCGAATCACCATTTTTAATTTTAACCCATTGTTTTTCAATGGGTTATTTTTTTTAACTACCCTCTTGTAGCAAACTCGTCAGCAAAATAGTTGATTTCAAGTTTATTTAAAGTGTGTTTGCAGTTGAATTTGGCAATTGGTTGGTTATACGTTGCTGGTACTGTTTCAACATACTTTTTACCGCACCTTCCTTGTTTTTCTTGATATAGGTTTCAAAAGATTTTAGTGTGACGTGTGAACTCACAACCATGATGTCTTTGTAATCACACCCAAGATTTACAAGAGTGGTTATAAGCGTTCTACGTCCACAATGATTGGTTAACATTGTATATCTTGGCACCATCTCAGTTTTGATTTCACCACCACGATTGTATTTGATTTGTATTTTTCTATTCAACCCTTTTATCATCTTACCAAGTTCTTTTAACCCATCATTAATTTTTTGGTCTGATATTCTTGGAACATCATTATTATACTTTTCAAATATTTTCTTTGATTGTGGAAATAGTGGTATCACTGCTTCATTTCCCGTCTTCTTATTTACAATTACTACAACCTCTAATCCATCCTTATCAATATCACAAAACGATGTTAGGTCTGATACACGAACGCCACTCCAACACATCAATAGGAACTGGTCGCGTATTCTATCAAGTCGTGGGTTATCAGTTAAATCCAATTCCTCCATTTCTTTAAGTTCTTCTTCGTCTAATGCAATGTTATTAGCAGGTTCTTCGGGTATGGTAATATTGTATTTTTCAAATGGATTAAATGGTAAATAACCATCTGCCACTAATACAGAAAAAAAGGCTTTAAGACACTTTAATCGTCCACTAGCAGAATTTAGTTTTTTCTGCTCCACCTTTAAAAGGAACTGTTGAAAATTCTTTACAAATGTCTTTTCAAGGACGGAGATATTAGTCATCTTTATTTTATGATGTTTACAATAGGCTTCTAATCTACTTACAAGTCCAGCGTGATTTTTTAAGGTACCAGTACGGTACATCTCACCATCATTAAGTTCATAACCATCAATCCTTCTTTGAATAATACTTTCAATAATAGGTATTAAATCAAACACCTCTTTCTTTTTTTCAAAGTATTCACTAGCATCTAATTTACTTTCAATGTACTTTACAATATCATCTTTGGTGGGATAGGTTTTGTGCTCCTTTTGAAACTCCAAGTAGAATTGGTTTAATCTCGTTTTAAGAGTGTATAACTCACCTTCAATGGTGCTGTTCCATTGTTTTCCTTTACCTGTTTTAATCCAACCATTTTCCCAATCCTTCAAAGGTATTTTATCAATGGGCAACGCATAAGTAAATCTATCCACCCCATAGTAGTTCACTGATACATTTATAGAACCAGTTTTTCCATCACTGCTTTTTCGTATGTAATAACTTACGCCCACTTAAATTTAGATGTATATTTTGAACGAATACCATTTTTTGCTACTGTTAGGTCATGTTCTGTAACTAATACCTTTCTACCAATACCACGATTTACAAGTATACCTTCCTTCACCCACCTTGAAATCGTATTTGCAGTAACACCAATTAAATCAGCAGCCTGTTCTCGTGTTAGCACATTACTACTTTTAAGTAGACGCTCTTCAAGTAATTTAAACTCACTGGCAACCACATCTCTTATGGTTGATTGTAAATCCTCTTTTTGTATCAAATACATTGGTGTATTATTCATTTGAATTGTTTTAAAATTATAAAATAAGGTGACTAGCAAAAGCCAGTCACCCATTATGTTTATGCTGCAATTTGTAAATCACTTTCTACACTACTAGTTCGTTCGTACAATATCTTTTCAAAACGTTTTTTACTAAACTCAATACTTTCGTGGTCCACGTCAAAACCTATTACGTTTCTTCCCATTGATAAACCTACCCCCGCCGTACCACTACCTATGAAGCCATCCAAAATTGTGTGCCCAACACTTGAATAGGCTTGAATAAATGGAGTGTATATATCCTCACGACACGGGGCGTCATGTTGAAAATCCTTATCCACTGCTTCACGTTCACTTTGGTTGTAAGTAGCAGTTTGTATCACATTGGTAATGCAACTTTCAGGGGAAGCCATATAATAACCACCACTTTTGGTTTTTTTGATTTGGTAATCTTCGGTAGACGATTTTTTCATCACATCTTGGTAATATGGTTCCGCACCTGGCTTACAAGCAACGATAATTCGTTCATAAGAATTGATAAATCTGTTTGGATGTGGCGCGTATTTACTATTGTTCTTAGCCCATATGTTTACATCCAAAATAATCCAACCATCTTTTTCAAGTGCTAACTCAACTTTACTGCAAACTCCTTTATATCCATTACGGTATGTTTCACCTAGTACCGTTACCATCACGCCACCTTTTACAAGTTTTCGTTTTTTCTCTTGGCAGAACAATACGAAATTTTCAACATACTCCTCAACTGTTTTCTCCCAACCATGGCATAAATCATCTTGGTTCTTATATTTTCTTAACCATAGATACGGATGTGAATCAATGCACAATCTGACGCTCTCATCTTCAACCACACTCATATCCATTGAGGATTGGTTATACAATTGATACCAGACCTCATTACAAGAACCTTCCTTCATCTCCAATTGTCTTCGCTCTTGGTTGTTGATTTTGTCCTCTTTTGTTTTAAGTAAATCCCAAGCCTTGTGAATTGAAATCACACCTTCGTTTAATTTTTCAAGAACACCCGTTGCTTTTGGATTGTTGTTCTCGTTCCAATAAACAAACATCAACTTACGAAGGTTTGCAGGTTTCAAATCAAGTCCAAGTACAGCACATGCAAGTAGGAATTTATCTTTTCCCACCTCACCATACTCTTCCTCACTAAGTAAGTCCTTAAAACCTAACAAATCACGTTTCTTACCTTGACTGGTACCCACCAATCCAAAAAAGTGTTCCACAAGAGATGCCGTCTCAATCACCGAACGTTTAATGCACTGATTTACCTTCATACGATAATCTAATACCTCCTCGTCAGTGATATTGATTACAGTACATTCTAGTTCAGTAATACCTGCATCACCTGATACAAGATACCTAACTACACCATCTACGATGTAGTTAACATTTTTACGTTTTACCACTGTTATGGGCTGTTTCTGCCCATAAGATTTCATAGTGAACTGCATTGCCACTAAATTTCCCACTGCATATTTGTTTTCAATAAGTGGGTGAACTTTTAAATGTTCTGTTGAGATATTCTCAACGCTTTTTTTACCTGCCATTTCTCTTTATTTTTGAGATTATTAAATACATATTAAAATTTTCCTACACTCTTGGAATACGTCAGTTTTGGGCAAAAAAAGGGGGCTTGAAAATTGCTCTTCAAAAAACTTACCTCCCATTTCAATCCAATACTACTGCATTCCATATTGTGTTTTATAGTGTTTCCATAATTCAATGGTAGCAAATGCGTCAATGTAATTTTCCTTTACTTGATGTTTAACCTCTACCACCCATTGCTGTTCTCCCTTTGATAATACAATATCAACAAGAACCCCATTTACACGTTTATCTAAAAGGGCTATATATCCAAGTGTTTCAAACATCTTCACATTGAGCAGCTCCATATTTAAACCTTGATTACCCATTGTCTTATTAAAAGAACGAGACCGGGTTCCGTCATCATCAATCCAGTATGCTTTGATTAGTTCGTATTTCGTTTTGGTTGATGGATTGGTTGATTTGGTGAAGGTGAATTCAGGTAACATATAAGACATACTACGTCTTAAACGCACCTTCAAGTATTCAATATAACTAACCAAGTCCTTTGCATTTAACTTACCATTATATCCTTCAATCGTTTCAAGTGGATTTAAGTATAAATCACGAAGACGATTTTGGTTAGATATAAACTCTTCAATCATCTCATCTCTTATCTCTTGTAACACACCCCATGAATAATTCTTAGGATTTTGGAGAAAATGTCTTGCCACCTCTGTATCCATCTTCTCAAACTCAGCCGCCTCTTTGAAGATTAAAGTAGGTACCATATCCATTTTGATTGCACCTGCTTTACCAAGTAGTGCTAATACATCATCTTCAACGGCAGTGTAGCCGTAGTTAGTAATATTGGTTGGGTTGTTTAATAACATTTTTCTCTAATTTTTTCAAAGGTAAGGAAATTTGGTTCAATATTCCAAATATATAGGAAATTTTATTTTTGATAGGTGATTTATACCTAATTTTTTAAACCAATACCCGTCCTGCCCCTATACCTGCCGGCAGTGCCGGGGATATTTCCTGCCTTATAAACGCATTTGGGGTGTTTTTATTACCCGTTCAATTCCACGAACCAATACCGACTGGTTCCAGTGGCATCTAAACTTTTGTACGAACCTAAGATAACTAAAAAATAAATTTTGGGATTTTTAACCTGTAATAGGGATTTTGGTGTGAACCAAAGTATTTATTGTTTTACCATGAAGGATTTATTCCTTAAAGGATTTTCCATATCCTCTTGGTACTAATAATACTTAACAAATGAAAAACAATCACTACCCCACTTACCATCAAATCCTAACCATTAACAAAGAAGGTAACTACGAATATATAAGAACAGGTGCTACACTCAATAATCAATATTACCTATCACTACCCGTTATATTGGGATTATACGATACCAGTGACCCAACACTACGTAAGTATCTAAAACAATATGGTACCAGCACCGATAGTTTCCTTGCAGATAGCAGGTTGTTTATTCAGGAAGAATTTTTAAAATCCCATAAGTTCCATTTAAGACCCAGTAACAAAAGTTCTTACCATCCCTATCAAAAACAAAATATCGTTGGTGCTAAAATACCTTACATCATTACCACTAAATCCTATACCAGTCAACAACAACTTATTAGTAATAGCAGTTGCAACAGACAACTCATATTAAAAGAATTAAAACAAATTGATTGGGATTTATTCATCACCATCCAAACCAGCAGTAAAACAACGCAGGACTATTGGGATATGACTATGTTAAGGTTTATTGATTTAATGGGTGCTCATGTAGAAAATGATGGTATTATGGCAGCATACTCAACTGAATATAATTTTGAACCAGTTGACGAAAGAATTTTAAAATATAAATCCAACCACAGACATATTCATATCCTCTTGAATAGAAATAAAGAAATCATACATCTTGAAACCATTAAAGAACTCATGACTATTTCAATGAATAAAAGAAAATTAAATCCAACAGAATACCACGTATCGGTATATGATAAGTCAATGTGGGCTACCAATTACATTCTAAAACAATATAGTATTACAAAAAGTAATTTTTCAATAGTAGTACCAAGTAAAGAATTACTTAATGGGCATACCAATGTCTCTTGATAAACTATGACTTTGCAATCATCCTTAGTTGAAATATTTTGTTTAGCCAGATACCTTACCCCCATACTAACATTATCCTCCAACCATTTATAACGACTATCGTTTGTCTTCTCCGCTATGTTTCCTTATTATCCCAAAGGTGCAGATACTCCTACGAATTAAAGTGGTTCTTGTTGCTCAACTGAGTTGCTCCCCACCTGATATATCCTTTTTCTGTCGGTTATGTCGTTGTTAAAATTTACGAAATTTTACCCGTAATAAAAAATCATGATGAAAATTTTTTGAAAAAATTTATAAAATTTCTTTGTCGTGAATAACTGGTTGGTTACAAATACTAGCACTAAGTCCTAAATGCTAGTTGCTGCTACTCTAATCAATAATTTTACTAGTAATTGCTAGTATTTCTTTACTGTGGAAATATGATACTCTTCGTGAAGTAACCACCATTTATTTTCAAAATAAGACGACTGGTTGAACTTTCTAATCAAGTGTGAAGGTATTTATCATTAAAGATATATCAATGAAATTAAGAACTCTAATTGAAGAAAAACCCAAAAGAAAATTGAAGATGATTGTTACCGAGACCCAGTTCCGTAAACTTGCAGAAAACGTCATCCAACTCCAAGAACAAAAACAAATAAAAAACACTTACCTAATAAAAAGAACCAACAATGAGAAGAAGAAATAACAAAACAAGGTACCAAGATAAGGTAGTGTTTGTATTGGATGCCAACTCTCAAAACAGAAATACCCCAAATACGAAGGACACCTATGACTACGTCCATAATATGTTGGAAATAATGCTCCGTAAAAACAATGTATCCACCGATACTGTATTCATGGGCGGTTCCAAACACGATTTATGTATGTGGTTGAGTGGAATACTAGAATTTTATACTTTTTCAACAATTGAGGTTGAAGACAATACCTATTCATATTCAAAAGACAAAGATTTTATGTTGCCAAAGAACTTTCGTTAAATGCACCACTTCCAAGTCCAAAAATATTTACTGGCAATCTGTATTCTTTTAATAACAGTTGCCAGTATTTTTTTGTTATCACTTTCTTCAAATTTTAAGGAAGTTAAGATAGTGCCATCTTTATACAAGATGGAACCCATAATTGACTGAGTTATAATAAAAGTAAAAAAATATCATTGCCGGTAGTGCCAAAAGGCGTAGCATAGCGCTAAAAATGGAACTATGACTACTAAAATTAAATCCGCAGAACATTTAGAAGAAATTGAATTAAACAAATTATTAAAGTACCTACACCAAAACAAGTTATGGGTATATTACCTATTTGTAAGATTGGGAGTATCAGTTGCACTACGATACTCTGATTTATCCCAAATCACATGGGAAATGGTATTAGGGAAATCCAACCTTATATTGAAAGAGAAAAAGACGGGTAAGGTTAGAGAAATACCATTACAAATTGAACTGACTGATACGATTGCAAAGGTATATTCACAAATGGGGTGTCCTGAAAGGAGCAGTTGTATTATCCCATTACACATCCGTACCATCAATAAACAAATCAAGTTATATGCTGCAAAAGCAGGTATTCGTGGTAAGAGGATAAGTAGCCACACAATGAGGAAGACATTTGGGAGGTTGTGCTGGAACAGAAATAACCAAAGTGAGGCTTGTTTAGTTCGTTTATCTTCATTATTCAATCACTCATCTGTACAGACAACTAGAATTTATCTTTCACTGCGTCAGGAGGAGATACAGAACCTTTATATGTTGCAAGATATGTTTGTCTATTAGAATTTATCGTTTTTATAAAATTTTATGAAAACGAGATACAATCATATTTTTTTTATTGTTTTTTACAGTTATTTATTTTGGATTTTTGGAACGTTTGTAACCTTAACTGGAACGTTTGTAACCTTAACTGGTACATTTATTACCTTAATTGGTACGTTTGTAACCTTAACTGGTAAGTTTGTCTCCGCTTTATTATTTCCATATCCATTTACTGTTCCATCTTCAATTTTTTTGTAATAAACATCCCCATTCAATCCTTCTTTAGCACTATATTCAAATACCTTAATTTCATCCGATTTTTTTTGAAGATTTCCTTTTAATCCTGTTTTAGTTGTTATTAAAATCACACCATTTTTAGCTTCATCACCATATTGCGAAATGGATGATGGATTTCTTAAAACACTCATAGACTCAAATTCCTCTTCGTTTAATTTAGACACTTCAATCGTTGTTTTCAAAGGAACGCCATCTACAATGTATAAAGGAGTTTTTTTATTGCCAACAGCCACTTCTTCCATCTTGTTTTGAGCATCTTGTTTCGCTAATGAAGGATTTGGAGGTGTTGGAGGTGTTGGAGGTGTTGGAGGTGTTGATAAAGATTTCACACTACTCTTACTATTTGGCTTAGACGTATCTATTAACATAGATACTTTTTCAGAGTTAGAGAAATAAGTGGAAATAGCATCCAATATATTATTTGCTATTTTTTCTTCATTCGCTTTAACAAGTTTCAAATCATTTGGATTACTAATAAATCCACTCTCAAATAAAACTGATGGCATTTTAACATTTTCAATTACCCAAATTCCCATTTTTCTTGTAGTAATTTTACTTTTAGGGAATAATTCGCTAGTGGATGCTAATATATTTTTAGCAATCATATTACTCTCTTTTAAGTATAACTTATTTTTAGAAGGAATATAACATGTTGTGCCAGTAAATTTTGGAGTACCGCCATTATCCATGTGAATAGATACAAATAAATTTGCATTTGATGCATTTGCAAAATTTGCTCTATCAACTAATGTAATGAACTTATCAGTCTCTCTTGATAATATAATATTAATATTAGGATTGTTATTTATTGATTTAACCTTTAATGCAATTGCTAATGCCAAATCCTTTTCAGTAGTACCATCTGCTGCACTTGCGCCAAGGTCTTCACCGCCATGACCAGCATCAATGATTACAGTATACTGTTTATCTAATTTTACAATTGGTCTTGAATTAATATTACCATTTCTAAATGCAAATAGTAAAATCATCGCTGCCATAATTGGCATAATAGTTAATCTTCTAAGATAACTAAATTTTGTGTTTGTAGTTGTAAACATTTGAATTCTTCGTTTAATTGGTGAAAAGAAAAATGAATTTGATAAAAGATGTTGTTGTGTAGGATATGCTGATGTTAACAATAGTTCTGCTAAAATACTTGTATCATTATTTTGAATAGATTTTTGGTCTGCAATAAATTCATGTATCAAATACAATTCATTTCTAATTAACCAAGTAATTGGATTAAACCATCCAATAATCAACTGTAATTCAATCAAAAGTTTATCAAAAGAGTGGTTTTCGTCAATATGAACCACTTCGTGTGCTAAAATCTTCTTTCCCACTTCGCTGTTTAAATCAATAGACGTATTCCAGAAAATATAATTGAAAAAAGAGAAAGGAGTTCCTTTAACATCAGTCATCACTAGATACAGATTTACTAATTTTTTTAATGGGTATTGTTTTATAAGTTTTCTAATATTCCACAACGATTTTACAAACCTTATAATTAGTAAAAGTGTTATACTAATTGCTATAATTAACAGCAAATTATCCCAATTAAACTGAGAACTTTTTATGATAACGTCTTGTTCTATGCTACTATTCTTATCAGCAATAAAATCAACGAAATTCAAAACCTTAGGTGCCGCAACTACTTGTTCCTTTATAATATCAATTTTAATAAAAGGAATAAGCCATGATAGAACCGAGATACCCATTAAATAAAACCTATTATACTGATGAAATTGTTTATTTCTTAATATAAACCAATAGTATGTATAAAGTATACTACTACATAATACTACTTTCAATAAATAATATAGAATTGTTATCATTGTAGTTATTTTTTCTTTTTAATTTCTTGTAGGAGTAATTCTAAATCAGCAACTTTCAAATCCTTTTGTTTTACCATGAAGGAAACAACATCAGAAAAAGAACCTTCAAAATATCCTTCCACCAATGTTTTAATACTTGATGAAGAATATTCATCCTTACTAATAACTGGTGCATAACAATGCACCCTTCCATGAACTAGATGAGAAATATACCCTTTATCAATTAATATTTTGATGATAGTAGCAATTGTATTGTTATGTGGTTTGGGTTCTGGCATTGCATCTATAATGTCTTTCAAATAAGCAGAATCTAATTTCCATAGAACCTGCATTACTTGTTCTTCCGCTTTTGTTAATGGTTTACTCATCGTTTTTGATTTATAAGACCAAACCTATAACTAATATTTTAGTTTTACAACTAATTTTATAGTTTTAACAAAAATTATACAAAAATTAATAAAATGGGTAGGTAGTAATTATCTCTAATGGAATATTGTACGAGTTCTAAATGTTTCAAGGCTCGTCTTTGATAATTGCAACAAAGTTTCTTTAAATTTTAATGGAGTTAAATAAGAACATAAACAACCAATGTTTAGACAACGACACTAACCCACATTGTAGCAGTGATGTAAGCAACCCAACCTCATTTAAACGAATTTGGATATATGAAAACAAAAAAAACTATTCTATTTAGATTATATGGAGGGTTTTGTATCATTTGTAAATCATTGGAATACAACCAAATAATCCAATCCGAATCACAAAGCCTTCCCCGATAACTCGGTGGAAGGCTTTTCTCATTTAAGGCAGCGTCACAAGCTTGCTTGTGTAAGATGACGAGAATGAGAAAAGCAATCAATCGCAAAGCGATTGATTCGGGAAGGCATTGTGTACCCAACCACCAGGGATCAGCGAGCATGAAATGCGAGCTAATCCCTTTGAGATTAATATGAAGGCATTGTGTACCCAACCACCAGGGATCAGCGAGCACGAAGTGCGAGCTAATCCCTTTGAGATTAATATGAAGGCATTCTGTACCCAACCCCCTGGGATCAGCGAGCATGAAATGCGAGCTAATCCCTTTGAGATTAATATGAAGGCATTGTGTACCTCACCACCAGGGATCAGCGAGCACGAAGTGCGAGCTAATCCCTAGGATAAGAATTTGAGTTATTTATTTGATTTAGGCGCATCTTTATAAATAGCTCCAGTTGCAAAATCAACTATTAAACCTGCTCCACCCCAAAAAAATACATCACAAAGTAATGCCCCAATTTTAACATCACGATGCGGCTGACCAGCTACTGGTTTTGTTTTTTGATAAGTAGTTACTTTACCACCAACAATGGTAGCGCAAGATGTCATGTAAAATAACATAACAGCCAACATTATAATTTTAGATAAATTTTTCATAATTTTTATATTTTACTAAATATATGGTAAATTAATTGAATATAAATAAATCATTTGTGCAAATTCTTGTTTTATATATCCCTACAACCCTATCTCATGCTTTAACAAATTGACCAAAAATGAACATTAACGATTAACTTTAACGTCCGATATTTTATAAAAAATGAAAGGTTTTCACTTTAAAACATACGAAGCACCAGAACAATCTCCTTTTGACAGATTATTCGAAATTTTCAAGGAATTGATTGTGCATACATCTGGCGATTTTGATGAGGCCATTAGTTGGATGCGTGAATTAGATGTGGAGTATAAACTCACCGACGAAAAATATACCATTGACGATTTTATTGAAGACCTAAAAAAGAAAGGCTACATAAAAGAAGAAATACAACAAGACGGCAATGGCGAAACAAAAATTACTTCCAAAACGGAAAGAGCCATTCGTCAACAAGCTTTAAATAATATTTTCGGCAATTTGCAAAAAGCAGGAAAAGGAAATCACAAAACAAAAACACTGGGACAAGGAGATGAAAAGAATGGAGAGTTCAAGGAGTTTAACTTTGGTGACAACATCGAAAATATTTCTTTGACAGAGAGCATTAAAAATGCACAAATAAATCATGGCATTGGGGATTTCAATTTAACTGAAAATGATTTGGTCGTAGAAGAAACAGAACAAAAATCCCAAATGAGCACGGTACTGATGATTGATATTAGTCATAGTATGATTTTATACGGGGAAGACCGAATCACACCTGCAAAAAAAGTGGCAATGGCATTTGCTGAATTAATTACCACTCGCTACCCAAAAGATACCATTGATATTTTAGTTTTTGGTGATGATGCTTGGACAATCAGTATTCAGGAACTACCCTATTTAAAAGTGGGGCCCTATCATACCAACACAGTAGCAGGTTTACAACTCGCCATGGATATACTCAGAAGAAAACGTAATACCAATAAGCAAATTTTCATGATTACGGATGGTAAGCCAAGCTGCATCAAGGAAGCAGATGGCACTTATTATATGAATAGTAATGGACTAGATCAATACATTGTAGAAAAGTGTTACAACCAAGCAAAAATGGCACGGAAACTGCATATACCTATCACCACCTTTATGATTGCACAAGATCCTTATTTGCAAAAATTTGTGAATGCATTTACAGAAGCAAATCAAGGCAAAGCATTTTATACCGGGCTTAAAGGATTAGGAGAAATGATATTTGAAGATTACGAAACCAATAGAAAAAAGAAACTTAAATAAATAGCTTAACCGCATACTTATGAAAATTGAAAAAATTAAAACCTTAGGGGATTTAAAAAAACAAGGTTACCAAAGCAAAAGCATCAAAGACGAACTAAGAGATAACCTTATTTTAAAAATAAAAGAAGGTGTACCTGCATTTGAAGGAATTCATGGTTTTGAGGAAACAGTGATTCCTGAATTAGAAAGAGCCATTTTATCAAAACACAATATTAATTTATTGGGATTAAGAGGTCAAGCAAAAACGAAACTAGCTCGATTGATGATTCAATTATTGGATGAATACATTCCGTTTGTTGCAGGTTCAGAAATTAACGACGACCCATTACATCCAATATCAAGATTTGCAAAAGATACCATTCATGAAAAAGGCGATGCTACTCCTATTGCATGGTTGCATCGTGATGAACGTTTCTTTGAAAAATTAGCAACGCCTGATGTTACCATTGCAGATATCATTGGAGATGTGGATCCAATAAAAGCGGCTAACCTAAAATTGTCCTACGCTGACGAACGCGTGATACATTTTGGTATGATTCCTAGAGCAAACAGAAGCATATTTGTTATTAATGAGCTTCCTGATTTACAAGCCAGAATTCAAGTGGCCTTATTTAATATTTTACAAGAAGGTGATATTCAAATTAGGGGCTTTAAACTTAGAATGAATTTAGACATCCAATTCATTTTCACCGCTAATCCAGAGGATTACACCAATCGTGGTAGTATTGTAACTCCATTAAAAGACAGAATCGGATCACAAATATTAACACACTATCCAAAAAATATTTCAGTAGCTAAAAAAATAACGGAGCAGGAAGCTAAATTAAATCCAACCCAAAAAGAAATAATATATGTTCCGAATTTGGCTAAGGACATTATTGAACAGATCAGCTTTGAAGCAAGGGAAAGCGAATACATAGATGCTAAAAGTGGCGTAAGTGCAAGGATGACCATAAGCGCTATGGAAAATTTAATCAGTGCCGCTGAAAGAAGATGTTTGAAAAATGGGTTGAAAAAAACGAGCGTGCGCTTATCTGATTTTATGGGCATTATTCCTGCCATCACAGGAAAAATTGAATTGGTTTATGAAGGAGAACAAGAAGGCGCAGAAGTGATTGCCACCCATTTAATTGAAAAAGCAATTAACTCCCTATTTAAAAATCAATTCCCTAAAATAAGTAAAATTGAAAAGCAAAATGAACGTAATGCTTATTCCGACTTATTAGATTGGTTTATTGCAGAAGGGGGCTTTGAATTATATGAGGATTTTGACGAAAAGCAGTATAACAAAGTGCTTGATGAAGTAAAGCCATTAGATGCCCTTATTAAAAAATATGCGCCAGATACCATTAAAGAAGATATCTACTTTATGAAAGAATTTATTCTATGGGCTTTGGTAGAAAATAAAAAGTTAAATAAAGAAAAATTAACCGAAGGATTCTCATTTAAAGATATCCTTGGACATTTAATCAACAAAATGTAGACTGAGAAATAGGCCTTTTTACATTATTATAATAATTTAATAATCAGAGCATTAGACCAAAGCTCCCTTTGGTCTAATAAATATAAATTGTATTGATTTTTTTAATATCTTAATAGTTCAAAATATTCCAATATAATATTGGCATTATTTTAAAACTTACGATGCTAAAACCAAATGCAATGAACCAACTTGTTAAGAAGACATACGCTATATTTTTTATAGCTTTTTCATTTACCCAATTACATGCGCAAACACCTAAGAAATTAGAGTTGTTATTTTTAGGACATAATAGCAAACATCATAATTCTGATGTTTTAGCAAGCATTATGTCTAAAGAGTATTTTAAAAAAGGAATTAATATTACTTACACCAACAATATTAATGATTTAAATGAAAAGACGCTTAACCCATACGATGGTCTAATACTTTATGCTAATTACGATACCATAAGCGCAAGTCATGCAAGTGCCTTATTGAACTTTGTAAAAAATGGAAAAGGATTTATTCCAATTCATTGCGCCTCCTATTGTTTTAGAAATAACCCAGAAGTTGTTGAATTAATTGGCGGCCAATTTAAAGAACATGGCTATGACTCCTTCCCTTCCGTTTTTAAAGATTATAATCATCCATTGATTAAAAATATTACCCCTTTCTATACCAAGGATGAGACATATACACATACGCTTTTAAGTAAAAATATTACTGTACTTACTGAAAGAAAAGACGGCAATAGAAAAGAACCCTACACTTGGATCCAAAATGTAAGGAAAGGCAAAGTGTTTTATACGGCCTATGGACACGATGACATTACTTTTAATAATCCACAATTTTTACAATTAGTTGAAAATGGTATTTTATGGGCGGTGAACGATAATGCAATCGCTAGTTTAAAAGCATACACAATTGCTACACCCACTTACACAGAGGCAATTATTCCTAATTATGAAAAAAGGAATCCTGTACCCAAATACCAAGGTGCATTAACCCCAGCCCAATCGCAATCCTTAATACAAATCCCTGTTGGATTTGATTTGCAACTTTTTGCATCTGAACCATTAATCATCAACCCTATTTATATTAATTGGGATGAGAAAGGACGTTTATGGGCCATTGAAACCGTGGATTATCCCAATGAAGTAAGAGAAAACAAGGAAGGTGGTCAGGACAAAATTGTGATCCTAGAAGATACTGACCATGATGGTAAAGCAGATAAATCAACCATATTCGCAGATAAATTAAACATTCCTACCAGCTTTACTTTTTCAGATGGTGGAATTGTGGTTGCACAAGCACCTTACTTTTTATTTTTAAAGGATACCGATGGCGATGATAAAGCGAATATAAAAGATACCATTTTGTCAGGTTGGGGTATTTCAGATACACATGCTGGCCCCTCCAATTTGAGATACGGGCTAGACAATAAATTATGGGGTACCGTTGGATATTCCGGATTTGTCAATGCCAAAGGAAAAGATACTACAGAATTCAGCATGGGTATTTATAGTTTCAAGCCGACTACTAAAAAAGTAAATGATATTGAATTTTTAGGAGGCACTACTAATAACACCTGGGGCCTAGGTTTTACGGAAGAATTTGATGTATTCGCATCTACTGCAAATAATACCCATAGTGTATTTTTTGGTGTTCCGAAAAGAGTATTAAAAAACGGGTACCCTGAAAAATTAGGTACGGAAAAAATAGATGCCCACTATGCGATGCATGTGGTAACCAAAAATTTAAGACAGGTGGATGTATTTGGTGGATTTACTGCAGCTGCTGGACAAAGTATTTACACTGCCAGAAATTATCCATCAGAATTTTGGAATAAAGTAGCATTGGTTTGCGAACCCACTGGAAGATTAATTCATAAAAATTTTATTGAACAAGTTGGATCTGGATTTAAAGAAAAAGGTGATGGTTGGAATTTAGTAGCCAGCGCTGATGAATGGTTTGGCCCAATACAATCTGAAGTGGGTCCTGATGGCAATGTTTGGATTACTGATTGGTATGATTTTATTATCCAACACAACCCTACCCCAAAGGGTTTTGATAATGGTAAAGGAAATGCACATATTAACCCATTGCGTGATCATGAGCGTGGTCGTATTTATCGTCTGGTATATAAGGATGGCGCTATAAATGCCCCCATTAGTTTAGATAAAAATGACAAGGCAGGATTAGTAAAAGCATTACGTAACAATAATATGTTTTGGAGAACCACTGCACAGCGTTTATTGGTTGAAAATAAAGATCTATCGGTTGTGCCAGATTTAATTAATATTATCAATACGAATAAAGTGGACGCCGCGGGTGTGAATGCCCCAGCGATTCATGCATTATGGACTTTACATGGTTTAGGCTTATTAAAAAATAATGTAAATGCTATATCCGCTGCAACAAAAGCATTAAGCAACCCTTCTGGCGGTGTACGTAAGGCTGCGGTAGAAGTACTTAAAGAATCACCAACCGCATTAAAAGCATATCAGAATGCAAAAGTTTTTGTGGACGTTGATTTCAGAGTTCGTCTTGCTGCTGTTATTGCCATTGCCGACATGAAACCATCTACCGAAGCATATACAATTTTGAATAAAATGTTATTGGTTAAAGAAAATACAGATGATAAGTGGATTAATCTTGCATTAAGATCCGCAAGAGGGGCACATATCAAAATGAGCAAAGAAAAAAATGCAGTAGCCACGATTATTGACCAGACTATTAATATATCAGTGATTAAAAATCAAATGAAATATGATTTAACTGAATTTACTGTAAAAGCAGGCAGTACCATTAAAATTAATTTCATCAATGTGGACTACATGCAACACAACTTATTAATATTAAGACCAGGCTCAAAAGAAAGAGTAGGCGCTGCAGCTGATAAAATTGCCATGGATCCCAATGGCGCTGAATTAAATTACGTTCCTAAAATGTATGAAGTACTTCACGCTACCCCATTAGTGAATCCACAAAAAACATTTTCAATGACCATTAATGTTCCAGACAATCTTGGCGACTACCCTTATATATGCTCCTTTCCTGGTCACTGGAGAATTATGAATGGGGTAATGAAAGTAATTGCAAAATAAATTAACTATGAAAAAAATAAATATTGCTATTGTTGGCTTAGGATTTGGTGCAGAATTTATTCCTATTTATCAAAAGCATCCACTGGCAAATATGTATGCCATTTGTCAAAGAGACGAAGCTAAATTAAATGCGATTGGAGATGCATTTAATATTGAAAAAAGATATTCCAACTTTGATGAATTATTAAAGGATGCAAATGTGGATGCTGTTCACATTAATACACCCATCCAAAGTCATGCGGAACAAACCATCAAAGCATTAAATGCAGGCAAACATGTTGCATGTACGGTACCAATGGCAACAACGGTGGAAGAATGCCGTTTGATTTGCGAAGCAGTTCAAAAAAGTGGTAAAACTTATATGATGATGGAAACAGTGGTGTATAGTCGTGAGTATCTTTTTGTAAAAGAAATGTTCGACAAGGGTGAATTAGGAAAAATTCAATTTGTAAGGGCCTCTCACCAACAAGAAATGGCTGGATGGCCAGGGTATTGGGAAGGCTTGCCTCCTATGCATTACGCAACCCACTGTGTAGGTCCAATTGTTGGATTGATTGGCAAGGAAGCAAGTCATGTTTCCTGTGTAGGTTCTGGAAGAATTGATGAAAATTTAATTCCAAAATACAACTCCCCTTATGCGGTTGAAAGTTGTCATATACAATTTAGAAATTCAGATGTGGCTGGTGAAGTAACCCGCTCCTTGTTTAATACGGCCAGACAATACAGAGAAAGCTTTGATGTATATGGTTCTAAAAAAAGCTTTGAATGGTCACTCGTCGAACATGAACAACCAGTGATACATACAGGCGAAACTCCTTCAAGAGTTTCAGTACCTGATTATGCCCATTTATTGCCAAAGGAAATACAATCCTTCACCATGCAAGGTGTATACGATTCTGATAGTAACCAACACTTATCCTTCATACAAGGATCAGGTCATGGTGGATCACACCCTCATTTGGTAAATGAGTTTTTGAACGCTTTAAATGAAAATAGAGCCCCATTCCCCAATGCCAAACAATCTGCGAATATTACCTGTGTAGGGATATTAGCGCATGAATCCGCATTGCAAGGTGGCGTAAGACTAGATATGCCCACATTTACCTTTGAATAACCACAAAGTAAATATATAAACTACTCATTTGCACTTAATTATAAATAATAAGATACATTCAAATAAAAGAAAAATAATAAGTCAACACTAATTGTGAAATAAATTGTTTTTAAACTAGATTTAACTAACCAAAATATTAATATTATGAAAAGCGTATTAGGAATTTTAACCGTTTTAATTTGTTTGTCAAGTATATCAGCAAGCGCACAAGGCGGCGGCGGTGGACAACAATTGGATCCAGCTGCAAGAGCTGCAATGATGAAGGAAAGATACAAAGCATTAGGATGTAATGATGTTCAAGTTGATTCCGTAATGGCTATCACCAATGACTTCCGTCCAAAAATGATGGCATTAAGAGATTTAGACCAAGATGCAAGAGCTGAAAAAATGAAAGAAATTAATGACGAGAGAAACAAAAGACTAGAAAAAGCATTACCTGCTGATATCGCAAAAAAAGTGATTGAAGCCATGTCGCAACAAAGACCTGGTGGCGGACGTGCGCCTAACCAATAATTTGGTTATTATATAGAATTGAATAAATTTCAATATTTATTCTTAAGTCCAGCTATTAATTTAGCTGGACTTTTTTTTTGCTAATATATATCATATAGACGCATGACTCAAGTCACCTTAAAGCCTTTAGCTAATTTATAAATTCGTAGAATATATTTAATTATTATGAATACAATTATTATGAACCTATAAAATAGCAATAATGAAAAACAAAATTCTTATAGCAATTGATTTAGATGACGACTATTTATATGTCATTAAAAAGGGGCTTGAATTGGCGCAACTAATGAATGCTAAAGTGATTTTAGCCTCCATAGTAAATATATACGTGAACTATATACAACCTGATATGTCAACCTCACCTATTCAGTGGGATGATATTTATAATTCTCAAATAGAATATACAGTTCAAGAACTTGAAAAAATTAAACTACAAAATAAAAATTTGGAGATTGAAGTATTTGTTGAAAAGGGGAACGCTAAAACAGACATCATTGAAAAAGCAAATACAGAGAATATAAATTATATAGTCATGGGCACACATGGTCGTACAGGTATTTCACATGTATTCATGGGTAGTACTGCGGAATACATTATTCGGCATGCAACCAAGCCAATTTTTGTAATTCCAATGAATACCTTAAAACATTAGTCCCAAATAGTAAAAATTAGTTGTTTACTTTAAAATCCTTAATAGTACTTGGCAACCAAACCTGCATCGCATTGTTTCCCCGATTACTCCATGCATAGTAAGGTATTGCCCGCACCTTCTGCATTGTGGAACTAACCGTGAATCCATCACTTGAAATTTGAATACATGGCAAATTAGCAATCAAACTTACTACCGGTTCCTCTAATATTTTAAAATCTTCCGCATTGAAGTCAATTGAAATTGGCGAAATCACATTCCAAGCTTTTCCATTATTATCAGCGCCTTCAATACAATACACAATTGGTCCTCTTTGTAACGCAATACGATCATTGTTAAATTTTAGCTCATTACGTGCGGTCACCTTTTTAATCGTCATGGGTAATTTATATTCAATGACATCATTATCCTTCCATTCATTTTTTACAACCACATAACCATCTTGTAAATCAAATTTTACAGGAATGCCGTTTACTAAAAGTTCAGGCATTTCAGTTGTGTTTTTTGTAAAATGATACAAATCTCCAGGTGCTGGTGTTCCTGTTACCCAACCAGGCAATCTAAATGCAATGGTTGAAGTTATTTTCTTTTTTATATTGAGCACACATTTCACATCTCCCTTCCATGGGTATCCTGTTTGCATCGTTAATTTCATTTCGCCCTTTGGTAAATTAAAGCTTGTTTCACTTCCTACAAATAAGTTGACAAAAATTTTCTCGTCTTTGTATCCATAAATGTAATTTCCCAAGGATGCAATTAATCTTGCAATGTTGGAAGGACAACAGGCAGTACCAAACCACTCCTGCCTACTCTTTTTACCATTGGATGCCAACGGATTACCATAAAAGAATTTATCACCGCTCAAGGACAAGCCATCTAAAGCGGCATTATACAGGCTGCGCTCTAGCACATCCATATATTCCGCATTACCCGTTAAACTATTCATTCGTTGGTTCCAAAACACCATACCTACTGACGCACAGGTTTCACAATAGGCTTGCTCATTGGGTAAATCATAATCCTTGCTAAACCCTTCATTACTGCCCGCTGATCCTATACCACCAGTAATATACATATTTCGAAAAACCACATCTTCCCATACCGTGCGCATAGCTTTTAAATAATCAGTATCGCCAGTATGCGCTGCCACATCCGCTGCCCCCGTATACAAATACATTGCCCTAACAGCATGTCCTGTTATTTGGGTTTGTTGCTTTACTGGCTCTTTATCCTGTGCATATAAAGTATCCTTCCAATCTGACCAAGTATAGCCAACTGCATGTTTTTTACCTCGCTCAGATAGTAACCAATCAGCCAAATTCAAATATTTTTTATCATTGGTAACACGGTATAATTTTACTAAGGCTAATTCTAATTCTTGGTGCCCTGTTACCCAATTTCTTTTCCCAGGTCCAAATACGGAATCAAAATAATTCGCCCATCTAATAACCACATCCAAAAACTTTCTTTTTCCTGTTGCATCATAATAAGCAACTGCTGCTTCAATCATATGACCTCCGCAATAGTCCTCATGCATACTCATATCAGACCATCTTTTATCTAATCCTGTTAAGGTATAAAAGGTATTTAAATAGCCGTCTTGTAATTGCGCACTTGCAATTTTATCAATCCAATCATCCGCTTTTGCTTCTAATGCTTTGTCCTTATTTGTTTTGATAGAATAAGCCATGGCTTCAATGGCCTTATAAACATCCGAATCATCATAAAAAATACCCTCATGTTTCTCCCCTCTGTTCCGTGCTACTTTTTCAAAATTTCTAATACGTCCTGTGTTCTCCTCTGTTTGATAAATACAAGCTGCTAAAGTTTTGGTAGCAACTAAATCCATTTTGGGTTTCCAAAAAGCATCTATCACATTTACTTTTGAAAAATTGACAGGTTCGATTTTTACATTTGAACTTTGGGAATTAAGTTGAACGACAACAAAAAGACTTAATATAAGGAGATATTTTTTCATGAAATTTTATTTTAAATTCATTATGAAATTTGATGTATTGAAAATAAACAAAAAATGTTTCTAATTATTTAATATTTGAGCAAACTTTAGGTTTAGCTATTATAATATGTTGACTATTTTATTGAAAATCAAAGAAAACGCCAACTTAGAAGTTATCACCAATATAATCGTCATTTCATGTAAATTTGCGATATGGATGTAAAAATGGAGCCTTCCTGGAAACAAGCCTTGTCTCATTTATTTGACAAGCCTTATTTTTTGCAAATTGCTACGCATCTAAAAACCGAACGCGTTACTAAAACTGTTATTTATCCTAAAGGTTCTTTAATTTTTAATGCGTTCAACCAAACTCCATATGATAAAGTAAAAGTGGTTATTCTAGGGCAGGATCCTTATCATAACCCAGGTCAAGCGATGGGCTTAAGCTTTTCAGTTCCTGATGGCATAAAACCGCCTCCTTCCTTAATGAATATTTACAAGGAACTAAATAAAGATATTGGCATGGCGATTCCAACTACTGGCGATTTAACAAAGTGGGCAAATCAAGGCGTATTATTATTAAATGCAGTTATGACGGTTAGGGAAAATGAACCTGCCAGCCATGGTAAAATTGGATGGATGGAATTTACCAATGATGTTATTAAGCATTTATCCAACGAAAAAAAAGGGATTGTATTTTTATTGTGGGGGAACTTTGCACAGCAAAAACAGATATACATAGATGCAACAAAACATAAAATTTTAAAAGCAGCTCACCCTTCCCCATTAAGCGCACACAATGGCTTTTTTGGATGCAAGCATTTTAGTTTAACCAATGAATATTTGACCAACAATAATATAGACCCCATTGATTGGAAACCTTAACGACAACATTTAAAATGAAATTGATTAAAAACATACTAGCACGCATATTAGCCATTTGGGCTTTGGTTGTTTTCGCTTCAACGATGATGGTATTTTTCCCATTTTATATGGTCTGCTTTGTTTTATCCGATCCACAAAAAACAAGATACCATCGGGTTTTATCCCAAATATGGATGGGCACTTTTTTAACTTTATCAGGATGTACATTCAAAGTAACCGGTAAAGAAGTATTTGATGGATTAGAAAATGCGGTTGTTGTTTGCAATCATAATAGCTTGATTGATATTCCGGTGAGTACCCCATTTTTAGCTAGAGCAAATAAAACAATTGCAAAAAAGAGCTTTGTTTATGTCCCTTTGTTTGGCTGGATTTATCAATTTGCTACAGTGATTGTTGATAGAAAAAATAATGAAAGTCGTCGCAAAAGCTATGAGGCAATGAAACGTGTTTTAAATAATGGGCTCGATATGCTTATTTATCCTGAGGGAACACGTAATAAAACCAATAACCCATTAAAATCATTTTACGATGGTGCATTTAGATTATCTGTGGATACAGGAAAACCCATTGTGCCAGTCGTGATTTTAAATACAAAAAGAATTTTACCTGCTAAACCTATCTTATTTTTAAGGCCAGGGAAAATAATTTTAAACATTCTTCCTGCCATATCACCTGAAGGTCACACCTCAGAATCATTAAAAAAATTGGTATTTGATATAATGGCTGAACATTACAAAATAAATAATAAGTCATAGTAATCAACTGCTTCATTACTTTAACTATTTGTAATTGAATATTTCGCGACTTAACTAATATGAAGAGGAAGAGAATGTTCTGCTTCTATTTATTTTCAAATCCCTGAGGATACCAGATTTTGGATTCACCGTAATACTAAATGATTTATATAATCCTATCGGAGTAACATTTATGGCTAATTGCCAACAATGCATTTCCCTTGTAATAAACATACTTAATTGTTGTATGCTTCGCTTAGCAACATCTATATATCCCGTTCCACCCAACTTCCATTTTGGGGTAATACTAAAATCACCGTTAAAGTTTAAACTTGAATAAGTGTTAATCTGAAACCCAGAATAATCTGGTTTCATGTATCTTGAAAATTGAAAAGAATAGGACAAGGTTAAAGTCCAAGGAATATTAAAGTCGGTAAACTCTGCTGGATTAGATTTAGCGTATTGCAATTGCCTTTGTTGCTCATCAGGGGTCATGAATGGATCAATAGGAATATCTTTTTGTTTTGATTCCTTTCCGTCGGCTGATTTACTTTTAAAAGATGTAGAAAAGGAAAGCCCCCCACTAGTAATATTACCAAATTTTAATTTCGTTGGATCAATGTCAAGTTTATTCACCCTGAAACCTTGTTGATCCGTCTGGTAAGGATCCATGGTCAAATTGGAAGTAATATTTAAATTTTCAAACAGAGTAGTCCTCATGTATATATTAAAATTACCTAAAGCAAAACTATCCGCTAAGAAATTATAACTTGAGTTAAATCCAAATCCTTCAATTAATTTGACTTTCTTAAAAGCACCTTCAGTTGTATCTTTTTTATCCTTCAATTTCATCTCCAATAAATTATCTACACCAAAGCCCATTCCTCCAAAAGTGCCTTCCGAATAACCACCACCAATCCCGCCATCATATTTTGAAAAACGATAATTACGGCCCGTTGAATCAATTTGTGTTGTGTAATGATAGGAAGCTGCTAAATCAGGTGTGTAACTCATCGAGATACTTGGTCTAACCTCATGCCTAATAGCTTGAACACTACTGTTTTTCTTGAATTTATAGGTACCAAAAATTCTTGAAGCTGTTCCTAAACTAAAACTCATATTAGGTGCTCTGTAAAATCCACGACTAATAGAAGTGTCTACTTGCTTTGTTTTATTATTCCAAGTTTTGATACTTTGTTGTCCGAACCATTTTTCTTCAAATGAAATACCAGGTGTAATTGTAACAGGCCCTAATGAAGGCAATGATAAACTGATGGGGATGCTATGTTGCGCACCCCATTGCATCGTATCTAATAACTTATTAAAATTCAATGCGGAGTCATAAAATGACAATTGATTTTGAAAACTACCATTATAACCTATTCCTAACTTTTCATACCATTTACCAGCGCCAATTTGATCCTTTGATTGAAATGGATAAATGGTGATTGCATTAAAGTTAATATTAGGCAAACTCATATTCACCAACCCTAAATTATTATTTTGATTGTGGTTTAAGTTCACTGACAAATTGTACTTATTATCCCAGCTTTTTGTATAACTGACGGAAGAACTTATTTGGTTTTGATAATTTTGAAATGGATTATTCAATAACAATCTATTATACTTTGTACTACCAAAGTTCACATTCGCGGAAAAGGAAGTACCTGGCCTTGCACGCTGATCCATAGAATGGGTCCAGTTAATCATAAATGTACGGCCACCGGTATACTCTTGATTGATAGCAGCATTCCTATTTAGTATTTTTGTGTTTTGCAAACTCAAATTAAAATTACCCATGTATTTATATCGCATGATATACTTACTGTTTAAATTTAAATTCCACCCACCATAAGAATAAATATTAGTTCGTACAGTTGCATCAAAATTATCACTGAGTACTTTATAATATCCCAAGCCTTCAAATCCCAAACCAAAGTCCTCACTGGTTGAAAATGCAGGTGCCATTAAACCAGAATGTCGTCCTTGCGCTAAAGGAAATATTCCAAATGGAATACCAATAGGAAATGGCACCCCCTCGAATTCTGGAAAAGTGGGTCCTGATACACCAATCTTATTGGTGATGATCTTCATTTTGTTAGTTCGAAAGGCAAAATGAGGGTCATCTAAATTACAAGTAGTAAATCGCGCTTTATAAGCAAAAGCAACGTCCTTACTTACTTTTTTCATAGTATTGGCATTCACAAAAATTTCACCTTGTTGGAAATTGGTATTTTTTGTAAACCCCTTACCCGATTTCATATTAAAATAAATAGAATCATTCACCGACACGATATCCCCTTCTAAAAATTTGGGATTACTTAAAGGACTACCCGTAGTATCTTTTGCCCCGTATGCCCGAATGTTTTGTGTTTGTTGGTCATACACAATATTTGCAGCCTCTAATTTAGCCGTTCCATATTCTGTTTTCGCATCTCCATATAAAAAGAATTCCTTGGTGGCCATGATCATTACGCCCGAGTCGGTGGCATTGTAATCAACAGGGGCATCAATGCTATCCTTGGATACCCTCAAAATTTGAACTGATTTTGTACTATCCTTTTTGTTGCCAATCGTATCCATTTTCAACCTATTCGTATCCAATGATTTACTAATTTCTGCCTTTTTTGATAGTTTTGTATCTACTTGGTTTAGAAGTGGCTTTTTACTAAATGGCCGATTGTTAGATTTTGTAGATTTTTGATCCTGACTAAAGCCTGAAAAGCAGGAACCAAAAACTAGTGTTAATATCAGGAAAATGCTAATATTAACAATAGAAGGGCTGTATTTTTCGTTATTTTTGTGTACTAACTTTATCACTGCTGCAAAAATAAAGTAAAACCCCATTAAGGCACTGATTATGAAGCAAAATAGATTGATTTTAGCATTTCGTTTTGGGTGTATTGCCGTTTTTAGCCTAATTTGCTTAAATGGCCATGCTCAAAACCAGCCAAAAACATTAAAACGAATTATTATTGATCCCGGGCATGGTGGAACTGACCCCGGTGCAAAAGGCAAATATTCCACAGAAGCTGCTGTTTCTTTAGCAATTTCATTGAAATTGGAGGACTATATTCGTCAATCCCTGCCTGATGTTGAAGTGGTTATGACCAGAACCACAGATGTTTATAGTTCTGTTGTTGAAAAAGCGAAATTTGCCAACCAAGCCAAGGGTGATTTATTTGTATGTATTCATACCAATTCAGCAGGCCCCAAAAAAAACAAAGAATTGATTGGGTATGTTAACAAAACCTATTATGTCAAAAAAGGTGGGAAAAAGCGAAAAGTAACCCGCAAAGTGCCCAATTATAAAATTACCTATAGTCCCAACACAGCTAGAGGAACGGAAACCTATATTTACGGAGTTGGTAAATCAGATGAACGCAAGGAAGTGGCAGATGATATGGTAGATGAGATGGTGGAGAAATTAGACTCCGTATCTGAACGACAAATTAAAGAATTAAACAAAAATGCGGATCCGACAAGATCCATGATGGCCAGCTTATTAACGCAACAATATTTTCAACGAGCTGCAAGCTTGGCTTTAACGATTGAGGAAGAATTTCAAAAAGCAGGCAGATTGAGTAGAGAAGCTAAACAGAGAGACCAAAAGGGAATTTGGGTGCTACAGGCAGTTGCGATGCCTGCTGTGCTGATAGAAACTGGATTTATATCTAATCCTGAAGACGAAGAATACCTAAATAGTGAGGATGGACAAAAACAAATTTGTGAAGTGATTACCAAATCACTAATTCGATATAAGTTTTCACTAGAAAATCAACAAAAGAACAATGTAAAATAGTAAAGCCATTTAAACAATGTGCCCGTTTTTGAACTAATTTTATATTATAAACCCAACTGTCGCAGTAAGCGTATCCAATGAAAGTATCGAATGAAACAAAAGTAGGCGCATTAACAGTCATCGCAGTAACCTTAATCATTATTGGGTTCAATGTTTTGCGTGGTAAAACCATGTTCAAATCAGGTAACTTCATCCACGCAAAATTTTCGGACACCAAAGGGCTTATTGTTTCAAACCCGGTTTTCATTAACGGTTATCAAGTGGGTGCTATTTTTGATATTGAAAATAGCAACGATAACCTTTCTGAAATTGCGGTTGCCATTCGATTTAATAAGGCATACAAAATTCCGGCAAATTCAATTGCAGCTATTCAAGAAAATCCTTTAGGCACCAACAGCATTAGTATAGTTTTAGGAAATGCCACTACTTATTTGAAAAATGAAGATACCATTAAGACTGCTCCTTCGGCAAGCTTACTGGGTGATATCATGAATACGCTATCTCCACTTGGTGAACAAACCAAAAATACGATCAACTCCTTAGAAAAAGTTTTAAATAATATCAACAAGGTATTAAATGATCAAAACAAGGAAAACTTCAGTGTAATGCTCGCCAACTTAACTGAAACTACAAAAAATTTAAACACCTCAATGGCAGCTATAGAGAACATGCTTAAAAAACAAGATGGATCTATTGCGCAATCATTTGATAATGTCAATGCCTTTACAAAAAACTTAAATGGAAATAATAGCAAAATTAATTCCATTATAGCAAATTTAGACAGCACTACACAATCACTAAACCAAGCTGATTTAAAAAATACAATTGCAAATTTGCAAACGGTAGTGGCTGAATTATCAACTACACTAAAAAAATTAAATGCCGGTAATGGTACTGCTGCAAAAATATTGAATGATGGCGAAGTGTATAAAGAATTGAAAAATACAATCTCCAGCTTGAATACTTTAGTTGACGATGTTCGTTTACATCCTAAGCGCTATATAAACGTTTCTGTTTTTGGTAAAAAAGATAAATCCACTCCATTGAGTAAGCCTATCGCTGATACTGTCGCTCATGATTAAAAGGGGGTTTATCATATTATTCTCTTTACTCTCCTACTCCTTAATTATAGGACAAACCAAACCTGTACAAAACAATATACCAGCACCTCCAATAGTGGATAGTAACAGTAAATTGATTGAATTTTTGTCGGCAGAAAGTTACAATGTTAAAAAAATGGATAGCATGGACTACCTTATTTTAGTAGGACATGTAAAAATAAGACAAGGAAAAACTTTGCTCTACGGTGATAGCTTAATATTGAATACCACCAAAAATACATTAGAAGGTTTTGGAAATATTCATATCAATGACGCCGACAGCGTTCATACCTATTCAGATTATTTAAAATACATCGGTAATACTAAAAAAGCTTATCTCCGAAAAAAAGTAAGGTTAACCGATGGCAAAGGTGTTTTAACCACTGACTCCTTAGATTATGATGTATCGGTAAAAATTGGCTATTTTAAAAAAGGAGGTACGCTGGTGCGTAATAAAACAAAATTAAAAAGTGTGGAAGGTTATTATTATGGCGTCACCAGAGATGTCATATTTAGAAAAAAAGTGGAAGCGAATGATCCTGATAATAATATTTTCACAGATACCCTTGAATATAATACTTATTCTCAATTAGCTAATTTTATTAGCCCTACTAAAATTATTTCAGGATCACGTATCATTCGAACGAGGAATGGGAATTATAACTTAGGCACTAAAAAAGGCTACATGTATGAGCGTTCAAGTATTGACGATAGTACTTATACTTTTATTGCTGATGATATGGCAATTGATGACTCACTAGGCTTAGGAGAATTTAGAGGGAATGTGGTTTACAAATCAAAAGACACCTTAGGGTTTGATTTATTGGCAAACAATATTAAAACAGATAAGAAAAAAAGCGCCTTACTTGCTACAGAATTACCTTTGTTATTAATCAAGCAAAAAAACGATACCTTATATGTGTCTGCTGATACCTTATACTCTGGAAAAATAACTGATTTAAAACGCCCATTCCCAAAAGCTAGAGACAGTGTTGGAAAAATGACCGATTCCACATTAGACAAATATTTTGAAGCATTTCATCATGTTCAAATTTATTCCGATTCACTTCAAGCCAAATGTGATAGTTTATTTTATGCCTTAAGCGATTCTACAATTCGATTAATATCAAGACCCATTGTTTGGGCCAATAATAATCAAATTACGGGAGATACTATTTATATGTATATCCAAAATAAAAAACCAGAACAACTCAACGTATTTAATAACGCACTGGCGATTAATAAAATTGATTCAACCGATAATTTCAACCAAATAAAAGGCGGCCGACTAAATGCCTGGTTTAATGATGGAGAACTCATAAAGATGCGTTGTAAGGGGAATGCCGAAAATATATACTTCGCGATGGACAATGATAAAAATTTTGTGGGCGTAAATCATTCTAACGCGCAAATTATTGAAATTACTTTTGAAAATAGTGAACCCGCTAAGGTTATTTTCCGTAATCAACTTAAAGGAAAATTAACCCCTATTCAACAAACAAATAAAACAGATTTAAAATTAAATGGATTTAAATGGCTTGAGGCGCAACGCCCCAAATCCAAATTCGACATTTTAGCGCCCAAATTATAATTTCTTACTTAATAGCTTCCTAGCAAAGAATTAACCCTGATCAGATTTTTCTTGCATTAGAAATGCTTTAATAAATCCATCTATCTCCCCATCCATCACTGGTCCTACATTTCCAACTTCATAATCAGTGCGGTGATCTTTAATCATTTTATAGGGATGAAAAACATAACTTCTTATTTGACTGCCCCACTCTATTTTTTTCTTGGTGGCATTATTAGCATTCAAGGCTTCTTGCTTTTTACGCATTTCTGCTTCATACAATCTGCTCTTTAACATCTTCATAGCTAATTCTCTATTCTCTCCTTGCGTACGAGATTGCTGACATTCCACAATGATACCGGAAGCATGTCTTAACCTAACTGCAGTTTCTACTTTATTTACGTTTTGTCCACCCTTGCCACCACTGCGATAAAACTCCCATTCGATATCTGCTGGGTTCACCACAATTTCAATTGTATCATCAATCAATGGATAAACATATACGGATGCAAAGGAAGTATGCCTCCTCGCATTACTATCAAATGGTGAAATTCGCACCAAACGATGCACTCCAGATTCTGCTTTTAAAAATCCAAATGCAAAGGGGCCATCAAATTGTATGGTAGCCGACTTAATGCCTGCGCCATCTCCTTCCTGATAATCCAATGAACTTACAGTCCAACCTTGCTTTTCACCATACATGGTATACATGCGTAAAAGCATTTCCGCCCAGTCCTGACTTTCTGTACCACCCGCACCAGGATTAATTTGCATCACTGCAGGTAACTCATCCTCTGGTTTATTTAATGTACTTTTAAATTCAGCTTCTTCAATAGCTGTGATGGCTTTATTATAGGCGTCCTGTGTTTCTTGTTCAGTGGCGTCGCCCCCTTTCCAAAATTCAAATAAAACAATAAAATCTTCTAAGCTATTTTCGACCGCTTGAAAAAGATGAATCCAATATTCGTTTAATTTAATTTCCTTCATCGTGCCAGTGGCACGTGCATTGTCATCCCAAAAACCGGGAGATAAAGACAATTGTTTATCAGTAGCTACTTTATATAATCGGTTATCGACGTCAAAGAAACCTCCTTAGGACGCTTAACTGGTCCTTCATGCGCTTAATTTGTTCAATCGTCATGATCTAGTTTTAATTAATAAAAAAAAGTACTACAAGCCTCATAAGCCGGATTCTGTTTCTAAACTATCATTTATCTAGCCTTAACATTGCTGTTAAAGTCTTGCTGCCTACCCTGGAACTTGAACGAGTCGTTCTTAAGCGCTCCTTTACGTGGCATTACAGCACCCAAGGTTTACCCGATAAAGCAATTACTTGCAATATCTGTACGCTCTTACCGTACATTTTCACCTTTTCCTCTTGCGAGGTAGTTATTTTCTGTGGCACTTTCTCTGCCCCATTGCTGGGACGCCGGCTATTCACCGGTGGGTTACCCTATGCTGTCCGGACTTTCCTTGGCAATTACTTGCCACGATAGCTCGGGTTTGTAGTAGTGCAAAGGTAGTAAAATAAAATTTGGTAAGAAATGGTAAGTTCCAAAGTTAAATGGGCTTAAAATCGCAATAAGAAGTATATAGCCGCCAATTAAAAAGGATAAGTTAGTATTCAAAGAATACCTCAGTGGCTCCGAAACCATAAAAATCAGAATATTGGTTAATGAATCGATTAACGCCTTTTTTCATTTTTAATAACTCATGAATTTCCGCCTTTAATTTACCCTTACCCACTCCATGGATAAAGATCATGGATGGTAAACTATTTAGTTGTCCCAACTCAAACCACTTTTCAAAAGCTTCTAATTGAATTTGGATAATTTCAGCATTGTTTAAATGACTATGCTTATCTATTAATTTTTCAATGTGTAAGTCAACCACCGACCGCGCAGCTGGTAAATTTTGTTTTATTTTAGAAACATCGTATACTTTATATCCAGCATTTCGCAATACATCGATGGTTATGTGATTGTCCTCAATTTTATCAGGATACACTTCAAATAATGGATAGAAAATGGTTGTTTTTTGATGCTCCTTTAAATCCTCAATCCGTTGAAATAATTGCTTAGGCTTTATTTTTACTTGGGTTTCAAAATGATCTGCCTTTTTTTTATGTGGTTCAGTTAATGAAAAATCAATACTAAAACTTAAGCCATCATTCACCGACGAAAATGGAATGTCATGAATATAAAAATCCGTATGTGGCGGGATGGAAGAAGCAATTGAAAAATCGGCATGACCAGAAAACATTTGATTGTAATCAAATTGATAGCTTACTCTGGTTCGATTGGATAAAAATATTTTTAAACTCTCCACTACTTCGTCATTAAAATCATCCAAGCTAAATTTGGGTATCAAATTCAAATGCACGCCATCATCCTCCTTACTATCGTTTTTCTGAAGTTTTTCTTTGGGGATTTGATCTATGTATATTTTCTGGGGTACTTTTTTTTCTTGGAATAATTTCTTCTCTGTAAATCTTTTAAAATAAGGGAAATCAATTTGATCCATATAAGCCGGGAACTTTACACCCCGCACTTCAATCATGACCATTTTGTCATTAATGATATCAATGATTCTCCCCTCCTCATTACTATGCAATACTAATATTTCATCCCCGACCTGATACTTCATAATTCAAAAATTTACGAACCCCCTTCTTCCTTTGCCAACAAACTTTTACGACGACCATAAAAAGAATAAAAAACCAAACCAATAGTCATCCAAATAAAAAACCACAACCAACTTACAGGTGGAATTTCTATCATTAAATACATACAACACATGGCGCCAACAATTGGGATCACCGAGTATTTACGAATAAAACTAAGAATGGAAACGATGATTAATACAAAGACAAAAATTAAATATAAAAATTCCTGATACCCTTCTGTTTGAATGGCAGCAAATGCACTGGAAATACGATCAAGTCCAAAATAAATGAATATTGCAGCCAAAACCGGGATAATGAATTGTCCATTGATATAAGGCAATTGAAAAGATTTCTTTTTAACATCTGGCGATATTCTAGGTAAAACTAATACCCCAAAACAAACCAATACAAAGGCAAACAAAGTACCAATACTGGTAAGATCTGTCATACGACCAATACTCATAAATAAGGAGGGCACACCTACAAATACCCCAGTGACAATTGTAGCAAAGGAAGGTGTACCGAACTTCGAATGTACTTTTGAGAATTTTTTTGGTAATAACCCATCTCTACTCATACTCATCCATATTCTTGGTTGTCCCAATTGAAATACGAGTAATACACTTGTAGTAGCCACTACCGCACTGATTGAAATTATATATCCTACTTTATGCATTCCAATTTTTTCAAAAACAAACGCCAATGGATCATCTACTTTTAATAATGAATAGTTCACCATTCCGGTAAGCACAAGGGCAATTAAAATATATAACACCGTACAAATAAGTAAAGAATAAATCATCCCCTTAGGCAAATCTCTTTGCGGATCCTTACATTCTTCCGCCGTCGTTGATATGGCATCAAAACCAATATATGCATAAAACACAGCAGAGACCCCTGCTAATACCCCAGTAAATCCATTGGGCATAAATGGTGTCCAATTGGAAGTATCTACATAAAAAGAGCCTAAAACAATTACAAAAATGATAATGATGATCTTAAAAATCACCATCGCATTGGTTGTTTTTTTGCTTTCTGTGATGCCACGATATACTAAAATGGTAATTAAAATAACAATAACAAAAGCTGGTATATTTAAGATCACTTTCCAGCTGCCAATCATCGGTGCATTGGTGATTGCATCATATCCAATCCGGGCTAGTTTACTAAAGGTTTCCCTAGTACCACCAGCAGCCAAATGTTTCACTGCTTCCTCATACCCTTGCTGAGCTGTTTCAAAGTTGGTAGACAACCAACCTGGCAAATGAATGTGAAAACCTTCTAATAAATTTACAAAATACCCGCTCCAACTTATAGCCACCACTATATTACCAATGGCATATTCCAAAATCAAAGCCCATCCGATAATCCACGCAATTAATTCTCCAAAGGTTACATAGGCATAAGTATAGGCACTACCTGCAATAGGAACTCTGCTTGCAAATTCGGCATAACACAATGCGCTGAACCCACAAGTTATTGCAGTAATGACAAATAATAAAGAAATACCAGGCCCCCCATGAAATGCTGCAGTACCGATGGTAGAAAAAATGCCAGCACCTACCACTGCCGCAATCCCCATAAAAGTTAAATCACGAACACCTAATACTTTTTTTAACCCGCTAGAACTATGTCCATCACTCAAGCCAGCAGCAGCATCCTGTACAATTTTATCGATTGACTTTTTTCTAAAAATAGACATAAGGAAATTAATTTATTTTGTTCGATTCATTAAATAATGCGCTAAGTCAATAATGGGTTGCTTGCGCTTTTCAACTACGGCAATATTTTCCAAATGTGCAAATGCTTCATTCATATACTTGGCTTTTAACTCCTCAGCCCATGCATCTACTTTACAAGCTTTAAAAATAGCTAAAACTTTCTCCACCTTATCTGCCGCATCTGACTTCATTAATTCATGTAATTCTGCTTTTTGTTTTGCATTAGCAACTTCTAAGGCATGTATTAATAAGAAGGTTTTTTTATTTTGCTTTATATCCCCCCCTGGTTCTTTTCCAAAAAGCGCTGCATCACCAAATGCATCTAAGTAATCATCCTGTATTTGGAAAGCGATCCCAATTTTTTTTCCAAATTCATATAATTGTTTACAATTATTTTCACTCGCCCCACCGATAATTGCCCCCATTTCCAAACTAGCGGCTAATAATACAGAAGTTTTTAAAGTGATCATTTCTATGTACGCATCTAAACTCACTTTTTCCATTTTTTCAAAATCCATGTCCAATTGTTGCCCTTCACAAACCTCCTTTGCAGTAGTATTAAAGATTTGCAATATTTTAGACAAATGGGTTGGCTGAATTTTTTGGATATACTCATACGCACGAATCATCATCACATCACCCACCAGCAACGCTGTGTTATCACCATATTTTATATGCACGGTTGTTTTACCTCGACGCAAACTTGCGGCATCCATCATGTCATCATGGACCAAAGTAAAATTGTGAAATAATTCTACCGCGTTGGCTAGTTGATAGGCATCTGGATGGATATCACTAAAAAGTTCATTACCCAATAAGCACATCACAGGTCTAATACGTTTGCCCCCAATATTTAAAAAATATTCACCGGGCGCATACAGAGTATTAGGGCTTTCAGGAAAATGGGGATGTTCAAATTCCTTATTAAATTTTTCTGATAATTCTTGAAAACTATACATGCTACAAACCTAAACATTATTCACAAGATTTCATAGCTCCATTCATCCTTGTTTTTGCCCATTTTAGCAATTATTAAACAATTTTGAAAAATAATTACCCTTAAATTTGTATACCCCTAAAGGATACTTATGAAAATAACCCGAATTTTTGCATCCGTTTGCTTTTTGTTAATTACCTACTTGGCAAATAGCCAAACCAGTAATGAACAATATACAAGTCCCTATAAAAAAGCGATTGGTTTTAAATTGAATCCTGGTGCCATCAGCTACAGAAGCTTTTACACACGAAATAAAGCGGTTGAAGGCATTGGTTTTATTTCAATTGATGGTTTTCAATTGACCATATTAAATGAAAAATATTTTCCATTTGCTAATGCCGAAAACCTTACTTGGTATATTGGCTATGGCGGTCATTTTAATTTGTGGAGTGAAAAATACAAACTCAATAATCCTGCAAAAAGCGCAGGGATTGCTGTTGGTGCAGATGGCATGTTAGGACTAGATTATAAATTAAAAAATGCGCCCATTAACATAAGCGTAGATATACAGCCCGCCTTTAATTTTGTAGGTGCTAGTTATTTTGATTTAGGTTGGGGCGGTATTGGAATTCGGTATACGATAAAATAAGGATGCCGCATAATTTGCTATCACACCTTATGCCTTATTTAAGGTAAACAGAGAATCCACAAATTCGTTTTTATCAAATAAAACCAAGTCATGAATTTGTTCTCCAACACCAATATATTTTACTGGTATTTTACATTGATGCGCAATTGCTAAAACAACACCACCTTTTGCAGTGCCATCTAATTTTGTGATTGCCAAAGCGTTTACATTTGTGACCGCCATGAATTGTTTTGCTTGTTCCAATGCGTTTTGACCGGTAGAACCATCCAGGACCAATAAAACTTCATGTGGTGCATCTGGTAATTGCTTTTGAATCACACGCATAATTTTATTCAACTCATCCATTAAGTGTACTTTATTATGAAGACGTCCAGCAGTATCGATGATCACCACATCCGCATTTTTTGCAATGGCTGATTGAACCGTATCAAATGCAACTGCACTTGGATCCGATCCCATATTCTGTTTCACAATTGAAACGCCAACACGTTCACTCCAAATAGTTAACTGATCAACAGCGGCAGCCCTAAAAGTATCTCCAGCACCCAAAATCACTTGATTGCCTGCTTGCTTATATTGATGGGCTAATTTGCCAATGGTCGTGGTTTTACCTACCCCATTTACGCCAACTACTAATATCACATATGGTTTTTTATTCGAAGGAGGTTGAAAGCCCATTTGATCCGAGGGTGCTTCTACTAACAAACTAACTATTTCATCATGCAATAGTTTATTTAATTCTGAAGAGGAAACATACTTTTCCTTTTTTACACGTTCTTGTATGCGTTCAATTAATGAAAGTGTTGTATCCACGCCTACATCGGCTCCGATTAGTGCTTCCTCTAATTCATCCAACAAAGCATCATCCACCGTTGTTTTACCAATGATGACTTTAGAAATACGTTCAAAAAAACCTTGTTTGGTTTTTTCTAAGCCTTGGTCTAAGGACTCCTTTTCTTTTTTCCCAAATAACTTTCCTAAAAAACTCATGGTGTAAATTTAAGTAAAATAACAATCCTAATATGTCCTTGTTTGCTTAGTTGCCTACAAAAACAAAATCCCCTCTCGTAAAACGAGAGAGGACTTAAAAATTTTATGGTAGATCACATTGTCTAATAAAAGATCAATGATAAAACTACTTCGCTAAGAATTCTTTAACAAGATCTTTGTGAACGATAGACTCTTTAAAGGTATAAGCACCAGTTTTTGGGCTACGTATAGCTTTAATTACTTTAGTCCAGTTTTTTGCTTCAGCAGAAGCCTTAAGATCCTTTACTTTCGCGTTTTTCGATGCTGCTTTTGCCATGATTATTTAATTTCTTT
>Ga0209358_10000393_pt1 | contig 38520 bp, 36 predicted proteins | sample LauGreFa1BDMLBSN_2_FD_187574 | JGI IMG/M metagenome (GOLD analysis project Ga0209358, IMG submission 187574) | Freshwater lake microbial communities from Lake Michigan, USA - Fa13.BD.MLB.SN (SPAdes) (version 2) | ecosystem: Environmental > Aquatic > Freshwater > Lake | place: Lake Michigan, USA... | reverse complement strand
ACCGAAGGAGTCTCTGCTGTTTCCCTCAACATCACCGCTGTGAACACCCAAGTCGGCAACGAAGGTGGATATCTCAAGGTCTACCCCTGCACCTCGGGCCAACCCAATATTTCCAACCTCAACTTCGTCTCCAACCAAACCATCGCCAACGCAGTCATCGTCCCCGTCGACACCAACGGCAACATCTGTATTTATGTCTACGGCAAAGCCCACATCCTCATCGACACCAACGGCTGGTTCGCCAACAGCGTTAACTTCTCCACCATCACACCAACGCGTGTTGCCGACACCCGCTCAAACATCGGCAACGTTGGCACCATCAAAATTGGTAACGGTGCAGGTGGCGGAACACCCCTCACATTCAAAATCACCGGTACCGGCAACATCCCCACCACAGGAGTCTCAGCCGTATCGCTCAACATCACCGCCGTCGACACCCAAGTCGGCAACATAGGTGGATATCTCAAGGTCTACCCCTGCACCTCGGGCCAACCCAATATTTCCAACCTCAACTTCGTCTCCAACCAAACCATCGCCAACGCAGTCATCGTCCCCGTCGACACCAGCGGCAACATCTGTATCTACGTCTACGGCAAAGCCCACATCCTCATCGACGCCAACGGCTGGTTCGCCACATAAAAGCCAGTCTTCTTGACCAAACCTAAACGCTGCCGTGGGCGTGTGACCTCTAGACAATTAGCCTGAGGCGGGTAAGGAGCAAATAGTGCGAACGAGAAAGCGGACGACGAATCTGGGCATTAAGCTTCTATCGAGCTTTGTCCTCGTCCCAGTACTGGTCTCGTCAACTCTCGCCATGACCCCATGGTCCGCATCGGCTCAACCCGCCCTGCGTCTCCCCGTCTCACAAGGAGCCACTCAACGCTTCATCGTTACCGTTGCCAATGACGCCGATGTCGCAATTGTTGCCAACGCATCTGAATCTGCCGGAGCGGTTGTTTACGAGCGGTTCACCAATGTGCTGTCGGCATTTGCTGCGTCGTTAACAACTGCCCAAGCTTTAGTGCTCGCTGATGACCCGCGAGTGACGGGTATCGAAATAGACGAAACGATTTCACTTGATTCATTTGAAGCAACTTCTACTTCTCCATCAACCGCTGGTGATGTCATTCCAGGTCGTTACATCATCAGCCTGCGTCCCAATGCCAATCAAACTGCCAAAGCCGACGTTGTATCAATTCTTGGTGACTCAATCATTACAACTTTTTCGCACGCCATCAAGGGTTACCTAGTTGACCTGACTCCCTCGCAACTCAAAGCACTCAAGGGAAACATCGCAGTACAAAACATTGAACAAGATCGAGTGATCACCATCAGCAGCGATCAGGTCAATCCCCCGTGGGGTCTCGATCGAATTGACCAGCCGAACCTACCTCTCGATGGTCACTACATTGATCGCTCAAACGGCGCCGGTGTTACCGCTTATGTAGTCGACACCGGAATTGCCGCGCACAGCGAATTTGGAAACCGCCTAGCAGTCGGTCGCAACTTCTCGGGTAGCGCCAACGGGAACGCGAGTACCGCCGACTGCAACGGTCACGGAACACATGTTGCCGGAACAATTGGTAGCAATACATACGGTGTCGCTGACGGGGTCACGTTGGTGCCAGTGCGTGTTCTCGACTGCGCTGGCAGCGGCAGCACATCTTCAGTCATTGCCGGAATCAACTGGGCAATTGGCAACCATGTGTCAGGCGTACCCGCCGTTCTCAACTTGAGCCTCGGCGGCGGGATCAGCGCCGAACTTGACAACGCCGTGAACAGTGCCATAGACGACGGAATCATTGTGGCGGTCGCTGCCGGCAACGACGGAGACGACACAGACATAACACAACGTAACGCGTGTATCTATTCGCCGGCCCGCGTCCCTAACGCGATCACTGTTGGAGCCACCACCTCTACTGACACACGCGCCAGTTTTTCCAATATTGGTTCGTGTGTCGATTTGTTCGCCCCAGGGCAATCAATTAAGTCGACTTGGCTGAACGGCTCTACTAACACCATTAGCGGCACATCTATGGCCGCACCACATGTTGCTGGTGCTGCTGCGGCAATTTGGGGCGCGAACCCGACAGCCACCTCGTCCTCTATTCAGTCTCTGACATTGGCCGCGGTCACTGCGAACAAACTCACCAACGTTCCAAACGGTACACCTAACTTGTTGTTGTATGTTCCAGCCGGAAACGGAGTTGCGCCTTCGACGCCACTCAACGTTGCAGCTGTAGGCGGACCTGGACGAGCCACACTGACTTGGCAAGCACCTACCGATTCGGGTTCAAGCGCGATCACTGGCTATACCATCACCTCAAATCCCGATAACAAAAAGTGCTACTGGTCAACAGGTGCGTTGAGCTGCAAAATCTTGGGTCTGCGTTCAAACGTCACCTACAGCTTTACGGTGGTCGCGTCTAACGCATCAGGAAGTTCTTCTGCTTCTGATCCAAGTAACTCAGTCAATATCGGACAAACCAACGACTTTTTTGCGGCGGCCTTATCTTTGGCTCCTCCATCGGGCACCGAAGTTGATTCAAATCTGTCAGCAACGCTTGAATCCTCTGAACCAGCGCTTGATGTTCTAACGACCGGCGGCGGAGCTTCAGTTTGGTATCGCTACACCGCGGTTCAGACCGGAAACCTGACGGTCAACACCTCTGGTAGCCAATTCGACACAGTGCTCACTGCCTACACCGGTTCTACAATTTCTAGTTTGACTCGTCTCACCTTCAATGACGACATTGACTACAACGCTGGAGTAACCGCTAGTTCAATTTCGTTCAACGCGACTGCCGGAATCACCTATTACCTTCGTGTCGCATCGTTCGGTTCCGCTCGCGGAGACATCACACTTAACTGGACTCAAGTAAACAGTTGCCCTGCTACACCAGTCGGCGATTTCTTCTGCGCGGCAATTTCTCGTACTGGCGACAACCAGTCAACCACTCACAGCAATACTGGTGCCAGCACCGAAACCAATGAGCCGCAGCCAATCAATTCATCGATGCAGGCTTCGGTTTGGTTTGCTTACACCCCAGCGGCCAATGGAACGCTGGCGCTTTCTGTCACCAATAGTTCAATCAACTCAGTTCTCAGTGTTCATATCGGCGGGATTCTCAGCAACCTCACCGCACCGAGTGGCTGGACAGACACAACGGGTTCCAATTCATACAGCGCATCAGCCTTTAACGTCATCAAAGATACGACGTACTTCATACGAGTGGCTAGCACCGACCAATCTCGGGGCAGTTTCACATTGACTCACACATTCTCAGCAACCCCCATCATCACCGTTCCTGCTGCACCACGTGAAGTCATCGCGACTGCCGCTACAACCGATGGCGTCGTCAATGTTTCTTGGGCCGAACCAACGTCAAGCGTTGGAAGCAACAACCCACCGATCACTTCGTATGAAGCAACAGCAAACCCTGGAGGACAATTCTGCATTGCGACAGCGCCCACGATGTCATGTTCAATTAACGGTCTGACGAACTGGAATGCGTATAGCGTCAGCGTTGCCGCACGCAATAGCGTTGGGCTCGGGCCCTCTGCATCAGCACCGGCGATAGTCCGCCCTGGCACCTACGACGACTTCTTTGCAACACCACGAACTATCAATGGCTTGAGCGGTACGTCAACATCAAATAACGATTTCGCTTCCGCCGAAGCAAACGAACCAAATCACGCTGGTTATCTCGCTTCTGATTCTGTGTGGTTCAACTACACCGCACCGGCGAGCGGACAAGTAAGTATCAGCACAGCAGGTTCAAATTTTGACACTCTGCTAGCTGTTTACACCGGCAACTTAATCAATTCGCTAAACAGCATTGCATCAAATGATGACATCAAAAACGGTCAATCAAGTGCAGTCAGTTTTGCGGCGATCGGTGGTCAGACCTACCGAATCGCCGTTGATGGCTTTGCTAATTTCACCGGCAATATCACTCTCAACTGGGACCTCAGGCTCCCGTCCCCTCCGTTGGCACCTACCAATGTCACCGCGATTTCCTCGCGCAGTCGCGAGGTTCAAATCTCTTGGAATGCCCCCGCTAACCCCAATTATCCCGTCACTTCGTACACCGTCACCTCGTCGCCAAGCGGCAAGACCTGCACATGGACTCAAGGCCCTCTTAGTTGTGTCATCAACAACTTGACCAACGGGACCTCGTATACCTTTACCGTCGTTGCGCAGAATCCTGTTGGCACAAGTCCATCCTCTGCCCCATCCAACGCTGTTGTTCCGCGAACCATGACCCAAGTAACGACAACAACACATTCGTGGGGTATTGACCGAATTGACCAACGATCCCCCATCTTGGATGGTCAACTGTCGACTGCCAACCGCGGCAGTAACGCCATTGTTTTCGTCGTCGATACCGGAATCTCCAGTCACGCCGAGTTCACGGGGAGAATGCGCACTGGATACGACGCTGTAAATGATGGCAACGGTACGAATGACTGCCAAGGCCACGGAACCCATGTCGCATCAACCGCAGTTGGCACTTCATTTGGCGTCGCGACCGATGCCTTAGTTGTTCCGGTGCGGGTGCTTGATTGTGGAGGATCAGGATCTAACTCTCAAGTGATTGCTGGCCTCAACTACATCGCCACTTACCCACTTAACGGCAAACGTGCCGTTGTCAACATGAGTTTGGGCGGATCAGCGAGTACAGCACTCGACAACGCCATTCAAACACTTATCTCTCAAGGAATCGTGGTAGTTGCTGCGGCCGGCAATGACGGAAGAAGTCTTGATCTCACCGAACGTGACGCGTGCAATTACTCGCCCGCTCGAGTGACCGCAGCATTGACGGTGGGAGCCACCGACGATTCTGATCGAAGAGCGTTGTTTTCTAACTATGGTCCATGTGTTGACATCTTTGCCCCTGGTTACGACATCGAAGGTGCAAGTAATAGCTCGCCCTCAGACAGCGTGACCAAAAGTGGTACCTCAATGGCCACACCTCATGTCGCTGGTGCAGTGGCAATTGCTTTCACAACTTTTCCGTCCGCTTCTCCGACTCAGGTGGCGGCGATTCTCACCAGCGACGCAACACCCGACATTGTTTCTGATAACGGAACAAATACCCCCAATCTTTTATTGATGGTCGCAGGCCCCAACCTCGGAGTTGAGACAACACCGACAACAATGAAGTCGATCAACCCACAACGAATCTTTGATACCCGCAATGGTCAGGGTGGCGTACCCGTTCGAAAAGTCGGCGGCGCCTATGTACTCGAGGTGCAAGTTTCGGGCAGGAACAACATCGCACAAACGGGGGTCAGCGCAGTATCCCTGAACGTCACCGCCACAAACCCTGAAGGAACCGGGTTCATCACCGTGTATCCATGTGGTGCACTACCCAATATCTCGAGCGTCAACTTCAATCTTGGCGACACAGTACCTAACGCTGTTATCGCTCGTCTCTCCGATACTGGATCACTGTGTTTTTATAGCAATGTTCCGGTCGACATCATCGCCGACATCAACGGATCACTCTTAGATGGCAACGGCTTCAACCCCACCGCACCATCAAGACTCTTTGATACCCGATCTGGAATTGGTGGCGTGCCCGCACAAAGAGTCGGCCAACTTTATGGCGGCGGCGCACCACTTGAAGTTTTAGTACTTGGCCGCAACGGAATTCCTTCATCTGGTGTCGCTGCTGTTTCAATGAATGTGACGATCACGAACACATCTGCTCCAGATACCGGTGGCTACGTCAGCGTGTATCCATGTGGCGATCTTCCGAATGTATCGAACTTGAACTTTGTCTCCGGAAAGACCGTCCCGAACGCCGTACTGACTCCCGTGTCAGCAACTGGAACGGTCTGCTTCTACGTTTATGGTCAAGCTGACATCATTGTTGATATCAACGGAAACTTTGAATCTGGCCTTGGCTATTCGCCGATTTCCCCCAATCGCATCGCCGATACTCGTTCGGGGATCGGTGGCGTTGCCGCTCAATCGATTGGTAGCAATGCAGGCAACGGGACTCCACTTGAAGTGTCCATTGCAGGAAATTCTGGGATTCCATTGAGTGGTGTGACTGCGGTTTCTTTGAACGTCACTGCTCTCGGAATTTCAACATCACCATATGGGGGCTACATCACGGTTTATCCGTGCGACAATCGCCCCAACGCGTCAAACCTCAACTTTGTCGCCGGGCAGATAGTCCCCAACGCAGTGATTGCTCCAGTTTCGACTCGCGGAACAGTGTGCTTCTATGTCTACGGCATCGCCAACATCTTGATTGACGTCAACGGTTACGTTAACAACGTCGCTTAGTCCCATGCATCGTTTTATGCAGGACGGTGGAAAACCGCGTTTGTGATAGTCACGAGTAGTTCATCGCCATCAACTGTTGCCACACCATCGGCAATGAGCGAATACTTCGCATGCTCGTGACTCTGGGACAAATCACACGGTGGCCACGTGAGTGTCACCGAACTATTCGCAGCAACATTTGCCAGTGGAGTTCGCCCGGTATTTGAGAATCGCGCGGTGTCATTCAACATCACCGGACGCAACGCTACGACATGCGATCGTTCATTGCTATTGGTAATGAGATACACAAATTCTCGACCAGCAAGATGTTCACCAATGTGAGTTGGTTCAATCTTGACGCTCAACGGTGAGTCCCCCACGAATCCCAATGAGTCATGGTGTCTGACGGCAAACGGTGAGCCGGCTTGAAATCATCACCCGTGTAATAAGCAACAGGGAAAAGAACTGTCTGAGTCCAATCATCGGGAATACCCAATAGTTCAGAAATGGGTTTTTCTTGGAACAAGTGAATCGTGGTCCATGCAGTTCCGAGACCGCGTGAACGCAATGCCAACATGAAACTCCACGCCGCCGGAAGAATTGACCCGTATGTACTTGCCTGCGCAATCACCATCGGCACCGACTCAACGCGGCCGCGCACACACGCAATGACGAATACCGGAACTTGTTCAAGAATCTCACCGAGATAGCCCGCTGATTCCATCACCTTAGGCATGACATGTTCACGCGGATCGCCTGGTTCAAGCGGCGGCGGATAGCCCGAACCCGTCATCATTTCTCCACCATTGCGATACGCATCGGCGATGAACTTCTTTTTGGCCGGATCAGTGATCACAACAAAGGCCCAGTTCTGAGCGTTAGTGCCAGTCGGGGCCTGCATCGCGATATCAATGCAATCCTGGATGACTTGCGGCTCAACCTCACGAGTGAGATCAAGTCTCTTGCGTACTGAACGCGTCGTCGTCAAAAGTTTGTCGGTAGCTACTCGATCGATCGTCATGGTGTGACCTTAGGGCAAACGCTTCTGACCACCGAGTATTGACCGAACCCGTCCACTCTGAATTCCCGAGTGGTTTTGTCGGGAATTGCCCATAGAGTCATTTTTGTCATCTGCTCGGTCAATCCGCGCCACAACCCAGGAGATCCACCATGACTGTTCGTCTCGGAGATACCGCCCCCGATTTCACCGCCGAAACCACCCAAGGAACCATCAGTTTCCACGAGTGGCTCGGCGATTCTTGGGGCGTGCTTTTCAGCCACCCCAAAGACTTCACCCCAGTGTGCACCACCGAACTTGGCTACGTCGCCAAGATCAAGCCCGAATTCGACAAGCGCAACGTCAAGGTCATCGGCTTGTCAGTCGACTCAGTTGAAAGCCACGTCAAGTGGGAAGGCGACATTGGCGAAACTCAGGGAACGCCAGTGAATTTCCCGATGATCGGTGACACCGATCGCAAGGTCTCCGACCTGTACGACATGATCCACCCAAATGCCAACGACACCATGACGGTGCGCAGCGTGTTCGTCATCGGTGCTGATAAGAAGATCAAGCTCACCATCACCTACCCCGCTTCAACTGGTCGTAACTTCGAAGAAATTCTCCGCGTCATCGACTCGTTGCAATTGACCGCTAAGTACAAGGTTGCAACTCCGGCCAACTGGACCGACGGTGGCGATGTCATCATCGGTGCTGCAGTGAGCGATGAAGAAGCCAAGACCTTGTTCCCACAGGGATGGAAGACCGTGAAGCCGTACTTGCGAGTTTTGGCCCAACCCAACAAATAGTCCAATAAGTAATTAACTCGTTAACCAGTTTCGTTCGACCCAGTCACGAACCGCCGGCGCTAAGCGTTCGAGGTGAGTGGCTGGGTCGTTGCGTATCAAGGTGGCGCTAATCGGGACGTTGACACGTTCTGGATCACACACCAAAGCTTCGGCACCAAGACGCGTCGCCAATTCTGAAATATAGAAATCGCTCGAGACCACAACATTTGGTCCGCTGGCCAACGGCCACTTTGATCGCAATAAATCAATCCACTTCGCCCATAATTCTTGATCGTCCCAGTCGTTATGCAAGTTATGTTCAACCTGTACAACCGTCACATTTGGGTGTAAATCTTGTAGCCATTGCGCCCGCAGATGACCAGGAGCGGCTTCGCCTGCTTTGGTATTCACGAAAACCACCAATTGTTCACAATGGTCTTGCGCCCATTCGATCATGTACGAATGCCCTAAATGAGGCGGATCAAAACGACCAATGATTAAGCCAGTGGCGTGCACGAAGTCACCCTAAGACATGAGCCGTATATGGGCAAATCTTTAGGCAGAATAGAGGCATGACTGATGTTTCAACTGTGGCCGCCGCTGGTGCCATCAATGCCTCCAAGATTTATGGAAAAGACGACAGCGAAGTTCGCGCGCTCGATGATGTGACTGTTGATTTTGCACTCGGTCAATTCACCGCAATTATGGGACCATCCGGATCGGGTAAGAGCACGCTTATGCATTGCCTCGCCGGCCTTGATGCACTCACGAGCGGTCGAGTGCTGATTGGCGATACCGATCTTGCTCAACTCGATGATAAAAAATTAACCGACCTGCGACGAGAAAAAGTCGGTTTCATTTTCCAGGCGTACAACTTGATCCCCACGTTGTCTGCACTTGAAAACATCACTCTTCCGATGGACTTAGGTGGAGTCAAGCCCGATCAAGAATGGCTCGACACCGTCATTGACAAAATGAATTTGCGCAATCGTTTAAGTCATCGCCCAAGCGAACTCTCTGGTGGTCAGCAACAGCGTGTTGCCGTTGCACGCGCACTGGCGAGTCGCCCACAAATCATTTTCGCTGACGAACCAACCGGAAACCTTGACAGCAAAACTGGTGCCGAAATTTTGGCATTCATGAAACATGCTGTGACCGACTTACACCAAACAATTGTGATGGTCACCCACGATCCCGTTGCTGCTGCGTATGCCGATCGGGTCATTTTCTTGGCTGACGGAAAAGTTGTTGATGAAGTCGACAATCCGACCTCTGAACTTGTACTTGACCGCATGAAGCGTCTCGGAAGTTGATGATGGCCTCCCCCGTCGTTCGACTTACTTTGCGCGGTGTACTTGCGCGCAAGTTTCGAATCCTTTTAACTATTCTTGCCGTCGTCAGTGGCGTCGCATTTGTGTCGGGTGCATTCATTTTGACCGACAGCGTCAAAGGCGCAATCAATAACTTGTTTGTCGAGTTACGCGGCGAAGTTGATCTCGAAATTCGCACGAAGATTGCCTTTGGCGATTCTGCGCGGGCCGAACGTGATCCTGTTGACGTCTCACTGATGAAAGATATTGCTGCACTCGATGGGGTTCGGCTCGTTGAAGCCAATCTCCTTCGCCAAGCCACAATCATCAAGTCCGACGGTGAGCCATTACAAACATCTGGCCCAGCATTTGGTATTAGTTGGACCGGCCCCGACGGACTCGACGGCCGAACACTTCTTGAAGGAGTCGTTCCCACAAAATCTGGCGAAGTTGCCATCGATAAGGCATCAGCCAAACGTGCTGGATATGTGTTAGGTGACAAAGTTACGCTGGTTGGCCCAATCGGCAAGGGCGAGTTCACACTTGTTGGTCTCACCGGAACTGGATCAACTTCAGGTGGTGGAGGAGCAAGCGTTTCCGCTTTCGACCCGATCACTGCGAATGAGTTTTTAGGCGCCGACAACAAAGCCGACAGTATTTATGTGGGCATCACTGTTGACGCATCCCGCAGTGAAGTTCAACAAGCAATTGAAGAAGTCTTGCCATCGGGCTACGAGGTCATCACCGGTGAGCAATCGGCACAAGAGACTGCTGGCGCGATCAACGAAATCATTGACATCTTTGGCAAAGTGCTTTTGGGTTTCGCCGCAATTTCATTGTTTGTCAGTGCCTTCTTAATCTTTAACACTTTCGCCATCATTGTGAGCCAACGTTTGCGTGAGCTTGCATTGCTTCGCGCTGTCGGTGCAAGCACTCGACAAATACACCTGATGATTATCGGTGAAGGTCTAGTTGTGGGAATCATCGCCACCGGTCTTGGCCTTGTCGGCGGACTCGGTGTTGCCAAAGGCATTACTTTTGCATTCAACGCTGCTGGTGCGGCGTTCCCCGCAGCCGATTTGTTGATCTCAAGTCGAACCGTCATCTTGTCCATCGTGATCGGAATTGGCGTCACAGTTGCCGCAGCAATTGTCCCAGCCTTGCGAGCAGGACGCATTCCTCCCGTTGCCGCCATGCGTCCCGAACTCGGTTTCTCGGCCCTTCAACGCAGCAAGCGACTGATCGTGGGCATTGCCACGCTCATATCCGGAATCGCACTCTTTAGCGTCGGACTCTTCGTACAACCAGGCGGAACTGTCGGAACGCTTGGCGGATCGGCAATTGGTGCAGTGTTGTTATTCCTTGGAGTTGCCAGTTTGTCAACCACCATTGCTGCACCAGTCAGTCAAGTCATTAGTCGTATCTTGCCTTTCCCTCTTCGCCCCATGACAAATTCAGTTCCCGGACGACTCGCCAGTCGCAATGCACAACGCACTCCCCGCCGCACCGCTTCAACCGCATCGGCGCTGATGGTTGGCTTGGCGTTAGTGAGCATGGTCTCAGTCGTTGCCTCATCGGTCAAGAAGTCGTTCACCGATCAGCTCAAAGCTTCGGTGACTGCCGATTTCTTTGTGACCAACTTAAGTTTCCAAGGTCTACCAGTGGCATTTGGTGAACGCCTTGCCGAACTGCCCGAACTTGGTTCGGTCAGCCCATTCCGCGCCACAGTCGCGCTTGTCAATGGTGAAGAAAAGCAAATCGGTGCAGTCAAGCCCGAAATGGGAGATCTCGTCGACATTGATATGCAAAAGGGATCAATTGACAGCCTCGCCGATGGCGACATTTTGCTGTACACAGATCCGGCCCGTGATCTCAACGTCGATGTTGGCGACACCGTCGACATCACTTGGCAAAATGGGAAAGAATCAACGCTGACAGTCGGTGGTATTTACGCGGACTCATCAGTTGCCGGCAACTGGCTCATCGGTCTTGACACTCTCGCTGAAGTTTCATCAGCTCCCCCGGTTGACTTCTTTATCGGTGCAGACATAGCAGAGGGCGTTTCTATTGAAGATGCCCGCGCTGCAGTTGAGAAAGTGGCAGCCGATTTCCCGAGTGCCGAAGTCCAAGATCAAGCCGAATTCCAAAAGAGCCAAGAAGACCAGCTCAATCAACTCTTAGCCATCGTGTATGGACTGTTGATTTTCGCCATCTTCATCGCGATTCTTGGTATCGCCAACACCATGGCCTTGTCGGTTTTTGAACGAACTCGAGAATTCGGTTTGTTGCGTGCAGTTGGCATGAGCCGTCGACATTTGAAGCGCTCAGTCAGGTGGGAAGCGATCATCGTTTCGGTATTTGGCGCAACACTCGGAATTGTCGTTGGTATTCCGTTAGGTATTGCCGTCGCTATCGCCCTCCCCGATTCATTCGTGACAGCCACAGTTGTTCCGATCAACACGATTGTGACGATTCTGATCGCCTCAATCGTCGTTGGAATTTTCGCAGCGATCTTCCCGGCACGTCGGGCGGCAAAGCTCGACATTCTTGATGCAATAGCAACTCACTAAAGGTACGCCATGAGTTTTCAATCTTCTGACCTCACCGTAAGCCAACTTCAATTCATTCAAGAAAATCACTTGGCGACTTTGACAACGCTGCGCCCCGATGGTTCACCACATGTTGTTCCAGTCGGGTTCACTTTTGATGCCGACAACAACATCGTTCGAGTGATTACGTTTGCAAAGTCAATGAAAGCCCGGCATGCAGCTTTAGGTGGCCGCGCCGTCGTGAGTCAGGTTGATCGCGGCCGTTGGATCACCTTTGAAGGAACAGTACGCCTACGCACCGAGGCCGACATTGTCGCCAAAGCAGTTGAAGCGTATGCGGGCCGCTATCGCCAGCCAAAAGTTCGCGAAGATCGCGTCGTGGTTGAGATCGCCATCGACAAGGTGATGGGCCGGGCCTAAACCTCGGGTTTAAACCTGCGGCGCTTTAGCCCAGTTGATGTAAATCATCAAAGATTTTGTGCCTTTTGCGAGCAGCAACCGCATCTGAAAAATAGAGCAACTCAGCAGGGTGGGTTGGCGTGTGATCACCTTGCAACAAATTGTTCGGAATCAATCGACGATCTAAGCGACCTTGACAATCTGGGCACCAATACAAATTCCGGCGCGACGCACCGACAATCTTGAACTCAACTGTTCCGCGGCAGCGGATGCATTGTTGACCATTACGTCCGTATACCGCAGGCGCTGTTTCATGATCGCGTTGCACGATTCGTGATGCTGTTTCAATTAAGACAGCACAGTCTTCATACGAAAGATCTGCCATCTTGGCAAACGGGCTTAATCCAACTGCCCACAAAGTTTCGCTTCGTGCAACATTTCCAAAACCACTCATGACTGACTCATCCATCAAGACGTCAGAAATCATGGCATCGGCGTAGCGGTAATCAAGGAGACGTTGCGTGCATCCCGACAGATCGGTTTGTTCGCTAGCGATATTCGGGCCTACTCCACCAGATTGCGGATGACGTTTGCGATCGGGTTGACGATAAGTCTCGACAATCGGTGCATCAAAACAAACTGCGACCCAACCTTCAACTTCAATAACAACGCGCGCGCGGTATGTCTCTTTGCGCCACATTTCATCAGAGCGATACAGATGCCACTCACCACTGAATCGCAATGCAGTCGACAAGACAATTCCGTCGTCCCACTGCACTAAAATTTCGCGACCTTTAACCGTGACACTTTCAATCACGCTTCGTTCAACAGGAGCTGGCCCAATTGTTGACATCGCATCAAATCGCAATGTAGGCAGACCTACCAGTGCGGTACGCATGGCGGCCACCGTGTGGTTTGTTTTTCCACGCATCGCCATATGTAAAGGATAAATCACCCAAGCCCCATGGCTAGGCATGCTGCGGAAAAACCGATACGGTATTTGTGTATGAGCCAGCAAGACCCCGACGATGCTGAACTGGTTGCTCCCATTGATCCGACCGACTCAATTCAGAATCAACTCGATCGAGCCCGCGCTCGTCACGGGACAATCGGAGCAGTGGTCTTTAGTGCGATGCTCGGAGTCGACAAAGTTTTGGGACGTAAACCCAAAGATGAAGGCGCAGTCATCTGGGAAGCATCAGGCGAACCCGAAGATATTGACGCAGATGGCATCACTATTGATGTTGACGATCAAACCAAAGTGGTGTCACAACTTGGCGCAGGCAAAATTGCCCGCCGCGTTCGCAAAAAACGAACCGTCAAATAAAACCGGGCCGTAATGTAAAACCTACTTACGGAAGCTCGCCGACGTGAGCAAGACCTAAACGCAACAGTCGATCTTGCCCACCAGTCATATCGGCTGCGATCTTGGCCGATGCTGCCTCGGCAGGTGTGAACCATGCCAGGTCTAATGCCTGCTGAGTTGGCGTGCAGTCGCCAGAGACTGGAACGACATAAGCCAAGCTGACGGCATGGTGACGAGGATCAACAAAGCCACTGATATCTGGATCGGGGAAATACTCGGCAATGGTGAAGGGAGCCGGATTGGCAGGTACCTTCGGCAAAGCGAGCGGACCAAGGTCTTTTTCGAGATGACGAATGAGAGCATCGCGGACACGTTCGCCGTACAACACTCGACCCGACACCAACATGCGGCTAATCGATCCATCAGAAGCAACTCGGAGCAACAGGCCCACCTGAGTCACTCGGCCAGATTCGTCCACACGAACTGGAATCGCATCCACATAAACGAGGGGCACATTGGCACGAACCGAGGCCAGCAAATCTGGGCTGAGCCACGCGGTTCGGGTATCGATTTGATCACTCACAAGTGACAGTTTCTCAGATCAGCCCAGTAAGTGGGTGGCAAACAGCTGTGACGCCGAAGTTTTAGGGGGTGCGTGGTCGTTCGAACGACCGTCGAGCGTCCTCCACTTGCTTCCACACGTAACAACCCACATGGTGATCATTCACCAAACCCATTGATTGCATGAACGCGTACATCGTCGTCGGCCCCACAAAACTCCAACCCCGCTTCTTGAGATCTTTAGATAATGCGATGGACTCAGGCGAGGTAATGAAAGTTGATACGTCGGCTGCCGTTGGTCGTTTTGGACGCGTCGACGCTTGAGGTTCGAATTGCCAGATGTACGCCCCCAATGAACCACATTCCTTGATGAGTTCGCGACACCGTTGAGCATTATTGATGGTTGATTCAATCTTGCCGCGATGCCGAACAATGGATGCATCAGCCATCAACCGTTCAACATCAGCTTCAGTGAACTTGGAAACTTTATTGATCTCAAAATTCTTGAAGCACCGCCTGAAGTCGTCGCGCTTATTCAGAATCGTGCTCCATGACAGACCGCTTTGAAAACCTTCAAGACATAACTTTTCAAAGAGTCGTGAATTGTCGGCAGTAGGAAATCCCCATTCGGTGTCGTGATAGTGCAACATCAGCCCCGGCGTTGAACCCCAGGCACAGCGTGCCGGCTCGGCGGCAACTTTCACTTCGGTCGCCCACCAGCAATTGTTGTTCGTCGCAGCTCGCGCCGAAAGCCGGCGTAGTCGTTCAACGCAACATGTTGCGTTGAACGGTTGTCCCAAATAACTACGTCTCCGGCCTGCCAGCGATGCCGATACATAAACTTCACATCTGTTGTATGCAAGTGCAAAAACGCCATCAGCGACTCTGCTTCATCATTCGCCATGTTTTCAATAGCTCGCACGTAGGCGCGATTAAAGAACAAAACCTCTTTGTGGGTTTCGGGGTGTACAGGCACCAAGGGATGAACCTCGTATTCGTTGGCCGACTCATCACAGACAATCTGCATGCCACTCATCCCCGTGTGCAGCGCTTGCATTTTTGGCGAGTAAGCATCGCGAGCCGAATGAACTGCTTTCAGTTGTCGCAGACGTTCGCGCATCGGTTCATGTAGCGCGTTCCATGCTGCGGTCATTGAGGCAAAACAGGTGTCGCCACCCCAAGCCGGCACATCGACAGCCGACAAGATCGTGAAAGACGGTGGTTCGGCTTGGAATGAGAAATCTGAATGCCAGGCACCGCCGAAATTAAAGGCCGCGCCTTCATCGGCTTCTTTGACGACCCGAATGACTTCGGGGAATTCATCCATTGTTGCGATGAAAGGCACTTCACCAAATGGCCCAAGTCGGCTTGAGAAAGCACTTTGTTGGGCTGGCTCTAAAGACTGCCCGCGCACCACAAGTACCTCGTGTTCGCACATCAGTGCCCGCAATTCAGCAAGATCATCGCCATCTAGGTTCACCAGATCTATTCCTTTGACCTCGGCAGCAAAAACTCCCGTCAGTGGTTGGGCTTCGATATGCATACCTCAACCCTAACTGTTCTAAGGTTTAGGTATGTCAGCGTTAGAAATCCCAAGATTTGGCGAATTACTGAGTCCATTTATTTCGCAAGTTCCCGACGGCACTCGACCGCGGTTCTTGGCATTACTCGAACGTGGCGCCGCCAACCGTTATCGCGTGTGGGCCGAACAGCTTCCCGAACATGCGATCGTTCTCCTTGAGTGCGCAGAAAGCGAAGATGAAATCGCCAATCGTATTGAAGGAGCATTTGCTCTTGATGAATCGTTGCGAGACGGACTACTTGCCCCACTTCCTCAAGCAACACAGACCTACTACGACGCATTTGCCCCCTACGACATTTGGGACCAATTGCGCATTCAGGCAAACGCCGAACGTCAGGGTGCTCATGCCTGGAGATCAATCGCTGCCCATCATCCCGATGCATATGTGGTTGAGGTCTTGCATTCGTGTTCATCTCTCGAAGAACTGAGCGCCGACGCGCTCGATGCGTTGATTGCCGCACACGCACCGTCACACTGATCAAGACCTAGAATTCTCCTTTATGCCTCTGAAGCGACTCTTTCGTACGCTTCAATTTGCGACCCTATTAATGTCGTCCACGTATGGCGTGATGTTCACCATGCTCGACGATTACCGCGACAAGTACGGCATTAGCGAATCAGGACTTGGGCTTGTACTAGCGGCCGGATTCTTTTCGGCATTCTTTAGCCAGATTTCCATTGCTCCATTGGCCGATCGTGGTCGCGCCAAAGTTTTGATGATGACTGGATTCTTATTAGTCATCATCGGCTGTTTATTCATGGGCTTTGGCCAAAACTTTGCCCTACTGCTGATCGGTCGACTACTGATGGGCATAGGTGGCGGCATGTCCCTACCTGCACTGCGAAAGATCGTGATTGTTTCTGATCCTGAAAATCTTGGTGGCAACATGGGCAAGTTGCTCAGTGTCGATATCGCCGGATTTGCGCTCGGTCCAGTCATTTCAGTTTTGACTGTTGACACCATTGGCATTGCCGCTCCTTTCATCATCATTAGTGCAGCCGTCTTGGTCGTCACTGTTGTACTGAGTCGAGTCGCCGTTCCCGAAACCGCTCAAGCCGATCGACCCAGCGAGCGCTTGGCATTTGACCTCCTGAAAATTCCCGCAGTATCTGGAGCGATCTTGATTGGTGTCTCGTTGTTCTTAATGATTGGCACATTTGATTCGCTGTGGTCAATCATGATGGACGATCTCAACGGACCAGAGTGGATGGCCAATGCCGGCGTGAGCCTGTTTGCGTTGCCAATGATTTTCCTCGGTCCAATCGGTGGTCGCCTCGCACAAAATAAAGGCGCCTACCGAGTCGGCGCAATAGGCAGCATCGTTGGCGCCGGATGCATGACGATGTATGGCTTCTTGCCGAGTCCATATTTGATGATGGGTGTTTTCTTTTTGCATATTTTGAATGACGGATTCTCAATCACCAGTTCTGGAGTCGCAGTTGGCCAGGCCGCACCCATTGAACGCCAAGCTGGCGCCCAAGGTCTACTAGGTGGCCTACAAACTCTCACGGGCGGAATTGCCGCCAGTTTCGCGGGTTGGAGCTATGACCACCTGGGCCGAGGTCCGACTTTTTCAATCACTGCGATCGTGATGGTCATTTTGGTTCTCTCAGGTTTGGCACTTGCTGGCCCCGAACACCGCAAGGCACCCAGCACTGTGCCAACATCTTGACCATGGGTTTGCGTGACGGTGACGGCTGGGTCTTTTGTAATTGTGGCTATCGCCATTGGGGACTTCATGGCGCTGCCGGACTCTTGATGGTGCGCTTCGACATGGGCGAGCCCCATGTGTTGTTACAGCTACGTGCCGCATGGACTCATGGTGGTGGCACCTGGGCTATTCCTGGCGGCGCTCTTGACTCTCACGAAGATTCGATCGAGGCTGCAATGCGCGAAGCATACGAAGAAGCCGGAATCGATCAGCAATTTTTAGACGTCAAAGACATCTATTCCGACAATCACGGCAACTGGCGATACGACACGGTGATTGCTCATGTCACAGGCGATGTCGGTGCGCATGAAGCGAACTACGAAAGTGACGAAGTTCGGTGGGTTGGACTGTCAACTGTTGAAGGATTTGATTTACACCCAGGCCTGCGCAGTTCGTGGCCCCATGTTTTGCCAAAACTCATTGCATCACTACCTAACGAAGGATGAATATGGGACAGCACATCAGTTATGAACTCGAAGGCGTGACCTACATCGGTTACCTTGCGCTTCCCGAAGGAAACGACAAAGCTCCAGGAATTTTGGTGTGCCATGAAGGCCCTGGAATTTCGGAGAACACTTTCACCAAAGCCGATCGTTTGGCCGCTCTTGGTTTTGTGGCATTCGCTCTTGATTATCACGGTGGCGGAAAGATGGTTCCGCTCGAAGACATGATCACCAAATTGATGGCGCTCATCAAGTCACCTGATGAAACTGTGAAGCGGGCGAAGGCAGGTCTCAATGTTTTATTGAGTCAGCCACGGGTTGATACAACTCGCATTGCCGCAATCGGTTATTGCTTCGGCGGAACGATGTGTCTCGAACTCGTTCGCGCCGGAACCGACCTCGCAGCCATTGTTGGTTTCCACTCGGGCCTCAGCACATCAAGCAAGGTTGCTTCTGGTGCGATCACCGCAAAGGTGTTGGTGTGCATTGGCGCCGACGACCCTATGATTCCACCAGATCAGCGCATCGCCTTCGAAAAGGAAATGACTGACGCACAAGCCGACTGGCGTATGAATGTGTACGGGCGCGCACAACATAGTTTCACCAACCCTGGAGCCGATGGATCACGCCCCGGCATTTTGTATGACAAGAACGCCGACGAGCGTTCATGGCAAGCCATGCGCGATATTTTCGCTGAAGTTTTCTGAACTAAAGCGTGTTCTGAACTAACGCGTTCGTTTACTTCTCGACACACACATTGCGCAACGTGCCAATGACTTCGGCACCGCTGTCAATGACATCGCCCGCTTTCAAGAACTGACCACGTGCTGCACCAACACCATCGGGCGTTCCCGTGAAAATGATGTCGCCGGACTCGAGCGTACAAATACTTGAGAGATACGAAATCAAGAACGGAATATTGAAAATGAGATCAGTCGTACGGGCTTCTTGCATTCGCTGACCAGCTACGTCGCACCAAATACCGATGTCATCGGGGTTACTGAATGAATCAACTGAAGCAATGACTGGCCCGATGGGACCAAAGCTGTCGAAACTCTTTCCCAAACTGAACTGTGGTGGCTTTCCGGTCATCTGAACCATGCGGTCGCTGATGTCTTGCCCAAGAGTGATTCCGGCAACATGACTCCACGATGATGATTCAGCGATGTTCTTGCCGCCTTTGCCGATCACCACGACAAGTTCAACTTCCCAGTCGACTGCCGGCCCAGACAACACGACGTCATCGGTCGGACCAACTAAACACGATGGGAACTTTGTGAATGTCAATGGTGCCGGCGGAACTTCCATTGCCGACTCACTCGCGTGCGAACGATAATTCAGACCAATTGCGAAAACCTTCTTGGGGTTCGGCACACACACGCCAATGGGACCACTTACTGGTGAACCAGCGGCGCGAGCTTTGTCACTCGCCGAATGCAACTCGCCAAAGCGCTCAATGGCGTTCATTGGATCGGCCAATGATTCATCGCCAACAACTTTGGCTAGATCGTGAAAGACACCATCAACTTCAATGGCCGAGCGATTATTGATAGTGGTGAGACGAAACATAGATTTTCCGTTCTTGCGGACAATAGAGACAGTGGTTACTCTAACAATGTGACTGTCATTCCGAGATTTGCTGCTAGTGATTCATCTGAAGACATCTCCCAAGCCCTACAAACTGTCGGGTGCGTGATTGTTGAGAACCTTGCTCCTGTTGAACTTGTCGACCAGATATTGGCCGAGATGGCCCCGTACATCGATGCCACCCCATACGGAAGCGAGGACTTCACTGGCCGAACCACTAAGCGCACTGGAGCACTACTAGCCCGTTCTCGTGCGTCAGTAGATCTCGTGGCTCACCCGCTCGTTTTAGACATCACCAAGAGAATTCTTGGTCCGTACGCCGAAAATTTTCAACTTCATCTCACCCAAATCATCAACATCGGACCAGGCGGTCAAGCACAGGGATTACACCGCGATCAGTGGTGCTTCAACATGTTCCCCTTCCCCGCCGATATGGATGTTGAGGTTTCAACAATCTGGGCGCTCGACGACTTCACTGAAGAAAATGGTGCGACGCGAGTGATCCCCAACAGCTTGCTTGACCCGCCAGCCGCCGTTGCCGACACGCACCGCACCGTTGGCGCCACGATGCCAAAAGGTTCAGTTGTTATCTACACCGGCCGCACGATTCATGGCGGCGGAGCGAATCAATCAAACCAAATTCGTCGAGGATTGAATGTTGATTACATCTTGGGCTGGTTGCGTCAAGAAGAAAATCAGTACCTGTCGTGCCCACCCGAAGTCGCACGAACACTTCCCGCTCACGTACAAAAGTTGGCGGGCTATTCACTCGGGTCATACGCCTTGGGCTATCAAGACGACATTCGTGATCCCTTTGCAGTTCTGAACGGACAAGATGGTGGGTCATCTTTTGGCGGACTGAATACCTCCATTCCCACGCTTGACCAGTAACAATAAGTCGATGACTTCGCAGACTCAAGTAGGTGCCGATCGTACGGCACCGTATCTACCGGGCCTTGACGGACTGAGGGCTCTCTCGGTCTTGGTGGTTGTGGCATTTCACAGCGGCGTCATTGAGGGCGGTTGGATCGGCGTCGATGTTTTCTTTGGCATCTCGGGCTTTTTAATTACTGGATTGATGGTCGCCGAACACAACCGAAATGGAAATGTTGCACTCGGGGCTTTCTGGATGCGACGTCTTCGCCGCTTAGTACCCGCTCTCATTGTTTTGCTCGGTCTTGTCGCCGCACTCGTTCAGTTCAACCAAGTGGAGGTCACTGCGCGAAACATTTGGGGTGCACTCACATACTCAACAAACTGGGTGCACATATTCGGTGGCACGAGTTACTGGGATCATTTTGCAACGCCCGACCCATTACGTCACTTATGGTCACTCGCAATCGAAGAACAGTTTTATGTCGTCTGGCCCATTGTGGCTTGGTACGTAATAAAGCGACGTACGCCTTCGACTCTTGGAAAAGTCGCATTGGTTGGTGCGGGTATTTCTGCGCTTGTTCAGGTCATTGGTATTCACGCTGGCCTTTCGGTTGATCGCGTGTACCAAGGAACCGACACACGTGCCGTTGCGTTTTTGATTGGTGCAGCAATTGCAACTCGTGGGTGGCCTCCTCGAAAGCTGACAGTTCCTTCGTGGCTACTACCTACCTTCGCTGTCATCGTGTTGATTCCTGCAGCTATTTGGTTACCTGGTGACCGCAACTGGGTGTTCTCTGGACCACTCATTGTGATTTCGCTTGCGGGCATTGCCGCGGTTGTTTACAGCACAACTCAAACCAATCGACTTTTATCGTCACCGGCACTGCGACTCATTGGTCGTTGGAGTTACGGCATTTATTTGTTCCATTGGCCACTCGTTGTCTCGCACAAGTTTGATGGTCTCAATAGTGGAGTCCGGTTCGTTGTCGTCACCGTGTTATCAATTGCTCTAGCCGGATTGTCGTATCGGTTCATTGAGTCACCGATTCGTAACCGTCGCCTTCCGCGTATGAGTATGTTGCCCGTCGCAACTGTTGCCGTCGCAATTGTTGTTGTGAGTCTCGTTGTTTCAACGCCCACCGCACCGGCACTTGACACTGAAGTCACGCTTGCTCCACGACCAACAACCGTCAACTCAGTTGCAGTTGATTTACCGCAACGCGTCATGGTATTTGGTGATTCTGTTCCTGCCGTCGTTGCCGATGAATTACAAGCCGAAGCAAAATCGCTTGGAATCGAAATTGAAGTTCGGGCTGATCCCGGTTGTGTGCCATCTGAAGAGAAGAACGATCAATACGGCAAACCAGAATGCGTCACTTTCTTGCAAGGCACCCGCGCCCGAGCCCAAGAACTCGACATTGATACGGCAATTATTTGGTGGGGCGGAACTGGTGTTGAGTTTTTTGAACAAGGTGTGATGTACGACTTTTGTGCAGTCGATGCTCAACAGATAGCCCGAAATCGAATTCGTCGCCTCGTGGCTTATTTCGAGGGGGTCGCAACAGACATCATTTTGGTGGCACCTGTCCCCCGTTTAGATCAGAGTGCCAAAGACGTCGAGGGCACTGAATGCGAGATCATTGCGTACGACGACGTCGCTACTGAACTAGGAATCAAGGTCGTACATCTTCGCGATGACGTGTGCCCGTCATATCCCGATGACTGCGATCGCATCTTCCGGTACGACGGCCTGCACTACAACGGCGAACCCGCCACCCAAGTCGCCAAAATAGTCCTATCCGCCTTGTGATTCTGGTGTCGTTTTATTCGCCATTACCGATTAAAGCGACACCAGAATCACGAGAGGAATGTGAGTTGGTCGGTGGTTTTGATGGTGCCGGGTTTGGTGACCTTGGCGTAGACACCAACATTCTGATTGAGGTCGCGCACGATGTGGCGCAAGATGGCGCGATCGGCAGGTAGATCGTCACCGACTTCTCGGGTCACCATCACGCAACGCGGGCACGCCGACTGAAATTCAATTTCGCAATCGCCAATTCGTGCGGTTTTTCCAGCCCACGAAAACTCGGGATGACCAGTTTGATCACCAGTATCAATCACCAAACTCGGGCGGAAACGTCGAATATCAATCTGTGAATCTGGCAAAGCTTGTTGCATTGAACGCAGTGCCGATGTGCTCATGATCATCAGCGGCCAACAGTCGTAATAGGTGCCTGGCGGCGATTCGAATTCCATCACCTCAGGTGGGAAGACAGAAAAATCAGGAAGCGGTTCATCAATGTCGCGTCCGAAAACATTGCGTAACTCTTCCATCATGTCGTCGCTACTTGGGGCTCCACGACGGAAGTGATCGAGATCGGTCGCTGGACGCAAATGCTCAAGCTGAACCGGCACACCAATTGCTTCACTGATCGCTGTGTGTACATCGCTGTCGTCACTGCGAACGACGCGACCACTCGGCAAAGAAATTGATACATCATCAGAGCCTTTGACAAACGAGGCCGACAACTTCATCAAGCCACCAAATTTCTTGGCACCTCGAATACCGCCGTTCTCAAGATCGCGAACAGCCCACACACGATCGCCAACGAGACCTAACTCGCTGACAGAACATTCATCAACAGTTGCTCCCACCATTGATTTAACGGGATACACCCAAATCTGTGAGAGCGGAAGTTGCGTCATGAACGAATGGTACCGACCTTGAGATCTTTGAACGGCAAATTCTTGTCCACCATTGGTTCGCGCGGCAAGCCGAGAACTCGGTCGCCAATGATGTTGCGCTGAATCTCGTCGGTTCCACCGGCGATGTTCGACTGGAAGCTCGACAAGATGTAGCGCGCCCAGTTTTCACCGCGGCCTTCACCTTCCCAAGCGTCACAATCTGCACCGACAAGGCGGTTGATGAGCGGGCGACTGAAACGAGCAATCACAGCACCGTGCAACTTGCCAAGCGATCCACCAGGACCAGGTACTTTTCCGGCCTTCATTTCAGCACGAGTACGCATCGAGACCAATGACTTGCAGGTTTCTTCGCTGTACAACTTCATGAGTTCTTGGCGAATCACTGGATCGCTCAACTTGCCGTTGTTCTTCGCAACGTCAATCAAACGATCAGCCAAGTTGTGAGTGACACCGCTCGATGAACCAGTTCCGATTGCGACGCGCTCGAACATGAGCATCGCGGTCGCCTGGTTCCAGCCGTTGTTCAACTCGCCAAGCAACCACGACTTGGGCGTACGAACATCGGTCAAGAAGATTTCGTTGAAGTGACTGCCGCCATCGATCTGGTGAATCGGACGAATTTCTACGCCAGGAGCCTTCATATCAATGATGAACATCGAGATACCAGCGTGCTTCGGCGCGTCGGGGTTGGTGCGGGCAATCACAATTCCGTAATCGCTCACGTGAGCAAGCGTGGTCCAAACTTTCTGACCATTGAGCACCCACTCATCACCATCGAGTTCGGCTTTGGTCTGCAAACTTGCAACGTCTGATCCGGCACCTGGCTCAGAGAACATCTGGCACCACATCGTGCGCGCCGCAATGTTGTCGGGCATGAACTGACGCTTTTGCTCTTCAGTACCGAACTGACCGAGCATCGGCAAGCACATGCCATGGCTAATGGTCAATTCAAATGTCATGTCGGGGTACTTGCCGTACTCTTCGCGATAAATGCGATCGTGGGCACGAGTCAAACCTGCACCACCATGCTCTTTGCCGTACACCAAGCCAGCGAGTCCAGCTTCGACAAGTGCACTCTGGTAGGTCTTGGCGATTTGCACCGAAGAATCGCTGCGGCGACCAATTCCAGAGGCGTTCTTTTCCAGGAACTCGCGAACTTGCACGCGGAAAGCCTCGGCTTCGGCGGGGGTCAGGGCATCGTCAATAGTTGTGTTGCTCATGAGGACATTCTGCCATTGAGGCATGTCCCCTGACATAACTGAGACCAGAAGTCGTCGACGGGGTACGGTTCGGCTATGGAATCTCCTGCCTTTCGCCATGTGGTCGTGCGCCATATAGATGACTGTCCGACCGAAGAATGGACCAGTCCCACTCGGGGTTCGGTGCGCTGGTGGGAGCTGTTTGGCGGCGATGCCACCGCGACCAATGAAATGACCGTCGGAATCGCCGAGGTACCGGTTGGCGCGACTCCCCCACCAAGAGGGCATTCGCACGATGCCACCGAGATCTATGTGATCTTGTCGGGCGAGGGCGATGTCGTCATTGAAGGCAACTCAACGCCCGTTCGTGAGGGCTCGGCAGTATGGATTCCCGAGGGCCTTGAGCACTACGCCCATAACACGGGCTCGGTGCCACTGCGGTTGCTGTACATGTTTGCCCGCGACAAATTCAGTGATGTCACCTATTCGTTTCCTGGCGAAAACTAAGGAGTCAAGACATGGCACCAGCAATCAATCTCATCGATCCCGAATACTTCGCGGCTCACGGTCATCCGTGGGACCAATATGAATGGCTGCGTGCCAACTCGCCTGTCTTTTGGCATGACGAACCAGATGGTCCCGGTTTTTGGGCGATCACCAAATACGACGACATCCGTGCCATCAGTCGGACTCCCAAAATCTTTAGTTCGTACGAAACCGGCGTGATGTTGCCCGACCCTGATCCGATGGGACTGTACGCGCAACGTCTGATGATGCTCAACATGGATCCGCCGCAACACGATCGATTTAAGTTGTTGGTCTCGCGCGGCTTCACACCAAAGAATGCACCGTTACTTCGTCCACGCATTGAAGAACTCGCCCGAGAAATCTTGGATGCAGCGATGCAAAAAGGTTCGTGCGACTTCGTGAGTGAAATTGCCGGCCGATTGCCATCGGGTTTAATTGCCGAACTGATGGGCATGCCCCGCGAAGACGGTGAACGCCTGTACAACCTCACCGAAATCATGCATACCAACGATGATGCCGTCGCTCCTGCCGAAGTCAAGATGGCAGCGATTGGCGAGATGTTGATGTACGGACAATCAGTCGCCGACAAAAAGCGCAACACTCCAGGCGATGATCTTGCAACCATTTTGGTCAACGCTGAAGTAGATGGCGACCGCTTGACCGACGAAGAGTTCCAATGGTTTTTCTTGTTACTCGTCAATGCTGGCGGAGACACCACTCGCAACTTGCTAGCCGCGGGTCTGCAACTTTTGTTTGATCATCCCGATCAGCGAGCAAAGTTGATGTCAGATACTGACGGCCATCTTGCAACTGCAATTGAAGAAATGCTGCGCTTCAGTAGTCCGGTTTCACATTTCAAACGAACCGTCATGGAGGACACCACTATTCGCGGTCAGCACATCAAAGCCGGCGAACGTGTGGTGATGTTCTACGGCTCTGCGAATCGCGACGAAGACGTCTTTGCCAATCCCAACACTTTTGATATCACTCGCGATCCCAACCCGCATGTTGCCTTTGGTGCGGGCGGACCGCACCTGTGTCTTGGCATGCACGTCGCACGAGTCGAGCTCGCAGTGATGTTCAAAGAACTATTGACCCGCATGCCAAACGTTGAAGCCAACGGCGACTTTGAACGAATGCACAGCAGCTTTATTGCCGGCATTCACAGCATGCCTGTTAAGTACTGATCTAAAAATCAGGGCCCAACGACGTCTTTGAACTGAATTCGCAGGTCCTTCTTCAGAGCTTTGCCCGAAGGGTTGCGCGGAATCAGATCGATAAAGCGCACTGCAACTGGTTGCTTGAATCGAGCAAGTTTGTCGGCACAATGTTCGAGCACCGCAGCCTCTGTCACTGCTTCGTCTTTTCGCACGACAATTGCCAGTGGTGATTCTCCCCACTTTTCGGACGGGATTCCGATGATTGCCACTTCGCCGATTCCGGCCAAGCCCATAATGACATTTTCGATTTCGGCGGGATACACATTTTCGCCACCCGAAATAATCATGTCTTTAATGCGGTCTTGAATGAAAATAAATCCGTCCTTGTCACGGATCGCTCCGTCACCGCTGTACAACCAGCCATCTTTCAACGCATCAGCTGTTGCTTCTGGTCGATTCCAGTAGCCAAGCATCATGTGCCCACCCGAAATCAATACCTCGCCAGCTTCATCGTCATCGCATTCGGTTCCGTCGGGACGAACAACTTTTACTTCTGACAAGAAGAAAGCTTTACCGGTTGAACCGGCTTTGGTGATGGCATCTTCTTTTGATGTCAGACAGGCGGGTCCACAAGTTTCGGTCAGTCCGTATACCTGGTTGACCTCAATACCAATTTCGGCGTACGCCATAATGAGCGACACCGGTACTGGAGCCGCGCCAGCCATGAGCCAACGGAGATGTTCGTGCTTGTACTTCGATGGGTCGTACACCATGCGCATGAAGTTCAACATTGCGGGCACAAAGAGTCCGTTATTAATGCGCTCTGAGTCAATGATCTCCCATACTTTGACTGGATCAAAGGCTCGCATCAAAACGTGAGTCGTACCAACGAAGATGTTTCCTAACGCCGGTGTCAATGCACCGACATGGAACATCGGCATCGGGTTGATGTAGCGATCGCCACGGGCCAAGTCACTCGTGGTGCACATGGTTGACAGCGCCCAAAACTGAGTGTTGTGTGAATGCATCACGCCCTTGGGCAAACCAGTAGTGCCCGACGTGTACATGATGTACAGCAAGTCATCGCCAGATGCCGTTACCGCAGGCTCGGCGTTTGACATCGTTGCTGATTCGGCGACAAAGTCACGAGCGAATGCCGGCTTAGTAGCAGCATCACCAATGTATAGCCATGACTTGATGTCAGTCCGATCACCGCGCGACTGCAATTCAGAAACGTTGGCTGCAAACTCTGCTCCGAAGACAAGAACGGTTGTGCCAGAGTCTTTCAAAATGAATTCGAGCTCGTCAGGAACAAGGCGCCAGTTCAACGGAACAATGACCGCACCCAATTTGGCAGTGGCGAAAAACGCAGTCATGAACTCGGCCGAGTTCATTTGTAGCAGCGCAACGCGATCGCCCTTCTTCACTCCGGCATCAACAAGTAGCGAAGCAACCTTGTTGGTTTCGCTGTTGAGTTCGGCGTAGGTGTAGCGGCGCCCGGCAGCTACGTCATACAGGGCCTCAATAGTTCCATTGATGTGGGCTCGACGGGCAAGAAGATTTCCAATGTTTACGGTCATAGGTTCAAATATTGCCATATGGAGTGCACCAGCAGTACAGCGGGCTCTCATCAATCTCACTCGTCCATCACTAAACTCGCACCGTGCACTTTCGTCGCCTCGTCACCGCCGCTGCAATTCTCTTGGGCCTCACCTTGGCCGCCTGTGGGAACGGCGAAACAACCCCTGAAGACACCGATCAGGCATTGACCCCCAGCACCTTGGCTCCAGTCGTCGAGACTTCAACCATCCCAGCCGAAACCACAACTGTGGTCCCCTCGCCAGTCACCATGAGCCTCGCCTTTGCTGGCGACATCTTGATCCATAGCCAAGTCTGGAAAGCCGCCACGGTCAACGCTGGCGGAAGTGGCTACGACTTCACCCCAATGTTCGCCCGAGTCAAGCCCCTGATTGAGGGCGTCGACCTGGCGATCTGTCACCTTGAGGTTCCGTTAGTTGCCCTTGGCGAAAAGCCCACGACTAATCCGCTCTATTCAGCTCCGACCGAACTCGCGTGGGCGATCAAAGGAATGGGATTTGATCGCTGCTCAACCGCAAGCAACCATTCGTTTGACAAAGGCGTGAAAGGTATCGAGGCAACCCTCAATGAATTCGATGCGCTCGGTCTCGGCCAAGCTGGAATGGCTCGCACCCCTGATGAAATCGAACCCAAGGTCATTGACGTCAAAGGCATCAAGGTCACGCATCTCTCGTACACATTTGGGTTCAATGACATCCCAGCACCGAACGGTGAAACGTGGCGCTCCGCGCTGATTGACCCAGCGAGAATCATTGCTGATGCTCAAAAGGCGCGCGATATGGGTGCACGCGTCGTGATCGTCAGCATGCACTGGGGCCGCGAAACACAAACTGATCTCAGCGATTTTCAGTTAACGAATTCTGATGCCATCACAAAGTCTGGATTGATTGATTTAGTGGTCGGCCATCACGCTCATGTCGTGCAAAAGATTGAACAAGTCAATGGAGTCTGGACAATCTTCGGACTCAGCAATCTCATCAGTTACCTTCCAACCACTGATGCCTTCCCCAACAAAACTCAAGACGGAATGATCGTCACAACTAATGTCACCCTCAACCCAGATGGTTCAGTGCAGGTTGAACAACCTGTTGTGTATCCAACCTGGGTTGACAAAAAGAATGGGGTCGTCGTTCGACCAATCTTAAGCGACCTACTCGACCCCGCTGTTCCCGACAACATCAAAGCTGAACTCAATATTTCTCTCGAAAGATCACGAGCCGTTGTCGGCGATTTCTTTGCCGCTGCATCGTAAGAAAGAAAGAGCGTTACGACATGACCCCAGTTCAACAAGCCGTTCACTCGCACGTGACTTTGTGGAATGCCATGGACCGCGAGAATTGGGTTCAACTCTTCTCACCTCACATGATCTTTGAAGACCCTGTAGGTACACCCGAAAAGATCGGACTGGACGCCGTCTATAAATCGTGGGATCGTTCTTTCAAACCAGGGCGGCGCTGGACCCTGCATCCCGAACACGTTGTTGCAGCCGGCAACGAGGCTGCTGTAGTCATGCGCAACGAAGGCGATCTTGCTGGCGAAAAAGTCACAATTCGCAGTATTGAAATCTTTATTGTCGACGAATCAGGTCTTTTGGTGCGAATTCGTTCATTTTTTGATCAACCCTCCGACTTTGCGCTCTCCGATTACTTCACACCCGACCGAACCGAGTGAACTAGTAAGACAATGCAATTAGACATCACCGCCCGCGACATGCTGAATCGCACGATTGCCGTGATCGAAACTGACGGCGAAGAAGGCGTGCGAGTAGTAGATATCGCCAAACATGTCGGCGTGGCCGTCACAACTCTTTTCCATTTGTTTGGCAACCGTGACTCACTAATTAGAGCTGCACAAATTGAACGTTACGTCCGTGGTCTTGCCACCATGATTGAAGAATTTGATGTTGCCACGGCAATATCTAAAACTAAAGAAGATTTCCGTGCTGTTGTCATTCGCATGGTGAGATCAGAAATCGCCCCGATCAATTCGGCTATACGCCAGAGTCGTCAAGGTGTCTTTGGGTCAGCATATGGTCGACGCGAATTAACGACTGCGTTGACCGAAAGCCACAACAGTATGTGTCTCGGTCTACAGGTAGCCCTCGAACGCGCCAAAGACAATGGTTGGATCGAGCCAACTCTTGACACGTTGGCCACTGCATATTGGATACTCGGGCTCATCAACAGTCGTGTGTTTATTGAAGCCGGCTCTCCGCAACTCGATCGACGTGCGTGGGATGATCTCACGCTCAAATCTATTTTGCGTGTTCTTTTTGTTGACTAAAGATTGCCACATGTTTGTTGCGCAAACTTCAACAGGTATTTCGCTCGCTCAACTGGGTCATTGATGTCACGCAAGAACTTTGAACGAACTTCAAAGGACAAAGGCACATCGGGAACGGCCTGAAGCAATTCTGCGATGGGCAATGATCCCTCGCCTGGGCAGAGCCTTCCATTGAGCGCTTCGTCTAACAAGCCACCAAAATCGGCTGGACGTTCTGCCACTGCATCACAAATCTGCAAATAGGGAAAGAGTTTGATCGGCATTGCCTGCACATCTTCAACCGATGAGCCCGATCGTGACAAGTGCAAATTGTCAATGAGCACTCCGCCGTTTGTTGCCCGCGAATCGGCAACAATTTCCGCGGCCATTGACAAAGTGTTCAACGGGAAGATAGGCAGAAACTCACACACAACGTTGATTCCATGCGGGCGAGCCATTTCGCACACTTGTTGATATCGGTCAGTTGTTCGGACTTGATCCTTCAATCGACTGGTAAACAGAATGTGCCGAGCACCGATCACTGCAGCCGCTTCAATCAGTTGTTCAGCAAAATCATTTCCATCTTCTGATGGAATGATTGGCTCGATATCTAAAGCAATCACGCCCGTGTCATCAAGCCTTTTGTGCACTTCGCGAGACGTTGCATCTGACCATGTTTTGCCATCAAACCAAATACCAACTGCCGGCCAACCAGCTGCAAATGCAACAGACACCATGTCGGCAGGCGCAACATCGGGTTGCACGCCAGCGGCAAGTGAAAGCAAACGCCCCATTAAGCCAGATCACCTTTTTCAATCAACATGATCCGCGATCATCTTGTTGCGTAGCTAGCCCCAGCGGCCTTAATGTGCTCGGCATCAACGGCAAGAATCGCTCCGCTTTCAACCGCGGCATCAGTCGCAGCGTTCCACTTCGCGATGAAGTCTTCAGCAGTTGGATACAAAGCGGCAAGCTCATCTGCGGTGAAACTACGCGTCGTTCCGAATAGACCACAGAAGCTGCCGCCTTCTTGACCAATACCGCTCAAGGCAGCCAACGGAACATCAACAAATGGAGTTCGAATTCCTCCAAGAGCATTGCCCTGTGCGTCCAAGTTGAATCCCGTGAGATCTGCCTTGTTGTCAAGCTTGGGCTTTGATGCTGGCGGTGTGCCAGTGCGAACCCACTGATCGAGTGAATGGATGGCCGAGCGCAAAACATAGGTATGTGGACCAGCGTTGATCGGCAAACCACATTCGATGATTCCCATGTACACCGACGATGGCGCACCAAACTGAGCATCAAACAAGCCCTGGTCTCCGTTACCGCTTCCGGTGTCTGAGTCGCCGATACCCAAACTGTATGCATCACCGTGAGCTGTACCGGCCGCTTCCCAACCACGGAAGAAATCGGTGTCTGGCTGTTCGGCCTTGCGATAACCAAGGTTGGTTCCGACAACGTCGGTTTCAGCCGAGAAGTTTAAGACCGGTCGCTTGAGATCGGTACGAATCAGTGCGACCTCTGGACCTTTCACATCTGATGGGTCGCCTGGGTCTGCGCAATTCGTCGCGCAGTACAAGTTTGCCGCTCGTGCTCCACGACTGTGAACCAGATAGCCGCTGTACACATCGTGAGTCGTTGCAACTGCATTGAGATACGCAGCCATGCGGAATGCTGACTGTGATTCGCCCATGCCAATCACCGTTGTCGGCTCAAGGCCTCCGAGAATTGTGTCCGCCTGATTCCAAACCGTGGCACCTGCTTGACTGAAAATGTCATAGCTGTAGTTGTCGCCGGGATGATTGAGGGTGCCGTAACGCTCGGGGTCGGCAATCTTCAAGACTCTGAACTCACCCATCTTGTTGCCGCCGCCTTCAACGCCGACGCGTTGTGTCGAGACTCCGACCCAGACTGATCCCTGACGGAGCATTTCGACCCACGACAACGACCACGTCGGTCCAGTGTCAAGACCAGCAGTGACGTTCAGCCATTCGACGTACACAGTGCCGCTGAAATCGGCTGCGGTCGTTGGGCGACGAACCAAGATTCGAGTTTTGTACTCGGCCGTATCTTTGGGTTCGACAGTCCACATACCGTCTTCGGTCAAGGGCTGAGCGGACGTGTAACTATTTGCGGTTCCCGAGATGAAGTACTCCTCTTCGGTGTAGCCAAAACTCGAGCCATCAAAGGCTGCGGTACCAAAAATGATTTGGCCTCCACCACCAGTGACAGGTCCTTCAACGATCGTGGCGCCGACATCGGTCATTGCGACAGGCACTGGAGCAAAAACTGTTGTCGTTGGTGCTTCGGTCACTGGGGCCTCGGTGCCGGCGACAGAGTCTCCCGTCGCAACCGAAGAATCGCTCGCTGAATCGTCACTTGAACAACTCACCAACCCCACGACCAAAATCGGAACAATAAACAAGGTACGAATCTTCACAATGATCCCCCGATCAAAAAGTGTTTGAGAAGAATGTAACCCAAACACACAGAAAATCGTGAACCAAGATCACAGATTGTCCTGACGGTGATGCGATGTTTCGGGCCCGATGCCCAAGGTCTACTCATCAAGAATTGTCAGGAGTAGTAATGTAGAGATACCCATAGGAGAACTTAATGAAATCGCCCGATTACACATCTAAGCCAGCTTCTGAGCACACCCGCGCCTTCAACGGTTCGGCTGCGACCCCCCTCGACCCCGAAGATTTCACGAGGGCTCAACGAGGTTTTATTGCGTCACTTGAAGACACCAAGATCACCGATGCGCAAGGCCGACAAGCGGGCGACATTGGTCGTTATGCCTTCCTTCAAGGCGACGCACCCGACACTGTGCATCCCAATTTGTGGCGCCACGCCAAGCTGAATGTCAATCACGGACTCTTCGAAGTCACCGAAGGTGTCTGGCAAGTTCGTGGCTACGACATTTCCAACATCACCTTTATCAAGAGCAATACCGGATGGATTGTTGTTGATCCACTCACCGTTGAAGCCACTGCTCGGGCTAGCTATGAATTGATCACCAAGCATCTTGGCCATCGACCAGTCGTCGCCGTTATCTACACCCACTCACATGGCGACCACTTTGGTGGCGTACTTGGCGTGACTTCACAAGCCGAAGTTGATGCAGGAAAATGCCAGGTCATCGCACCAGTTGGTTTCTTGCACGAAGTTGTTGGAGAAAATGTCATTGCTGGCCCGGCAATGGGACGTCGTGCCTTGTATCAATTCGGACCTTTGCTTCCGCCAGGCCCGCGCGGTCATGTTGACTGCGGACTCGGAAACTCAATACCCATTGGCCCGAACACGCTGATTGCACCAAATCGTGACATCACCTTTACTGGCGAAGAAATGGTGATTGACGGTGTGCGAGTGGTGTATCAACTCACACCCGAAACCGAAGCCCCTGCCGAAATGAACTTCTTCTTTCCCGACTTTGATGCGCTGTGCATGGCCGAAAACTGTTCGCACACGATGCACAACCTCATCCCGATTCGTGGAGCGCTCGTTCGCAACTCATTGCGTTGGTCGAAGTACATCAACGAAGCCATCGAATTGTTCGGCGCAAAAACCAAAGTGTTGTTCACATCGCACAACTGGCCGCGCTGGGGTCATGACGACGCCATTGAATTTCTAGGACTGCAACGCGACTTGTACAAGTGGATGCACGACCAAACAATGCGTCTTGCCAACCAGGGTCTCGTCCCTACTGAAATCGCGAGCACTCTTAAGTTGCCCGATGATTTCTTGGCGCAAGAACACACCCATGGTTATTACGGAGATCTCGTTCACAACAGCAAGGCCGTGTATCAGCGTTATCTCAGTTGGTATGACGGCAACCCCGCCAACCTCAATAAGTTGCCACCCGTCGAAGTTGGTCAACGATATGTGGCATTGGCTGGCGGTGCCGACAAAGTGATCGCAGCTGGGCGCGAGGCTCTCAACAGCGGCGACTATCGCTGGGGTGCTGAATTAGTGAACCATTTGGTGTTTGCTGATCCGACCAATACTGAAGCGCGTGCACTTCAGGCCGACTTACTTGAACAGCTCGGTTACCAAAGTGAATCATCAACTTTCCGCAATGCATATTTAATGGGTGCTCAAGAATTACGCCACGGAACACCCGATTTGCCGGCAAGCCCCGCACGGGCACGCGGCATCTTGGTTGCGATGACTGTTGAACAAATCTTCGACACAATTTCTGTGCGCTTGAAGAGCGAAGAAGTCGGCGGATTGTCACTCAAACTCAATTGGACATTCCCCGATATGGCAGGAACCGCCGATGAGAAATGGGTTCTCGCGCTCTCACACCGCACTCTCTATGGGGTGCAGGGTCGTCACGACTCTGAAGCGGTTGCGTCAATAACAATCAACCGCTCATTGCTCATCGACATCTTGACGCAGCAAACAACTTTTGTTGATCAAATCACTGCCGGCAACATCACTCTTGATGGTGATGGTGCGGCGCTGCTCAATATCTTTGGCAACATTGACACCAATGCACCTGGCTTCGCCATCGTTGAACCCTAAACCACTGATTGAATGGATGACTATGTCGACTTACTCCGCAGATCTTCGCGCCACCTACAACTCGGGCCACACTCGCCCACTCGCCTGGCGCAAAAACCAGCTCGAGCAAATGATCAAGATGCTCGAAGAGAACGAGCCCGAGTTTCTGGCCGCGTTGAAAACCGACCTCGGCAAGCCAACCGTCGAAGGTTTCATCACCGACATCGCTTTCATCACTGGCGAAATCAAGTTGATGCTCAAGAACCTCAAGAAGTGGAATAAGCCGCAGCGCGTCCCCACACCGCTCGTCACCATGCCGGCGAAATCGCAACTCATTCCCGAGCCGCTTGGTGTCGTGCTTGTTATTGCCCCTTGGAACTACCCCATTCAGTTGTTGCTCGTTCCGGCTGCTGGTGCGATTGCTGCAGGAAATGCTGTCGTCATGAAGCCGTCCGAAGTTTCGGCTGCAACTTCAGAGGTACTCGCCCGACTCGTTCCGAAGTATCTCGACCAGAAGGCCATCACGTTGGTCGAAGGTGGAGTGCCCGAAACAACTGCACTGCTTGCCGAACATTTTGATCACATTTTCTACACCGGCAACGGAACTGTTGGTCGCATTGTGATGGCCGCAGCTGCCAACAACCTCACGCCAGTCACCCTTGAACTTGGCGGAAAAAGCCCCGTCATCATTGACGAGTCGGCCAATATTCGTGTCACTGCTCGCCGTATCGCGTGGGGCAAGTGGCTCAATGCTGGTCAGACCTGCGTTGCTCCCGACTACATCTTGGTCAACGAAAAAGTTCGTCAGCCTTTCTTAGACGAACTCGGCAAAGCAATTAACGATTTCTTTGGAGCCGATCCGCAAACAAGCGAAAGTTATGGCCGCATTGTTTCACCACGGCACTTTGATCGTTTGAAGTCGCTCATGAGCGGCGGCAAGGTCGTCATCGGTGGCGAAACCAACGCCGATGATCGTTATGTTGCACCCACCGTATTGGCGGATGTCGACATGAACTCGGCTTTGATGAACGAAGAAATCTTCGGGCCATTGTTGCCGGTGATCTCGATCACCTCAACCAAGCAAGCCATTGATTTCATTACGGCTCGCCCGCACCCATTGGCCTTGTATGTCTTTGCCGAGAACAAGTCGGTTGTGAATGAAGTGCTCGCCAAGACAACTGCCGGCGGAATGACCGTCAACGGAACTTTGATGCACCTCACCAGCCCGCACTTGCCCTTTGGTGGCATTGGCGAAAGTGGCATGGGTGGATATCACGGCAAATCAGGTGTGCGGTTGTTCCAGCACATGAAGCCGGTGCTGAGTCGAGGCACCAAACTTGATCCTTCGCTGGCCTATCCGCCGTACACCGACAAGAAGGCCAAGCTCTTCCGCAAACTGCTCTAGTCAGTTCGGTTCAGGTCGGTATTGGGGTGGTTCCGCCACTCATGATGTACTCCAGCCACCACTGCGGAGCGTTATCGAGCAAATTACCTAGGTGTGAATAGTCGTGCCAGCGGCAAATCTTGCCGTTGCGAATTTCCATCACCGATGTAAACGGATGCACGATGACTTCGCCGGTCGGAAAATGCCATTCTTCTTTGTGCTCGGTAATCACCACATCGCCTTCGGCCAGCACATTGCCCGGCTGATGCACCATCTTCGCGGTCGGCCCAAGTCCGAGCCTCAAGCGATCGGCGATGTCGCGCCCACCGACAACTGGCGGCACTGCTCCGACGTCCATGTATTCGGCATCGTCAGAGAAACGACTCGCGACATCAGCCCAATCTTTGGCATACATCGAATTCCAGTGCGCTTCAGCAACTGCTTTATTGGCTTGTTCTTGTTCCCCCATGATGACCCCCAGTAAACAACGGCGTGAATACCGAGAGTAGCCCATTGTTGGCGATTATGCTTGAGCGCATGTCGCTTGCTTCACACATCTTGTCGGTCGTCATGGCACTCGTCTGTATCGCTTCGGCGTACGCCGATTTGAAGATGATGCCGCAGATCGTCGAGAGTATGACGAAATTGAAAATGCCGACTCGCATTATCCCAGCACTTGGTATCGCCAAGATTGCTGGGGCCGCCGGATTACTGATCGGGTTTAGCAACAACAACTTACGGATCTACGCTGCATTTTGTTTGGCCATGTATTTTGTGTTGGCCACGTGGTTCCATGTGCGTGTTCGCGACACGGCTCCCAACACCATTCCCGCATTGGTGTTGTGTTTAGTAAGTATCGCAACTTTGCTCACGAGTATCTAATCTCGGATAAGAAACTGCTCAGTGAGGTTTGTGACGAGCGAAAGCGTCGGCGATTTCTTGCTCGGCGGCCTGACGGCCTTCCCAACCACGCACTGTGGTTTCTTTGTTCGGTTCAAGCAACTTGTAGGTCTCGAAAAAGTTTCCGACTTCATCAAGCATGTGCTCGGGCAAGTCTTCAATGTCGACATAGTTCTTGAACCGCGGATCATGCGACGGCACACACAAAACCTTGGCATCGCCGCCAGCTTCGTCTTCCATCCAAAATACTGCGACTGGTCGAACATACACATGACAGCCCGGGAACGTCGGTTGACCTAACCACACCAATGCATCAAGTGGGTCACCGTCTTCGCCCAAAGTATTCGGGAAGAAGCCGTAGTCAAGCGGATACTGCGTTGCCGTGAACAATGTACGGTCGAGCCAAATCGCTCCTGTGTCATGATCCATTTCGTATTTGTTGCGAGACCCTTGCGGAATCTCCACAATCATTTCAACTTCCATGATCAGGCAGGACCCGAGAACATACCCTCTTGCGTGCGAGCAGCACGAGTGGTGTCGTTATCTTCGCCTTCGTATCGCGCGATTTCGTTACGACCAACAACATGCCAGTGCACTTCGTCGGGACCATCAGCCAAACGCAAGGTGCGCTGACTGGCGTACATGCGAGACAATGGCGTCCACTGCGACACACCAGTTGCTCCGAACACCTGAATTGCTTCGTCGATGATTGCGCACACACGAATCGGCACCATCGCCTTGACGGCACTCACCCAAACGCGGGCTTCGGCGTTACCCATGGTGTCCATAGCCTTGGCGGCACGCAACACCATCAAACGCATGGCTTCAAGTTCGATACGGGCTTTAGCGATGACTTCGGTGTTTTTACCGAGGCGGGCGATCGGCTTGCCGAAAGCTTCGCGGCTCAAGCCACGTCGAATCATCAATTCAAGCGCCCGCTCACCAGCACCGATTGAACGCATGCAGTGGTGAATACGGCCAGGTCCGAGACGTACTTGCGAAATCTCAAAACCACGTCCTTCGCCGAGCAACATGTTTGCTGCAGGTACACGCACATCAGTGAAACGCAAATGCATGTGGCCGTGCGGCGCATCGTCTTCTCCGAAAACTTCCATCGGTCCAAGAATTTCAACACCTGGGGTGTCCATCGGAACCAAGATCTGTGAGTGACGACGATGTGGTGACGCATCGGGGCTCGTCATCAACATGCAAATCATGATCTTGCATCGCGGATCGCCAGCACCCGAGATGTAGTACTTCTCACCGTTGATCAACCACTCTTCACCGTCAAGTACTGCGCGGCACTCGAGGTTCTTCGCATCTGACGAAGCCACATCGGGTTCGGTCATCGCGTATGCCGAACGAATGACACCTGCCAACAATGGTTCGAGCCACTGCTTCTTTTGTTCGGGTGTTCCGACGCGCTCAAGAACTTCCATGTTTCCGGTGTCGGGAGCACTGCAGTTCATTGCCTCAGATGCGAGCGGGTTCTTGCCCAACTCAACAGCGATGTATGCATAGTCAAGGTTCGACAAACCCTCGCCGGTTTCGGCGTCGGGCAAGAAGAAATTCCAGAGTCCACGAGTTTTGGCTTTGGCCTTCAATGAATCAAGCAGTTCAAGCTGACCCACGCCATAACCCCAATGGTCGGCGCGGCCTTCGCCAAGCTTGTAGAACTGAGCCGTCACCGGCTCGACTTCTTCGGCAATGAATTTGACGACCGCTTCATAGAGCGGAACGACTTTGGCCGACATGGCCAAGTTCATCGCGTCGTCGGTACTGATTCCTGAGTGCATTCCGGGCTTAGGCATACGGCAACATTAGTTCGCCCTGCCTAAAAGCCACCTAACGAGCGAATTCGCGCAGAACCCGCCCGGGTCGGTGAC
>Ga0209358_10000392_pt1 | contig 38536 bp, 26 predicted proteins | sample LauGreFa1BDMLBSN_2_FD_187574 | JGI IMG/M metagenome (GOLD analysis project Ga0209358, IMG submission 187574) | Freshwater lake microbial communities from Lake Michigan, USA - Fa13.BD.MLB.SN (SPAdes) (version 2) | ecosystem: Environmental > Aquatic > Freshwater > Lake | place: Lake Michigan, USA... | reverse complement strand
GATCGGATTAAGATTAACAAGAACACCAGTTGCTTGTACTAATAATTGATTATCTGGACAGGATAAGATGATTTGATCAAAGATAATGGAAGAATTACGGATTTCTGAAACTCTTGTCAGTAGTATGTACGATTGATCAAACTGTGCAGGGGAAACATAATTAACTTCATTTTTAGCTACAACAAATCGGTCTTTGGTAATGAAAGTTTCGGAGTCAATAGATATTCCTATAGACCTAAAATATTCTATTCTAGATTCTTCCAGCCAATATATATATATGGCATTATGAACAATATTTTGTCTGTCAACTTCAAAGCTTTTTACTTTCCCAGTTAAACGATGCTTATATCTAGTACTATCAATAATATGTTTTTGATATTGTATTTGTTTCATAATGAAGTAAGCTGTCTTTTATAAAGCATTAATGGGCTAATACTTGTAAAGCTTCTACAGCAATATGTGCTGCTTGTATAGTTTGTTCTGTAGAAACTTGAAAATGAAATACTGCTCTTACACAATTGGAGCGTCCCATAGATATAATAAGATGTCTTTTCTTGCATTCATCAATAAAATCTAATGGTTTAATTCCTTGTAAACATTCAATAATTACAATATTCGTATCCACTTTATGATTGCTATTAGCAATCGTACATAATCCTGAACTTGCAATCATTTCTGCAAAAAGTCTTGCATTATTGTGATCATTATTTAGCAGTTTTCTATGGTTTTGTAATGCATATAAACCTCCAGCTGCAAGGATGCCAGATTGCCTCATACCACCGCCTAAAATTTTGCGCCATTTTCTTGCTAATTCTATGTGCTTTTTATTTCCTAATAACACAGATCCAGCTGGAGATCCTAGTCCTTTAGAAAGGCACACAGATAAAGTATCAAAATTCTTAGCATATTCATGTGGGGAAACACCTGTTTCTGCACATGCATTCCAAATGCGGGCTCCATCACAATGAAAATTGATCTCTTTCTCTTTTAACATTTCTGAGACATTTTGAAGATACTCTAATGATAAAACTGTACCTCCATGACGATTATGCGTTTGTTCCAAGCACACTAAACTAGTAGTAGGAAAATAATAGTCTGGTGGTCGAATTGCTTCTGAGATAGATTCTAAGGGGATTTCACCATATTGCGAAGGAACACAATACATTTGAACTCCAGATATGATTGAAGGAGCGGATGTTTCATAGTGAAATAAGTGAGATTGACTTTCAACAATAATTTCATCACCTTTTTTTGTATGAATAGCCAAAGCTATTTGATTACTCATCACCCCTGTTGGAACAAATAAGGCAGCTTCTTTTTGGAATAAATCTGCAATATATTCTTGCAAATGATTAATTGTTGGGTCTTCACCATAAATATCATCACCTACATCGGCTTGAGCCATGCATTTTCGCATTTCTTCGGTAGGTTTAGTAACTGTATCGCTACGTAGATCAATAATATCGTGCATTTATCTATCATCCTGTGCTTTTTGATAAATGCTATTATTTGCGGGGTCTAATATACCTAAATTCGTAAATAGCTCGGGATCATCATACCCTTTAAAGATATCTGCTATCTCCATAAATTTTGCATTAAAAAAATAATCCATTAAAGTGCTTCTCATGGTTACTTTCTTTTGTTTAAATACTTTCATAGAAGTAATAATATCTGCCATTATTTTTTTTCCAGAAACTTTATCTTTTTCTATGGCCTCTAATCCATCAAAATGATAGGCAAAAATTAGTTTTCTAAAATCTTCAAATCCAATATCAGTTAATTCAGTAACAAAGCCTATTTTGGATGGAACTGATGGGTCTGGTGTTGTTGTGTAGCCATTTGCATTTACAGCAGCTCCATTTCTACAAATCAACTTAGCTTTTTCATAATATGGCGTACCCTCTAATTCTCCATATGTATCCAAAAATAAGCCCATAGCAGTAAGCATATAGTAATCAATTGGCGAGGATAAGCTGTTAAATCTATTGTTTTGATATGATAGTGCTGCACCTGGAGAATACTCAAAAGACCAATTCTTTTCGATTGATTTCATAAGCACCGATTTAGCTCCATTTTCTAATATAGTGTAGCTTAAAACTGTTAGGATTGCAGAATACATATTATTAGATGATTTTCCTGTAACTGTAATACCTATATCAACTGGGACTCTGGGCTTTTCCCAATCTTGATCCGCATATTCCTGTGTCGATAAATAATTAACTATATCTGATTTAAGATTTTGAATATCTATTCTATTATCAAAAGGAATATTATTTAAATCAACATTGACTTGACATTGTATTTCTTGTGCATGTAAATCACTTAGAAAAATAAGTGCACAATACATACAAGAAATAATAAGGGTTTGTCTTATTTTAAACATAATAATCAGGGGTTTTATATGAATGTCAGTATTATCCGTACTGCTAAAATACTATGCATACTTGCTCATAGCAACTTTTTTATTTTGTTTGATTGCTATAGCCAAATTGGCCAGTTTTCTTTATATGAATCTAACCTTTCTAATGTGTTCAATACTCATAATAAATTCGTAGAAATAAATGATACACTTGATTCTCTTCCTCTATATTCTTTAGGATGTACGATAAGCCCTCAATCATCTGGCATATCACAATTAACTCCCTATACAATTAATGCTTATATAATTCCACATCAAGATATCGAAATCGAAACATCAATAACTTCGATATCATCAAAACTTTATAATGAAATAACACCAAGTATTATATGTATGTGGAAATCACCAATAGAACAAACAGATATTCTTTTCGGATTTAGTAGTACGCATATGAATATTGGTGATGAACAATACTTTATTAAAGGACCTTACTTTTTAACTGGAGGTATTACTCATATATCTCCATGGTTAAGTAGTAAAATACTGTGTATTCAATCTTTAGAACCACATGATAATATTCTTTATCATCCATCTATGCCACAGTATTCAATTGGAATCAGTTCTAATATTACAGATAATTTTTATATAGAATCAGACATCTTGATTCTTCAAGCAATTACAGGTTTAAGAATATCAGCTGTGATGGGTTTAACTTCAGATATTGTATTACGAACTACATATTCAGTACCTTTGCAATCATTAGATTTTGGTATTACTGTTTTAAAAGTCCCATCATTAATGGTAAATGGAATAATTCGCATTCAAAGTTTGTTTGGAAATTCCTATTCTATTAATATTGAAAGTGCTGACATATTTTGAAAAGATCAACAGATTATTATGGCTAAACAAAAAACCTTATTTGAGCAATTGAAAACTACAGAAGCTCAAGAACAAGCGCCTGAAATCTCTCTTAGAAATTCACATATTGTTAAGTATTCAATATTGTGTATATCTATTATACTTGGTGGATTATTATTTCCCCATCATCAAAATTTCCAAGATGGATCTTCTGATATAAAGAAAGTTTCTGATGGTATTCTGTGGATGAATGAAACAGTAAAAGCCGAATATCCCTTTGCAATTAACAAGCCTTCACAAGAAATAAAAGCTGAAATTCAATTTATAAAAGAGCATTCGAGTCCAGTTTTTGTAGAAAACAAAGCAAGTAAACAAACAGCAGATTCTAATCTTATCCTTCTTGAAGAATCTTTGCTAAAATCAAATTTTAATAATGTGATTAAAGCCAATGTATCCTCTGATATATATCAAAAAATTCAAAAAATAGATCCTAATTCAAAAGAGAAATTCCTTCAGGTTCTAGCTTTATATAAAGTTGATATACTTGATTCAGTTTACTCAGTTAAATCGTATGTTAATATTCAGATTGACTCCTTATGGCAAAGTATAATTATTAAAAAGAATAGCTTGCAAGATATTGAACTACAAAGACATGAGTTAATTGATTCCACAACTGTTAAGCGAATGCTGTTAAGGGTTCTGAATAATCAATTTGATGAACAAACAAGCTTCATTCTTGTGAAAATGCTGATATCAATGCTTCCTTCAAAGTATATGTATTCTGAATCTCTTACAAATGAATTATCTAATGTAAAAATTGCTGCTGTACCAAAAACCTTAGGAATTGTAAAAGCTGGAGATATAATTATAAATAAGGGAGAAAGAATCGACAGAATGGCAATGCTTAAAATGCAATCATATACTAGCTATCGATCAATCATTGAAGGAAAAGATTATTCATGGATTGTCTTTCTTGGTGGTATGGGACATTCTTTCATGATTTTTTCAATGTTGATATTGTATCTCTATTTTATTCGACCAAATATATTTAAAGACAATTACAAAGTGTTGGGTTTATGCGGGATTATGTTGATAGCTTCTTTATCTGGATGGTTTTCTATTATTATTAATTCAAATTATCCATTAGAATATGCTGTTATTGTTCCTGCATTATCTATGCTAATTGCTATTTTATTTGATTCTAGGACTGCTTTTTATAGTACAGTTGTGATGTCTTTATTAATAGCTGGTATTAGAGGAAGCGATTATTCTGTTGGTTTAGCAATGATGATGGGAGGAATGCTAGCTGCTTATAGTGTAAGAGATATTCAAAGTCGAACACAGATTTTTCAATCTATTCTTTTTGTTATGCTCGGTTTTGCACTTACAATCATTTCTATTAGCGCAGAAAGAACCCTTGATATATCAGAAACACTTCTCCAATTGGGTGTAGCAGGAGTTAATTCGGTTGTATCTCCTTTGTTGACATTTGGTATCTTATATATTATTGAAAGAGTATTTAATGTTACAACTGATTTACGTTTAAAAGAATATGATAATGTAGAACATCCATTATTATTAGAAATGAGTGAGAAATCTCCTGGTACATATCAACATACTTTAACAATTGCCCGATTATCAGAAAGTGCCGCTATAGCAATTGGTGCTAATGGACTTCTAGCCAAAGTTGGTGCTTATTTTCATGATATTGGTAAAATTCCGAAAGCTGAGTATTATGTTGAAAATCAAATAAATATCGATAATAAACATGATAAATTACCACCTAAAAAAAGTGCTTCTATCATTAGAGATCATGTTCAAGATGGAATTGAATTAGCGAAAGAATATAAATTACCTCAAAGAATTATTGATTTTATTCCTATGCATCATGGTACTATGCTTATAAAACACTTTTATGCTAAAGCAATTGAATTCTCTAATATTGGTGAAGGTTCTACAATTGTTAAAATGGAAGACTATAGATATGTTGGCCCTAAACCTGTAACTAAAGAGACCGCTATTGTTATGCTGGCAGATGCTGCCGAAGCTATTGCCAGGGCTGCTAATGCAGATAATAGGGATGATATTGTAGAAATGTTAGATTCGATTGTTAAAGATAGGTTTTTGGATGGTCAATTTGATGATTGTCCAATTACTATGGCAGAGATTCAAGAAGTAAAAGAGTCTTTTGCAAAGAACCTTTTAGGAATGCGCCATCATAGAGTTATGTATAAAGAGATCCCATTACAAGATAATAAAACAGATATGAAATGAAAAAAGGCAGTGAATGTGTTATTCACTGCCTTTTTTATAAATGTACAATGACAATTACTTGGTAATCATCAATTGTTGCTGAGCTGAGAATGGACCTGATTTCATTATGCAGATATACATACCAGATGGCAATGACTCTGTAGATAACGATAATTCATAAGATCCGCTTTGGAGTGTTCCATTTAATAAAGTATGTACTTTTTGTCCCATACTATTATATAACTCAATTGTGGTTTGTCCTGAAATCCCAATGCTATATTCTATAGAAGCTTGATCAACAGCAGGGGATTGGCCAATTTGCTTTAATGCATAACCAATTCCACTTCCACGGATAAAGCGTCCATTTTGGAAACAAATTTTATCCAATGTTAATGTTGAGCCAGCAGTATTAATAATCAAGCATTTAGATAAAGGGGTAGAAGTTGTTGCTTGAACATCGACACTGAATGCATTTGTATCACCCAAATATGCATTGTATTCTAATTCAAATAATTCTACATCAGATTTGCCAGGGATCGAAGTAATACCTTTTCCACTTACCACAATATTAGTTGGCTTGCTAACTGCATTCCATGTCCAACCATTAATTTTGCTGATCAACTTATTAGAATATTCTAAGTTTTGTGCATTATAACTAAGAACAACTTGTAATGTATCAACATTTGTAGTGCCTATAGCAGAATCAATTTTTGCTTTCACAATTAAATTCACAGCTTTGCCCGGAACAACTTTTTGATAATCATTAGGGCTTGTATATACCTTCATACCAGAAGTTATAGCTTTACCAATTAAATTAATTTTTCTTTGACCCAACTTAGCAGTAGCTGAAAAAGTACCTGCATTTTGAGGTGTAAACATTATTAAGAAGTTATTTGTTAATCCAGCTCCAATGTCTACACTTCCAGATGGTAATAATGTAAATTGATCTTTATCTGTACCCTCTACAGAAGCATCAATAGTAACTTTATTACTACTTAAATTAGGATAAGGAATTACAGCTCCAGGGGTTTCACACACTAAAACAGTTCCAAAATTAACTGTACTGTCTGCAGAGAAGCCTTCTCCACAAATTGTTGCTTGGCTAGAGCCATTTGTTCCATCATGTACAATGTTGACAGTTGCGCTTCTATAACCTACAAATTGAGGTGTAAATCGTACAGATATTATCTGCTTTCCACCGGCTGGTATTGTAAACGGTGCCGTAGGAGATAAATTATCAAATTCTGTAGATCCAACAATAGTGATTGATGATATATTTAAAGGTGCATTGCCAGTATTATTCAATATTAATGCATCAGCTTTAGTATTATTAGTCCCAACTATTGTAGTTCCAACACAATTAGAATCTGCTTTTAATGTTCCTGTACATCCATCACCTTGAAGTCTTCCACCAACTGTAATTGTTTGATTATCTGCAGAGGCCTTAACTAATAGAGAATCCCACAGACCAAGAGTAGCAGTTTTTGGAGAGAATTCAATTGTTAGATTAGATTCTTGTCCACTACCGAGTTTATACGGAGATATAGGTAATGTAGGGCTAATTACAGTGAATGTACCATCATTTTTTTGTAGACTGATTGATTCTATTGTTGCTTCACTTCCACCATTATTTTTAATTTTAATTACTTTTTGATCTTTACCATTAACAGGTACACAGCCCCAAATTCCATTAGAAACTGTTGCCTGTAATGGAGAAATACCATCTCCACTTAACTGAATACGAGGTGCACCACAATCAGCTGGAAGACCTAAATCAATGATAGCAGTTCTTTTACCTGTTGCTGAAGGAATAAATTCAATTCCTAATTCTAAACATTGTCCTGGACGAATAGTAATTGTTGTATCGCCACTTGAAGGTAATGTAGATCCATATCCAGGGTTAATACTTACAATTTTGTAATCACCAGGATTTGTACCTGCTAATTTTAACTTACCATCGATAATAATCCCACTTTTATTACAAAGTGCAGATTTAATTAACATAGTAGATTTTGATGTTACCAAAGTATTAGCAAATACTGTGTCTGAAGTATATGAATACGTACATGGCTCCACACCAATTCCGCAAATTGTCATAGATACTACAGGAGAGCATGATGCATAGAATGTAACTTTAGCACAATGCTCGCCTGGTGAAGTTGGATCGAATAATACTTCTATAGGAACTGTATCACAGTTAACAGCAGGGAAGAGACGTCCATTAAGAACTGTTTTGAGACTGAATTGAGGATTATCTACACTAACACTATCGATAAATGTATCAAGATTCCCACCATTACAAATACCAGTATTTAATGTTTGTTCTTTGGGTTGTCCAACAGCAGTTGTACCCATATTAAAACGAAGATTGGGATCTACTGAATATAATTTAGCTTTTGCCAATGGGAAACTTACTTGGCTTGCAGATGAACTTGGAGGTAAACCACAGAATTTAGTTACGAATCCATCAGATAATCCAGCAGATGTTAATAATTTATTACCTGGATCTTTAACAATTGTTCCATTAAAAGAACCTGTTTCATATATACACCCATCTTTATCTGTTGCTGTATTTTTAGTGTATGGTTTGCCTACAACTTTAGATGGTTGTAAATCTAGCCAATTACCTGCTTCATCAAAAATTGCAGTGAATGGTTGCCAAGAAGTAGTTCTATTTTGAATTCTTACAGGTATGCCAGCAATTGTTGTTTCTAGAGTACCTTTAAACATACCTTGAGCATATACATGTTTATCAGAAGGATCATAAGCTATTTGTTCACCAAATGCTTCACCAGCAGTATTAGCTCTTGGGCCTAAATCTTGAACCATAACCATATTGCCATTTGGTTCTATTCTGGCCATAAAGAAATTACGTTTTGATTTATCGCTTGCCTTTGTTTTAGATATTGCTCCTTGTAAACCTGGTTGATTACCAAATGTTGCATCACCAATATACCATCCTGTAGTGTATGCAACTTTTCCAGGGCCAGCTGTAATACCTGTAATCTGATCATCAGAAGAACCTCCAATGCCTCTTACATATACAACATTACCAGAAACATCTATCTGAGCATAAAATCCATCTCGAGACCCACCTGAACTAGACATCTGATTTGTATCAAAAGTACCAACTCCAACAAATGAACCTCCAACAAATGCATTTAAACCATCTGATGAAAGTGAAATGCTTACGGATGAATCAGATAATGTACCACCAATTTGTTTAGCCCATACATATGTTTTTGCACTTGGTAAACCAACTTTTATACGGAATTTTCCTTTTGTATCTAATTTTTTTAACTCATCTGCTGACCAAATATATTTCAATCCTGTTGCATTATTTGCAAGAAGATTCCATGTTGCTCCATCATCAGAACTGTATTGAATAATAACTTCTTGTGCAGAATCGACACCTGCCCATAAGATAGTTAAATCATTACATGTAGATCTTACTTCGGAAGATATTGGGTCTACAAGGATTACACTTGCAGTTCCACCTACCAAAGGAAGTATTGGAGGGCTACAAGGTGTTCCAGTTAACTCAAGAGTGCCTTGTCTAAAATCTAATACATTGCCTTGAGTAAATTCTACAGTAAATGCTCTGCTTTTACCCGAATCTATAGTAATGGGAGTAGATCCGTCCCAATCTGTTAATTTAAATGTAGCGCCTGCTGGAGAAGTAACTTTGCCTTTAGTTAAAGTAACTTGTCCTGTTTTAGCTGTAACGGTTACGGTACTTGTTATTGGTGTATTTGGAAGTGGATTTCCAAAAGACAGAATAGGAGGGCTTACTTCAAATCTAAGTATACTACTTGCTGGGGCTAGATATTCGGCAGATTTTGTGATATTATATCCTTTTTTAAGTGTAATATCAACTTTTCTTTTTCTACTTGAATCATCACAACCCATTGGAGATTTCCACTGAAGATAGCATACTTCTTTGGCTTGCAATTTAGTAGCAATTTTAGCATAAATATCTTGCAATTGGGCAGCAGCATCACGAGAATTTGCCTCAAAAGATTCACCACCAGTTTCACTTGCAAATCTTGCTAAATCTGCATTCATACCGGTAAATGCTGTAATAGCATAAAAAACGATGCCATTATCTTGTAATCCTTTGCGAATAGAATCTACAGTTGGCTTTCTATTAGGCTCACCATCAGTTAAGAAGATAATTACTCTTTTAACTGGTTCTGTGGGCCTTTCACTTAAAAGCTTAATGGCGCCCCATTGTTTATGAAGAAGTGGGGGATCATATGCAGTTGCAGTTCCTAATTCTATCTTATCTATAGCCGCTAAAAGTTGATTACGGTTATTCGTCCAGTCTTGTTCTAAGTAAGATTGTCCATCGAAAGAAACAATAGCTACCGCCGTTGGATCAATAAAGTTCAATTGCTGAACAAATAATTTCGAGGCAATCTTAACAAATTTGAATCTTGTATCATCTGGGGTTTGGCCAACCTGTTCAGACATCGATCCACTTTTATCGATAACCAATACTACACTTAAAGCAGGGCCATCAACAATAGATGAACAACGCTTAATAAGAGCTGAATTAGGAATTTTTATTCCATTTTCAAATACATCAAAATCATTAGAATCTAATCCTGCCAATGGAGCATCATCTTTATCTAATGTTTGAAAAAAAGTTCTTACCTGAGGATAAGCTTTTGTTTCAGGTGCAAAAATATTGAATCGAACTTGTGCTTTTGTTTGAACTGAACATGCAGTTATAAACAAAAAGAAAAACATTGTAAAGAATCCTAATCTGCGAATCATTTGATTCTCCCGATTGGTATAACACATAGTATTTATTATCAAAGTAAAATGACCTAAAACAAGTTAATGTTTTAGAACAAAAAAAGTAGATTTATCAAGCGAATTTCTTCAATGTAATGACACATTCTAATGATATAAGTCACAAAATATTCATTATGAAGTGAGCATTACAGGTCTTTCTAAAATTGTAAAAGTTTTATCAACTGAATTAAGCTCTGCATTTACTCCTAATGGTAATGTCATTTTACTTTTAACATGTCCTATAGGTAAGCCATACACAGCTGGGATGCCCAAAGATTTAATCCTTGATTCGAGAACTTGAATAAGTGAAAATGATAGTTCAAATCCAGTAATTCTTTGTGCTTCGCAATTTTTGAATTGTCCTAAAACTATACCTGCGCATTGTTGCAATTTTCCAGCAAGCCATAGCTGAGTTAACATTCTGTCAATTTTATATGGTTCCTCTGCAATATCTTCTAAAAACAATAGCGCATTTTTAGTGTCAATTTCATAAGGTGTACCTAAAGTACTAACTATCATGGATAAATTGCCACCTGTTAATGTACCCCGGGCAACGCCAGAATTTAATGTAATAATTTTACTATCAGAATATGTGATTGGCGCAAATGGACTAGCTACAGTATCTTTAGAAATAGCATCATGTTGGATTAATTGATTAGAGCATAGTGTTTTATTAAAATAATCAACAGTAAATGGATCGAAAGTAGAGGAAGCTACCGGACCATGAAATGTGACAATATTACTCAATCTATTTATTGCAACTAATAATGCTGTTATATCACTATACCCAATAATAATTTTGGGGTTTTGTTTTATCATCGAAAAATCTAGCATAGGTAAGATACGCATTACACCATATCCACCTCTAGCACACAAAATACAGTCTATATCCTTTCTTTCGATAAATTCCATGAACTCAGATGCACGTTCTGCATCTGGCGCTGATAAATAACCATATTTTCTTGTTATAGTATTACCAATAACTATATTAAAACCACTAGCTTTTAAAAGTGAAATACCTTCTTGGAGTTCTCCATTATCCACGCCACTTGCTGGAGCTGTAATACCAATAGTTGATCCCTTTTTTAAGGCAGGTGGTAATAATGAAGTTAGTAAACCTTTTGCATGTAATTCCTCAGAAGCAAGAACAGCTTCAGCAGAAAATTTAGGGAAAGATTCTACCTTACTATCAGCCTTTGCTAATGAACTAGCAGAGTTAATAATTCCAGCTCCTAGCCCAATGCCACATGCTCCAAGAAAATTTCTTCTTTTCATTCGTATCAACTTCAAAATGTGAAAAACCGAAAAACAACATAAATAAGATAATAATCAATGTTATTCGCAAAATTCATGCCGTCGGAATCCAACGGTTACAAAAATACTAAATGAATTCTATCTAATACTATCATTATATGGTAGAAATGTAAAGAAATTAGCTATGTGGGTAAATTCTTTGCCAAAGAATTGAATCTATATAGCTAACTTGTTTAAGAAAACTTGTATTTAATTGTAATTGTATAGTTTATAGCACTGTATTCTTATTTTCACATCAATGAAAAACACAATAAATTCCAGAAGAACATTGTTAAAATCGGCTGGTGCATTAGCAATTTTACCTTTTGCAGCTTTTAATGATGTGCATGCAGATCCTTATCCAATAGAACTTATTCAACCTGATTATAATGCCGATTTTTGGCAAGCTATTAGAACTGAATATAGCATGGATAGAACCATGATTAATTTAAATAATGGTGGTGTTAGTCCAAGCCCAAAATCTGTGATTGAGTCGGTTCATAAAGCTATTGATTATGCAAATTTAGCCCCAGCTAGAAATCTTTGGCAACAATTAGAACCTGGTATAGAAAGGGTACGCGAAGGTTTGGCAGATATGTTTGGAACTCAAGTTTCTGAAATTGCTATTACCAGAAATGCCAGTGAAAGTTTACAGAATATTCAATTAGGAATTAATTTATCGGCTGGTGATGAAGTATTAACTACCATTTATGATTATCCTAGGATGATTACTGCTTGGGAACAAAGAGAAAGAAGGGATAAGATTGTTTTAAAAAAAATAGAAATACCCATGCCTTTAATTCGACCCATGGATGCAGTTGATGCTTTAGAAAAAGCAATAACAAAAAAAACAAAAGTGATTCATGTTTCCCATATTCCATTTTGCACTGGACAAATAATGCCTATTAAAGCAATTTGTGAAATGGCAAAGAAATATTCTATCGAATGCATTGTTGATGGCGCGCATTCATTTGCCCATATACCATTCAAACAAAAAGATTTACAATGTGATTATTTTGGGACTTCACTTCACAAATGGCTTTATGCACCAATTGGTACAGGTATGTTATATGTGAAAAAAGAGAAGATATCCTCCATTTGGCCTCTTATGGCTGCATCGAAAGAAATGGATGATTCTATTAAGAAATTTGAGGAAATTGGAACACATCAATCTGCTTTACACAATGCAATTAGCGATGCATTAGCATTTAATGAAAGAATTACTGTAGAAAGAAAAGCAGAAAGACTTAGATTCTTGAATAAAAGATGGATTGATAAAATTAAGCAAGATAAAAGAGTATCTTTTTCAGTTAATATAGATGATGATCAACAATGGTGTGGCATCATAGTAGTAATGTTTAAGGGTTTTAATCACGAGAAAATCGGTGAATATCTGATGAATAGTCATCGTATCATTACTACGCCGTTAAAATATGCAAATATTGATGGTTTAAGAATTACTCCCAATATTTACATTGCAGAATCTGAAATTGATTATTTTGCACAAGCATTACTTAATATTTTAGATGGAAAGGTCAGTGGCCTTACCAAATAATATATCTTTAGCTCACTACAACACTGCAATTATTGCTGTTTATTCCGATTTAGCAGATTTCTTATATGGTAAATGATACATTCTTGTGGATAAGTTTTCACGTATTTATTCTTTTGATGCTAGCAATTGATATTGGTATCTTTCATAAAAGAGCACATGCAATTTCTGTTAAAGAAGCTTTGGGATGGAGTGCTTTGTGGATATCTTTGTCTGCATTATTTGCAATAGGTATTGCTTATTTTAAATCGCCAATTGCTGCCACGGAATTTGCTACAGCATATATTATTGAAAAATCATTAAGTGTCGATAATCTCTTTATTTTCTTAACGATTTTTAATTACTTTCGGGTTCCACAAAAATATCAACATAAAGTACTGTTTTGGGGTGTCTTGGGTGCTTTGGCAATGAGAGCAATATTTATTATTGCCGGAGTAACAATCATTGCAAAGTTTCACTTTATTATCTATATCCTCGGTGTATTTTTAGTTTATACCGGCTTTAAGCTCTTTTTTACCGATGAAGATGCAGAATATAATCCAGAAAAGAATATTGCATTGAAATTTGTAAGAAAATATATAGGTGTATCTAAATATTATCATGAAGACAAATTTTTCTTAAGAAGGATGGGACATAGCTTCGCAACTCCATTATTTATGGTGCTTATTTTAGTTGAAACAACCGATTTAATATTTGCTTTAGATTCAATACCAGCTGTACTAGCTGTCTCTCCAGACCCATTCATCGTTTATACTTCAAATATATTTGCTATTCTTGGTTTAAGATCTTTATATTTTGCCTTGGCTGGAGTGGTGGGATTATTCCATTATCTTAATTATGGGCTTGCTTTCATATTAAGCTTTATTGGTGTCAAAATGTTAATTGGTGGTTTTTATACTATTCCAATTCATTGGGCATTATTAGTTGTATTAAGTATTCTTATCCTTTCTGTTGTATTATCACTACTATTCCCAAAATCTAAAGAACAGGAAGTGTAAATTTTATGATTCTGCCTTTAAGGATTGCTTTGCTTTGGCATCAGCATCAACCATATTATAGAAAAGGCAATCATTTTATTCTTCCGTGGGTACGATTACATGCCGCAAAAGATTATTGGGATTTACCCGCTATAGCAGAACAATTTCCTTCTTTAAAACAAACAATTAATATTGTTCCTTCATTGTTAGTTCAATTGGATGAATATATCCGATATGGAATAACTGATACAATTCAGGAACTAACGCTCGTCAATGCTAATGAATTAAGTAGATTCCAGAAAACAGAAATTCTTCGTCTGTTTTTTTTGTGTAATTATACTACTATGATTGCGCCATATACTAGATATCATGAGCTTTATTCTTATGCTGTACATAATCAACAAGAAGCCTTAGATTCATTTTCTTCGCAAGATTGGTTAGATATACAAACATGGTATAATCTTACATGGATTGGAGAACTATTTAAATCAAATAATTCAGAATTACAGTCATTATTCAAAAAAGCTCATTTTTCCGAAGCAGATAAAGTATCAGTTTTAGATTATCATAAACGCATAATTAGGCTAATTATACCTATAATGCAGAAAGCAGTTAATGAGAACAGATTAGAATTATCAGTCACTCCATTTTATCATCCTATTATTCCACTATTGATTGATTCTGATTCAGCTTTAGAGAATCTGCCACAAATTCAATTACCTAGACATGCTCCACAATCAGTTAAAGATGCCCAAGTGCATATAGAAAGGGCATTAGCTTATTGCAAAGATCGATTATCGATAGTACCAAATGGAATGTGGCCATCAGAGGGCTCGATTAGTAATGAATCATTATCATTATTCGAACAGAATAATATAAAGTGGATAGCAACGGATGAAAAGATATTGTTTCAATCCCCTGGAAATCATCATCAATTGGATAAGTATTTTCCTAGAAAAATAGGAAAACTTGTATGTTATTTTCGCGATCATGCTTTGTCTGATGCCATCGGATTTGAATATTCTTCATGGAATACCCAAAAAGCTATAGATGATTTTATTAATAGATTACAAAAAATACGATTAGATCTTATTCAACATTATGGTGAACATTCTTTAGAATATGCAGTAGTTCCAATTATTTTAGACGGAGAAAATTGCTGGGAATATTATCAGAATAATGGTCTGCCTTTTTTACAATCTTTGTTCCATGCCCTGATCTCCAATCCAGAATTACTTACTATTACAATGACTGAAGGTATTCAAGGTTCTGAGTTCTTAGAACCACTATCTTCTATCAAAGCTGGATCGTGGATACATGGCAATTTTAGCATTTGGATTGGACATCCTCAAGATAATGCTGCATGGGAAATGATAGCAAAAGCTAGAGAAAGATTATTCGATTGTGAATTAGATCAAAAAAGTCCTGAATGGCAAAAAGCATATAATCATCTTCTCATTTCTGAGGGTTCTGATTGGTTCTGGTGGTATGGAGACGATCATATTTCTGCAAATCAATCTGAATTTGATGAGCTTTTTAGGTGGAATATTGAACAAATATATCTCTTAATAGGACATAATATCCCAGATGAAGTGCGGCTGCCTATTTCAGACAATAATGAATTTCCACATGCTGAATTGTATTCAAAAAATATTATTCATACTTTGTTCGAAAAAGAATATTCAGGTTCTGCTATCCATTCTGTTTCAGAAATTCTCTCTTCTGTACATATTTGCTTCCATCCTAAATCTCAATTATTTACTTTTAATGTTCATGCAAAGGATTGTCTTGGTAAGAATGACTCAATAGAGATCTATATTCTTACGGACCAACATAAAATACTTACGGCTATATGGAAAGATAATTATCTTCAATATGATGGATTTATTCCACAATTATGTGGAAGTGGAATGCATCATATTTATTTCTCATTACCAGATACATTGCAAATATTCCAAATACGAATAAAAACATTACACAATACAACAAGTTTACAGTATCCACGCTCGGGCGAATACAAAACCCTTACTTTATAAATGTAAAACATATGAATACAACATTATCACCAGCAATTGACTATTGGGAAAAATCTATTTCTTATCCAGAATATAAATCGACATTCGAAGCCATAGTTTTACGATCAGAATCAGACATAGTAGCATCTGAAAAAGAAATGCATAATTATTATATATTAAACTGGGTTAGAAGCAAAAGAGTAGAAAAAATATATACGATATCTGATAATGCTAAAAGTGTTTTGTCTGGATTGAGCACAAAACAACGATGGATAATCATAACTGAGGCTTGGTGTGGAGATTCTTCGCAATCTTTACCAATACTTGCTGCATTAGCAGAATATAGATCCGATTGTATCGAGTTTAGAATATGTTCTAGAGATCTCTATCCAGAACTACTAGAATTATATAAAACGAATGGTTCTATGGGTATTCCAAAATTGATTGCAATTGATAGTAATGGGAAGGAACTTTTTACATGGGGCCCAAGGCCAGTAAAAGCGCAAACAGTATTTGATGCTTTAAAACATGATAATATAGAGAAATCAAAGATATATGAAGCAATGCATCTTTGGTATGCAAAAGACAAAGGACAAACTGTAGAAAGAGAAATCGTATCTTTGTTAAAATAAATTATATAATTATTGGGATTGGAGTATTTGTATATGATGAATGTAAGTAAAATCCTAGGAAGAAGAAATGTATTGTTCTTATGGGTATTAGGTTTAAGTATAGTTTTAGTGAATTCTTTGAATGCACAAAATGTGACAATACTATTAAAGGGGAAAGTTATAGATGAAGCAGGAAATACTTTACCGGGTGTTAATATTCAATTTAAAGATGGCGAAAGCTCAGCGGGAAAAACTAAATCACAAAATACTGGTGATTTTACATTTGTTCTTAAACCTGGAAAAACCTATTCAACATTTTTTGATCGTAGCGATATTTTGCAATCAGATATAGATTTTACAACTCCATCTGTTACTTCATATCAAGAATTAAAAAAAACTTTTACCGTAAGAGTCATTAAAAAAGGTGAAAATCTTGGTGAATACCGTGTTTTTGCCAATGATAAGGCTGACTTGATAGAGAGTCCATTTTTTGAAAAGATTACTCAAATGTTAAAGAAAATGCGAAGCCTTAACATTAGCATTACAGTTTCAAACATTACAAAAGCAAAAAAAGCTAAACCTTCTAAAAAGAAAGGAAAAAATGTTCAACCTGAAACACAGCTTTCTTTTGGACAATTAAGAATAAAAGCACTTCTAGATAAATTAATTTCTATAGGAACTAGCGAATCCCGAATTCAACTTATAGAAGGAACAGTAAAAGCACCTAATGATATTCAGGTCACTGTTAAAGATATTGATAGCACATTTTAATGTTTGGAATACCATATATGCATAGTAGAGTATCGCTTTATAGTTTGATTTGTTGTTTCTTTTGTAGCATTGTATATGTGTCTGCCTCAGAAACAGTAATCATGAAAGCACTAAAATCTGAAATGAAAAGAACGATGGAAGGTCTAAAAAGTCAAACAAATCCACCTTATTTTCTATCATATGCAGTTACTGAAACAAAAACAGTAAGGATGACAGCTTCATTTGGCAAATTGAAATCCGAAGAATCAATTAATAGCCGTGTATTGGATATTGATATTAGAGTGGGTAATTATATTTTAGACAATACCCATACACTAAGAGGTTCTCGTTTTGAATTTGGTAGTGGTGGCAGGGGAGTGGAATTACCATTTTCAGAAAATGAACAAGCAATTTCATCAATTATTTGGGCAGCCACCGATAAACTATATAAAAAAGCTGTAGAGCGATATGGTAAAGTGCTTACAAATAAAGCCGTAAAAGTTAAAGAAGAAGATTCCTCTGCAGATTTTTCTGTCCAAAAACCAGAAGTATTTATTGAAGAAGCAGCAACTTTTACTTTAGATACAAATGCTTGGAGAGAAAAAGTTAAGTCTTTATCCGCTCTATTTTTAGCAGATCCTAAAATCTATACTGGTGATGTTTATTTTCAAGCAGATATAATTACAAAGTATTTTGTTAATAGCGAAGGAACTCAATTACAACAGAGTGAGCCAAATGTGCGAATGTTTGCCTCTGCTTCAACTAAATCTGATGATGGAATGACATTGCCTTTATTCTCGAGTTATTTTGCATTTGCTCCAGAAGGTCTTCCGCAAAGTGAGAATGTTCAAAAAGATATTCTTTCTATGATTAGTACTTTAGGTAAACTAAGAGAAGCTCCATTAGCTGAAACATATTCCGGACCAGCCATATTATCTGGGCCTGCAGCTGGAGTGTTTTTTCATGAGATATTTGGGCATAGAGTAGAAGGTCATCGCCAAAAAGATCCAAATTCATCCCAAACATTTAAATCATTTTTACAAAAAAAGATATTGCCAGATTTTATTGATGTCGTATTTGATCCTGGAATGAAGTCTTTGCAAGGACAAGATATCGTAGGATATTATAAATATGATGATGAAGGTGTAAAAGCACAAAAAGTAGTCGCTGTAAAAAATGGACTTTTTCAAAATTTCTTGATGAGCAGGTCACCAATTGAAAATTTTGCAGTTTCTAATGGCCATGGCAGACGTCAGGCTGGATTGCGTCCTGTGTCTAGGCAATCAAATCTATTAGTCAATGCATCGGAAACGGTCTCTTTTGATTCATTGAGAACTCTGTTAAGACAAGAATGTAAAAGACAGAATAAAGAGTATGGTCTGTATTTTGTAGAAATCTCTGGTGGATTTACATTTACAGCAAGAACAATTCCTAATGCTTTTAATGTGCAACCTTTGGTTGTATATAAAATCTATCAAGATGGCAGGCCAGATGAATTAGTTCGTGGCGTTGATTTAATTGGAACACCTTTAACCACCTTTAATAATATTATCGCTGCAAGTAATTCTATTGGTATCTTTAATGGAGTATGCGGTGCTGAATCTGGTGGAGTTCCTGTATCTGCTAGCTCTCCAGACTTATTTGTTAAAACGATTGAAGTTCAGAAAAAACAAAAATCCCAAGCAAAACCACCATTGCTTGATTCTCCATTGACAAATCCAAAACCTTAATTATATGATTGGACAACTTTTAATCCATATCCTTTTTGCTCTTGCTATCGTAAGTACTGGTTTATATGCTTTAGCTTTATATGGCAATGTATATGCAGCATCTCTTGCTAGAACAGTATATCGTACTATGACTGCAGGGATTTTTCTTGCATTCTTAATGATAGTGTATACTGTGTTTACTCATCAGTTTGAATATCATTATGTATGGAATTATTCTTCAAAAGAATTGCAGTCTTGGTATTTATTTGCTGCATCGTATGCTGGACAAGAAGGTAGCTTCATGTTATGGACTTTATGGGTTTCTTTGATCGGCGTCATCCTTTTACCATTTGTAATCAAAAGGAATTGGGAGTCCCAGATAATGGTATTTTATTCCTTGATTTGTGTTTTCCTTCTTTTATTATTGGTTGTAAAAAATCCATTCTCATATGTATGGGAAACATTTGCTAAAGATGGTATTTCAGAGGGCTTCAAGCCAGAAAATGGTAAAGGATTAAATCCTTTATTACATAATGTATGGATTACCATTCATCCACCTATCTTGTTTACTGGTTTTGCTGCAATGAGTGTTCCATTTGCATTTGCTATGGCAGCTTTATTAAAAAAAGAATATCAGGACTGGATAAAAATAGCATTACCTTGGACACTTTATGCAACAGCAATACTGGGTTTTGGAATTATGCTCGGAGGCTTTTGGGCATATGAGACACTTGGTTGGGGAGGCTTTTGGGCATGGGATCCTGTAGAAAATTCATCACTAATACCATGGCTTGTATCTGCAGCATTAGTTCATACAATGCTCATTCAAAGAAAAACTGGTGGATTAGTTAAAACAAATATCATTTTATCTGCTTTAGCATTTATCCTTGTACTATATTCTACATTTCTTACAAGAAGTGGAGTTCTTGGTGATACATCCGTTCATTCATTTGTAGACCCAGGAATGTTCGCATATATCTTGCTAATTGTATTTATGAGTACTTTCCTATTGATAGCTATAGGCTTAATACTATGGAGAAGAAATGATTTAAAAGCAGATAAAGCTGACTTTGCATTAAGTAGCCGAGAATTTATGATATCAATTGGATCTGCATTATTATTGGGCAGCGCCATTATTGTCTTTATAGGTACAAGTTGGCCTCTTTTTGCAGAGATATTACAACAACCTAAAATAGCAATAGACCCAGATTTCTATAATACAACTCATTTGCCATTAGTCATTCTTGTTATGTGCATTAATGCTTTGTCTTTATTAGCAAGATGGAAAGGGCAATCGTTATTACATGTAAAAAAATCTACAGTATTTTCTGGATCTTTAGCTTTATGTGGTACTCTTGTATCTTGGATACTTGGAGTTAGAGATCCTCTGTATATACTATTAACTTTTTCAGCTTGGTTTTCAATGATGATTAATGCTGAATTAGCATTAAAAGTAATGAAAGCTAAGTTCTCATCGGCTGGTGCCTATATCTCTCATGTCGGAATAGCATTATTGTTAATAGGCATTGTATGGACATCTAGATATTCGGTTTTAGAGCATGCTCGATTAGTTGTTGGAGTTCCAACACAAGTTTTGGGGTACACTCTTACCTTTGAAGGACGTGAACAAATTGAAAAAGAATTTACAGACAGAGAAAAGTATAAATTTCATATCAAAGTAGAGAAAGATGGTCAAATATCTCATGTAGCTCCAATACTCTTTTGGAGTGATTTCAATAAAAGAATGTCTGCCTTTCTAGAACCTGGTATTGCCTGGAGTTTAGGCAGAGACTTGTATATATCACCAAAATCAACAGATGAAGAAGGCGGGATCCCAATTATTACCTTACAAAAGGATCAAAAAATAGTATTTCCGACAGATTCTACTAGATCATTACGTTTTATTGCTTTCGATATGTCTGCTATGAGATCTGGCCCTTCTGCAGATGGAATGATTCATCCAGCAGCAATTGTAAGAATTTATTCTCCGAAAGATAGCGCTGATATTTCATTACGTGCAGCCTTAAATATGCAGACAATGGAAACTATACCCGAACCATTAATATTACCTGGTACATTTCAAAAAATATCTTTTGCTAAACTGATTCCTAATAAAAAAAGTTTAGCTCAATCAGAAGCTGCATTTAGTTTTGAAGATACTTCAAAGCCTATACCCAAGAAAAAAGAAGTTTTTACTGTTGAAGTGTCTATAAAACCTTTGATAAATCTTGTTTGGTTTGGAGTAATTGCTATGGTTACTGGATTTTTTATCTCAATTGCTAGACATAAGAAAGATTTCAGCATAGAACAATAAAGATGTCTTGTCTTGTTTATAATTTTATGAATTGTGTCCTATGAAATACCTATTGTTATTCATTTTTGTTTGTTTGACTACAATGAAGGCAGACCAAGAAATTGGTGGCATAAAAATACCTGGTTCTATTAAAGTTGCTGACCAACAACTAATGTTAAATGGTGCTGGAACAAGAGAAAAATTTTGGATGGATATGTATGTTGGAGCTTTGTTTGTAAAAGCTAAAACTCAAAATGCCTCTGAGATTATAGCAGCAAATGAGATGATGGTGATGGAATTAACTATTGTTAGCGGATTGATTACTTCCCAAAAGATGTCTGATGCCGTAGATGAAGGGTTTATCAAATCTACAAATAATTCACTTTCAGCTTTGCAAGCTAGAATTAATCAGTTTAAACAAATATTTAAAGATGAGATAAAGAAAGGGGATAAATATATATTTCAGTATGAACCATCTAAGGGATTGTCTATTATAAGAAATGGAAAGTTATCTGCAATAATACCTGGTTTAGACTTTAAAAAAGCATTGTTCGGCATTTGGTTATGTGATAATCCTGCTGATAAAGATTTGAAATCTCAATTATTAGGTAAATAAAAAAAGGGATATCAATTGATATCCCTTTTACATTTAAGCACTAATGCCTTTTAATTTAGCTTTCAAGAAATCCCGGTTTAGCCTAGCGATATTATCAGCGCTTATCCCTTTAGGACAAGCCGCTTCGCAATCTAATGTATTAGTACAGTTTCCAAAACCTTCGCTGTCCATTTGATTAACCATTCTTAATACTCTTTTATTGCGTTCGGGTTGTCCTTGTGGTAAATAACCTAAATGAGCAACTTTAGCAGCGGTAAATAACATGGCAGATGCATTCTTGCATGCTGCTACGCATGCTCCACAACCAATACATGCAGCGGCATCCATCGCTGAATCAGCATCTGGCTTTGGTATAGGAAGAGTATTCCCATCCTGAGCATTACCAGTATTTACAGATATAAAACCACCTGCTTGAATAATCCTATCAAATGCACTTCTATCAACAGCTAAATCTTTAATAACGGGGAATGCGCTAGCTCTCCATGGTTCAATTACAATATTGTCACCATCATTAAATTTACGCATATGTAATTGACATGTAGTTGTCATATTCTCTGGGCCATGAGGTTTGCCATTAATCATCATAGAGCAAGACCCACAAATACCTTCTCGACAATCATGATCAAATGCTACTGGATCTTGTCCTTTGCCTAATAATTGTTCATTTAATACATCAAGCATTTCCAAAAATGACATATCAGGGCTTACTTCATTCAGTGTATAATCTGCAAAAGTACCTTCTGTATTTGTATTTTGCTGGCGCCATACTTTAAGTTGTAATTTCATTATTTATAGCTCCTTGTAGCAAGCTTAATATTCTCAAATGTTAATTCTTCTTTATGTCTAATAGGTTTGCTATCTGTCCCAGTATATTCCCAAACTGCTGAATGACAAAAATCTTGGTCATTTCTCTTTGCTTCTCCATCTTCTGTTTGATGCTCTGTGCGGAAATGTCCACCGCATGATTCATCTCTTTCAAGGGCGTCCCAACACATCAATTCAGCAAATTCTAGGAAATCTGCAACTCTACCAGCTTGTTCCAATGCAATATTCATTTCTAAGCCAGAACCTAATACATTGAGATTATTCCAGAATTCCTCTCTTATTTCTGGTATTCTACTTAATGCTTGTTGAAGACTAGCTTCACTTCTTGCCATTCCGCAATTATTCCACATCAACATTCCTAGTTCTCTATGAAAAGATGTTGTTGTTCTTTTTCCTTTGATAGATAAGAAAGTATGTAAACGTGCTTGTACTTCAGCTTCAGCTTTTTTGAATTCTGGATGATCAGTTCCAACTTTATTACCAGTATCTGAAGCGAGATAATGACCTATTGTATTTGGAATTACAAAATATCCATCAGCTAATCCTTGCATAAGTGCACTTGCACCTAATCTATTTGCTCCATGATCAGAAAAATTTGCTTCCCCTAATACATGAAGGCCAGGAATAGTGCTCATCAAATTATAATCTACCCATAATCCTCCCATTGTATAATGAGGAGCTGGATAAATACGCATCGGAACTTTATACGGATTTTCACCGGTGATTCTTTCATACATTTCGAATAGGTTACCATAACGTTCAGCAATTGTCTTTTCACCTAAACGATGTATTGCTGCAGAAAAATCTAAATAAACACCACGTCCGCCAGGGCCAACTCCACGTCCTTCATCACATACTTCTTTAGCAGCTCTAGAAGCTATATCTCTTGGCGATAAATTACCAAAAGAAGGATATTTTCTTTCTAAATAATAATCTCTATCTTGTTCTGGAATTTCATGAGGGGCTCTTTTTTCATTCGCCGATTTAGGTACCCAAACTCGACCATCATTACGAAGTGATTCACTCATCAATGTTAATTTGGATTGATATTCACCATGTTGAGGTATTGATGTAGGATGAATTTGTGTAAAGCATGGATTGGCTAATCCAGCTCCTTTTTTATGAGCTCTCCAAATTGATGTTACATTACAAGCCATAGCATTAGTGGATAGATAAAATACATTAGAATATCCACCAGTGGCAAGAATGACGGCATCACCAGCCCAAGATTCTATTTTTCCAGAAACTAAGTCTCTGGTTACAATTCCTTTAGCATGGCCATCAACAACAACTAATTCCATCATTTCAGAACGTGTATGCATTGTTACCGTTCCAGCACCAATTTGTCTTGATAATGCAGAATATGCACCAAGCAATAATTGTTGTCCTGTTTGACCTTTTGCATAAAATGTTCTAGATACTTGAGCACCACCAAAAGATCTATTAGATAAGTATCCACCATATTCTCTTGCAAATGGTACGCCTTGGGCTACGCATTGATCGATAATATTTGTGCTAACTTGAGCTAGTCTATATACATTGCCTTCCCGAGCTCTAAAATCACCACCTTTTACTGTATCATAAAAAAGACGGTAGATACTATCGCCATCATTTTGATAATTTTTTGCTGCATTTATTCCACCTTGAGCAGCAATACTATGCGCTCTACGAGGGGAATCATGAAATGTAAAGCAATCTACATTATAGCCTAATTCTGCTAAAGATGCGGCTGCAGATGCACCTGCAAGTCCACTACCTACTACCAATATTCTATACTTTCGCTTATTCGCAGGATTAACAAGCTTAACTTCAGCCCTATGTTTATCCCATTTTTGTTCAATTGGGCCTGATGGTATTTTGGAATCAAGAATCATGATATAATATCTTAATGTGAATAGTCTAAATAATTTATTTACAACAATCTTTCATAGTAGAACAAGCTTCTGTATTATCACAAACTGGTTTGATAATACCGCTTAAAACAGCTATTGGAATCGATAAATAGCCAATAAGAAAAATAGCTGCAAGGGCTGGGCCAATCTTAGCAGTTAAAGCTAAATACTTGGGATTATGTATTCCTAGTGTTCTAAAAGCGCTAGAAACAGAATGGCTTACATGTGCGGATACAAAAATGATTGCAAAAATATAGCTTAGGGCAATAAAAGGATTTTGGAATCCAGCTATAACCATATTGTAAACATTATGAACTACTTCTCCTGATGAGAGGGTATAGCTATTGTCAAAATATGTTTGAGGCTGAATAATGCCAAAAGTATAATGTAAAAGATGATATATCACAAAAAATAGAATTGCAAGGCCTGAATACATCATTGTTCTTGATGCAAATGTAGACTTCAAAGATTTTTTTTCTTGATATGAAATAGGACGTGCTTCACGATTTCGATTTGCTAATTCAATAGAAGACCACACATGTAATCCTAAAGCAGAAATCATGGCTAATCTAACTAACCATAAAAGGGGACCTAGATTTTTTAAACCCAATGCATAAGCATTAATTTTTTCTGGGCCGCTAAACATCAATAGATTTCCTAGAAGATGCCCAACTAAAAATCCAACAATCATCAAACCCGTAACAGCCATCACGATTTTGGTGAATACGGTTGAACGGAGAAATTGAAACAGAGAAGACATGAACTATATCCTTAATAATTTAGATCTAAAATACATAATTGAGACTTTTTCGTCAAAGGTAAAAAGTCTTAAATCCGCGCTTCATAGTAATATTGAGCACCAAACGGTAAAAAACCTAGCATTGGTTCCAAAGGTCTTAGGAATCCAACAAAAGCAGGAAAAAAAAGTGTAAATGTTCTTTTTCTTATTGAGAATCCTGCTTCCTTATATATTTGTTCTGAATAAGAAGGAGAAAGCAGAACTGCATCTATATCGAATGGACAATCTTTAATTGTTTTTACAGTGATAGGATTCCAAGGATTATGTTCAAACATAAAAATCATTCCTTCTGGGCGCAGATGATTCTTTAAATCCTTAAGAATTCTAAGATGTTCAGAATGAGGAATATGATGAAATACATTCGCAATAAATATGATATCAAATGTATCTGAAAATGGTATTGGACCGTTTTCAGATAATAGTTCCCATTGAATTCCGGGCACATCTTTATTTGCACTTTTAGCCATATCTAATGAATCTTGCGAAACATCAGCACCGATAATTGAAGAGCTAGGAAAATACTTTCTTAATAATGGTTCGCTTTTACCAATTCCGCAACCAAAGTTAAGAATATGTAGATGTTCTTTGTCTCTTCCATATAATGATAATTTTCGATGTATTTCTTTTACTTTATATTCATCAAAAAAAGCTGGCTCATAACCTGAAGCCTTTACATTTTGAGCATGCATAGATTGATATTCTAATGCATATTTATCAAATTCACTCATTAACTTCTTTCCTATAAATATCTTCTATAACATATAATGGACGATATTTAGTCTCATCGTGGATTCTTCCTAGATATTCGCCTATCATCCCTAAAGCTATTAATTGTATTCCACCTAAAAGTAAAATGCAAATGATAAGAGAAGCCCACCCTAATTCAATATGAGCTTCTGGCATAAAAAGTTTAAGTATGATAACATAAATACTATACAAAAAGCCTAGAAATGCTGTTGTAATTCCAATATATGATGATAGTTTTAATGGAATTGAAGAAAATGACGTTATACCATCAACAGCAAATTTTATCATTTTTGTTAAGGTATATTTTGTTTCTCCAGAATGTCTTTCATTACGTTCATATTCCATACCGATTTGATTGAAGCCTATCCAGCTAATCATGCCACGAATAAATCTATGGCGTTCTTTCATCGATTTTAAAACATTAACTACTCTTCTACTCATAATTCTAAAATCACCAGTATCTACAGGAATATCGACATTGGTTAATTTTCTTAAGACGCGATAAAACACAGAAGCGGTAAATAATTTAAAAAAGCTTTCTCCATCTCTTTTTTTTCTTACTGCATATACAACATCATAACCCTTTAACATTGTTGAATATAAATCAACAATTGTTTCCGGAGGATCTTGCAAATCTCCATCAATAACCGCAATTGCATCACCTATAGCTATATCTATACCAGCAGTAATTGCAATTTGATGCCCATGATTTCTTGATAAATTTAAAAGAACATACCCTTGAACATCCTCGCACAAATGTTTTAGAAGATGTACAGTATTATCTTTAGATCCATCATTTACAAAAATCACTTCTATTTCTTTAGCATCAATGCCACATTTCGACATAAATAATTGTTTTGTATTCTCCATTCTTTCATAAAAAGCATGAATAATACCTTCTTCATTATACATTGGTACTACAATTGAGATTTTCATAGTTTATGCCTGATTATGTGCAGTTAATTCGGCTGTGAAACCAATAAATTCTTCTTCTAATTGTTGGCGTTCATACATTGAAGCATATATGCCTTTTTTTGATAATAACTCAAGATGCGTACCAGATTCTACGATTGCACCTTTTTGTAAAACAATAATATTATCGCATAAAGAAACAGTAGAAATACGGTGAGCTATAAGAATAGTAGTTCTGTTTACCATTAATGTTGATAAACCTTTTAAAATTATTTCTTCTGTAGCAGTATCTACGGCCGAGAAAGCATCATCTAATACCAATATTTTGGGATTTCGAACAATTGCTCTTGCTATTGCAGTTCTTTGCTTTTGCCCGCCAGAAAGTGTTATGCCACGTTCACCAACAATTGTATTATATCCATGAGGTAATTCTTCTATATCTTGGGCTAAACCAGCTAATTGTGCTGCTTCTTTAATTTCTTGCTCGCTTGCTTCAGGTTTTCCAAAGCGTATATTATCTGCAAGTGACATACTAAAAAGAAATGCTTCTTGTTGAACTAGGCCTATGCAGGAACGTAATTCATGCAAAGAAATATTCTTAACATCTAATCCATCTATCATTATCGAGCCAGATGTTGGGTCGAATAGTCGTGGTAAAAGACTTGCTAAAGTAGATTTCCCACTACCTGTTGCACCTACAATGCCAAGTGAACTACCTGCTTTAACATCAAATGTGATTGCATCTAATGCCTTTTCTTTTCTATCAGGATATTGCATTGTTACATTGTGAAAACTAATGTGTGGGTTTTGTATGAGTTGCGAAGAATTGTGATTTTCTTTAACAGAAATTGAAGGTGTCATATCCATAATATCACCAACTCTTTTTGCTGATGCTGCTGCCCTTTGAACTAAATTACTTACCCATCCTATTGCTGCAACAGGCCATATTAACTGATTTAGATAAATAAAAAATTGTGTGATATCACCTAGAGTAGCCTGATTTCTAATGACTTGAATACCGCCATATCCAAGAACTAAAAGATTTGAAAAACCTACTAATGCCATCATAGAAGGCATTGTTAACGATTGAATTAAAGCAAGCTTAATGTTCCGTGATTTATATTCTTCGCTTTGTTTGGAAAACTGATTGTATTCATAGTCTTCTCTTTGATATGCTTTTACTACTCTTACTCCACTAAAGGATTCTTGAGCATGAGCAGTTAAATGAGAAAATTGTTCTTGAACATCTCGAAATCCATCATGGACTTTTTGTCCAATTCTATATGTTAAAAATGCCATAAATGGCAATGGAATCAAGGCTAATAAAGTAATTGATAGATTAATAGAGCTCATCAAGGCTAAAGCAAATGTAAACGTTGTGATTGTATTAGCCGAATACATAATAGCTGGCCCCAAGAATTCTCGCATCGCAGCGATATCATTTGTGGTTAAAGCCATTAAAGAGCCAGTAGAATTCCCATGAAAAAATGAAAGTGATTGAATTTCTAAAGCCTGTAATAAATCATTTCTAAGTTCATATTCTATTAACCGAGAAGTTACAATAATTGTTCTTCTGGTAAGATACATAAAAAATCCAGAGCCAATTGTAAGCAAAAGAATAAGTCCAATAGAAAAATATACCTGTTCAGAATCTATAATAGCCCTTTGCATTCCATCTACAATAATACCTACAAAACGGGGGACAGATGTAGAGCAAATATTAGATAATGTTACAAAAAGAAAGCCCAGCATAAGCCGGACTTTATGTCTTTTCAAATAGGGGAATAATCTTTTTAACTCTTTCATATTATTTGCATTACGCTATTGTAATTTCTGGACACAAATACACATCTTGAATTGTATTCAAGAGTGCTATGCCTTCTTTCATTGGCCTTTGAAATGCTTTTCTTCCTGATATCAAACCCATTCCGCCTGCTCTTTTATTTATCACAGCGGTTATAGCTGCCTCTGCAAAATCATTAGATCCTGATGCACCACCAGAATTGATAAGTCCAATTCTGCCCATATAACAATTTGCTACTTGATAACGACATAAATCAATCGGATGGTCTGAACTTAATTCTGAATACATACGATTATCTAATTTTCCGTAGCTAGAATTACCCATATTTAGTGAAGCATATCCACCATTGTTTTCAGGTAATTTTTGTTTAATAATATCAGCTCCTAAAGTAACACCCAAGTGATTTGCCTGACCTGTTAAATCTGCAGAAATATGATAATCTTTATCTGATTTAAAAGCTGAATTTCTTAGATAACACCATAAAATAGTTGCCATGCCCAATTGATGTGCATGGTTAAATGCTTGGGAAATTTCTACTATTTGTCTAGAGCTCTCTGCAGATCCAAAATATATCGTTGCTCCAATCGCTGCAGCTCCCATATCATAAGCTTGCTGAACAGTTCCAAATAATATTTGATCTGCCTTATTTGGATATGTTAGAAGTTCATTATGATTAATCTTGACGATATAAGGAATTTTATGGGCATATGAACGGGATGTCATAGCTAATACACCAAAAGTAGAAGCTACTGCATTGCAACCGCCTTCAATTGCAAGAGTAATGATATGTTCTGGGTCAAAATATGCTGGATTTTTAGCAAAACTAGCGCCAGCAGAATGTTCTATTCCTTGGTCAACAGGAAGTATCGAAGTATATCCTGTATCAGAAAGCCTGCCATGTGAGAGAATTCTTTGTAAATTTTGTAATACACGATTAGATCTATCTGAAACAGCATATATTCTATCTACAGCGTCACCACCAGGTATATGTAGAGAGGCCTTAGGAATAGTATTGCAAGTGTGATCTAATAAATAAGAGGCTTGGTCGCCTAGAAGTGAGGTTATATGGTCAATCATTAACAATCCTTAAAGTTATTGCCTGGGATTGAAGAAACAAGAAATTGCTAGGCAAAATTACGTGATTTTGATGAATAAAATCGTGCGTTTATTTGCAATACTGGTGATTATGTTCTTCTCTGAATCATCCATCGTACATATATATTGCAATCTACTAAACAAATTATCTATTCTATATTCCTTCAAAATTCCTATTTTCGCTTTCCTTTTTTAAAAAGGTTGGTATAATCATAGCCCTGGTTGTGATGCATATACTACGGAAAGGTGCAAGAGTGGTTTAATTGGCACGCCTGGAAAGCGTGTGAACCTGCAAGGGTTCCGCGGGTTCGAATCCCGCCCTTTCCGCCAGCCATCCCTGAATTATTGGGGATGGCTTTTTTTAATTATGCTCGAATAAAAAAAAGTATAATAAACCAATAAATAACTGCTTCCAAGACATCCTTTTTTCGTATTTTTGCATATAAGATTTTTCCTTAAATACTCTGAAAAACACTATGTCATCGCTCCTTAGCGAGCGCATTCTTCCGGTTATGCTAGAAGATGAAATGCGCGCTTCTTATCTTGATTATTCGATGTCTGTTATTGTTTCACGTGCATTACCTGATGTTCGTGATGGTTTAAAGCCAGTTCACCGCAGAATTTTATATGCAATGTATGAACTTGGTTTAATGCCTAATAAACCATATAAAAAATCTGCACGTTTAGTTGGGGAAGTTCTAGGTAAATATCATCCCCATGGAGATTCCTCTGTTTATGATGCAATGGTACGTTTAGCTCAAGAATGGTCTATGCGTTATCCACTTGTTGATGGACAAGGTAATTATGGCTCTGTAGATGGAGATCCTCCTGCAGCGATGCGTTATACTGAATCAAAATTAGCATCGATTGCAATGGAAACATTGCGAGATATCGATAAAAATACTGTTGATTATCGCCCTAATTTTGATGATTCTCTAGAAGAACCTACCATTTTACCTACATCTTTACCTACTTTATTAGTAAATGGAGCAGGTGGAATTGCTGTAGGTATGGCAACAAATATTCCCCCTCATAATCTAAGCGAGGTAATTGATGCATTACAAGCATTGATTATTAATCCAGAGATAACAATTGCTGATTTAATGCAGTATGTAAAGGCACCTGATTTTCCAACTGGTGGTATTATATATGGATATGAAGGTGTTAAGGATGCATATCATACTGGGCGTGGCCGTGTTTTAGTTCGTGCTAAAGCGAATGTAGAAGCAACAAAAACTAAAGAAACAATTGTTATAACAGAATTACCATATCAAGTAAGTAAAGCTTCATTAATTGAAAAAATCGCAGATTTAGTTAGGGCTAAAGTACTTGAAGATATTTCTGATATCAGAGATGAATCAGACCGTGATGGTATGCGAATTGTTATTGAGTTAAAGCGTGATGCTACGCCGATGGTAGTATTAAATAATTTGTATAAACATACTCAGTTACAGACTACATTTGGCGTTAATATGTTGGCTTTGGTTAAGGGCCGTCCAAAGGTTCTTACATTAAAGCAAATGATGGAAGAATTCTTAAAGCATCGTAATGAAGTTATTGTAAGAAGAACACAGTTCGAATTAGATGCTGCTGAGAGAAGAGCCCATATTTTAGAAGGTTTTATTATTGCTTTAGATAATATTGATGAAGTAATTAAAACCATTAAGGAATCTAAAGACACCCCTACAGCTAGTATTAATTTACAGTCAAGATTTAGTTTGTCCGAAATCCAGGCCAAAGCTATTCTTGAAATGCGTTTACAAAGATTAACTGGTTTAGAAAGAGATAAAATTCAAGCTGAATATAGAGAGATTATTCAACTAATAGAAAGGCTCAGATCTATTTTAGCTAGCAAAGAATTGCAGATGCAAATTATTAGTGATGAATTAGCTGAGATCCGTAAAAAATATGGTGATGAACGCAGGACAGAAATTGTTCATGATGCCAGAGATTTTACATTGGAAGACATGATAGCTAATGAGGAAATGATTGTTACAATTTCTCATAAAGGTTTCATTAAACGTACTGCTGTAAGCAATTATAGACGTCAAAATAAAGGTGGTCGTGGCGCAAGCGGAGCCGGTACATATGATGATGATTATGTAGAACAAGTATTCCGTGCAGCAACCCATCATTATTTATTATTCTTTACTGATCGCGGTAGAGTATTCAGAGTAAAAGTGTATGATTTAACCGAGGCTAGCAGAAATGCAAAAGGTAGATCATTGGCCAATGTAATAGAAAAAGCAAATGAAGAAAAAGTAACTGCTACATTAACAGTAAAAGAATTCCCAGATAATCTCTATATCTTTATGGCTACCGCTAATGGAACTGTAAAGAAAACATTATTATCAGAATTCGAAAGTGTTAGAGCAAATGGAAAAATTGCGATTAATCTTCATGATGATGATAGTTTGATTAGTGCTAAAATTACAGATGGATCAAATGATATTATCTTAGCATCTAATGCTGGTTTAGCTTGTAGATTCCGCGAAAGTGATGTCCGCCCAATGGGTAGAACTGCTGCAGGAGTTATAGGTATGCAATTAGGTGATACTGAAAAAATTATCTCGATGGTATCAATAAAGCGACCAGATTCTCAAATAATCGTTGTAGGTGAAAGAGGTTATGGAAAGCGAACCAACTATGAGGATTTCAGGCTAACAAAACGTGGTGCTAAAGGTGTGATATCTATGAATATTACAGATAAAACTGGTGAAGTTGTCAGCATCATGGAAGTACAAGACACTGAAGATTTAGTAGTAATGACAGTTGGCGGTATTCTTATTCGTCAACAAGTAAAAGATATTAGAATCATTGGTAGAAATACTCAAGGTGTTCGCCTGATTAGACTAGAAGAAGGTGATAGAATAGCAGATATAACTACTGTCCCTCATGAAGAAGACGAGGATGAAACAGATACAGTAGAAGGAAATGAAATTATAACACCTACTAATCCAGACCAATTAGAACTTTTGTAATATATTGATAATTAAGGTGTTAGCAATTAACTTCTTAAACAGTTTGTGAACTTGTTCAGAAGTGCTTATTTTTGCGCCGTATTAAATATGTCGGAGGGATGGCCGAGTGGCTGAAGGCGCCGGTTTGCTAAACCGTTGTAGTGTTTTAGAACGCTACCGAGGGTTCGAATCCCTCTCCCTCCGCAATACTGTCTATTGTAGACCCTTAAAGAACCAATTATTTGCTATCGCAATAATTGGTTCTTTTTTGATAATTTAAGAATATTTATATGTAAAGCTGATGTATGATAGTGTGAGAAATATAACCTTTGAACAATAAATAAGATGACATAAAAATCTAACAATATTGATATGAAAAAAAACAGTAAATTTTACTAGTAACAGAATGATAACACGATTTAACTCTATTTTAAGGAAAAAAGCTGATGAAATATTTTATACTCTTGATTATTGTAGTACTTACGTCATATAGCTGTAGTAAAGCACAATCACTGAAAGCAATTTCCCAAAGTGGTGCAGAAGAAACATATTCATTGAATAAACCACTTACAATTACTTTTGATTCTACTTCATTTATCTTTACTTCTGGTTCAACTATTATTAAGAAATGGGGATTTGGAGAGTTAAGAATTATTATAGATGATATTAATGTAAATGGAACTATTGATGTAAAAGAACAAAATATACCTACGCAGTCTAATTTGGTACATGTGTATCCTCAGCCAATATTTGATAAATTCAATGTAACTTTCCAAGTTCCATTAAGTGGCCCAGTACACATATATGTGTATTCTTTAGTAGGGGATTTAGTATACTCACATTCTCTTGGATATTTAGTCCAAGGAGAACATACTTCAACAGTTACTATACCTTATATTAGCACAGGTCAATATATACTTAGTTTACAAGGAAATCTCTTCTTATACAATATTCCATTAATTCATGTAGAAGGACAATAATTATGAAATACTTTTTATACTTTTTTATTTGTATTCAATATATAGCTGTGTTTTGTCAAAATCCATCTATACCCTCTCTGCGGATTTTCAAAAGTGATAAATCAATCATTACTTACTCTTTGAAAGATATTGATAGTATTGTAAATATTTCAATTGAACCTGTAAAGTTAACAGTCGAATTAAAAGAAAAATATAATCCTTCTTTAGAATGCTCGGCAAAAATCACATTTAATGGAAATGACTCAGTAACTCAATTCGGTTTTTGCTGGAGTAAAACAGAAAATCCTACTATTGATTCAGATAAATTATATTGTAAAAGTTTAGATGGTATAAACTTTTCAGGTAGATTTTACTCAATGACTAAAAATACCAAATACTATATAAAAGCTTTTGCATACAATAAAACTGGCATTTCTTACAGTAGTCAAATTGAAGTAACTACTCTTAACTCTGATGACATAAAAATTGGATCTCAGCAATGGAATCAAAAAAATTTAGATGTATTCACTTTTCGAAATGGTGACTCAATAACTCAAGCTAAAAACTTGAAGGAATGGAATGAGTTATCACAAATGTATAATGGAGGTAAACCATCATGGTGTTATTACAATTTTGATGAGAAAAATAGAGAGAAATATGGCAAACTATACAATTGGTTTGCTGTAAATGACTCACGAGGATTAGCCCCGAATGGTTATCATATTCCAAGTCAACAAGAATGGGCAAATCTAATTAGCTTTTTAGGTGGGGGAAGTAATGCAAGCGTTAAATTAATAAATACAAGTGGTTGGGCTTGGAATGCGGGGGACAATACTAGTGAATTTTGTGCATTACCTGGAGGTTATTTTGATCCTCATGAAGAATTTAATCATGGAGTAGATTATATATTTACAGATGTAGGACTTCATGGATATTGGTGGACCTCTTCAACTGGTGCTCTAAATTTTGATGAGGGAGGTAGGCCAGTAGCATATAACGTAAATCTGTTAAGAGGTAATAATGGTCCTATTAAAAGAGTTGTAGATTTTTGGCGTAACTATGGTTTATCTGTTCGTTGTATAAAAGATTAGTCCTTGTCGCTTTTAATCATGTATGGTTTTTTCAACAAAAATAAAAAAGTAGTTGAAGTATAAAAGTTGGTAGATCAATAGATACTCATACCAAAATTAAAATGCCCCCAGAAAGCTACGCACTTTTGGGGGTATTTTTTGTAAGAATATTTTCTATGCATGTATTTAATAAAAAAGTTAATAGGATATTAATTACTTGTTAGAGATACGAAAACATAATTCCTGATCTTATAGATTATTTGATTGAATAGACTTTTGAGATCCCATCACAAACACTCCATGAACATAAGGTTTATTATTATACAATGTTCTTTATGTTTTTAATGCCAATAATGTAGACTTATTGGATAATTATCATTGATAAATAATTCTTATCAGTCCAATTTAACATTCACTATGATTGCAAATATTTATTTACATGCTTGATGTAAAGCGTCTAAAAATATATCTGGATCTTGAGCTCCAGAAAGAGCATATTTTTGATTTATGATAAAGAATGGAACCCCTCGAATACCAAGATGTTGAGCAATTTGAATATCAGCATTTACTTCATCTATATAGTCATTTCCTTTTAAGAAATTGATTATCTGCTTTGAATCTAGACCAATACTTTTTCCAAGACTTCCCAATGTGTCACTATCGCTAATATTTTTACTTGCAGTAAAATACGCATGAAATAGACAGTGTGCCATTTCATTACCTTTATTATGTTGTGACGCAAAATGAATCAAACGATGTGCATCAAAAGTATTTGCCACTTTGGCTTTATCAAATCTGAAATCAATGTCACATTGTTTTCCAGCCTCTGTAATGTGAGTGTGCATTGATTGTGACCACTCTCTTGATTTTCCTTTACTATTGGCAACAAAATCAAATACATCAATATCTGACTGATAAGAGATATCAGGATATAACTGAAAACTATGCCAGTTAATGTGCACAGTATATGGAAAATCCTGAAGAGCTTTTTCTAATTTCTTAATGCCTAAATAGCAAAAAGGACATATAATATCACTCCAGATTTCTATTGTGAATTGAGTTGCCAATGAAAATTCCATTTAATATGGGATTTAAAATTAAAGCGAAACTAGATGAATGATCATCATGGATCAAGAAGTATTACATTTCTCGCTTCATTTTACGAAGTTTATTTTCTAATTCTATATACGAGACAATCTCGTGAGCATCTTTTGTCCTGCCAATTTGTGTGTATGCTTTAATGAGCATCCCACATAAACGATTTCTTAATTCATATCTAATAGTTTTATCTTTTATTTGAATCCAAGATTTTTGCTGAAATGGTCTTTCTAAAGTGGCAATTACCTTTTTGGGAGAAGTTCCAGTATCTACTTCTGCAGTGTGAATAACCAAAAGAACACTATCAACATATTTTTGAGGTGTTTTGCTATTATTTTTGCCAACAATATTTTGAACTTTTTTATCAATTTTCTCTTCAATAATCTTCACATTAGCTGAATCAAAGTTAAAAACCTTAAGTCTAGTATATACATTTGGCATCATTCTATTCCATATTCTCCCTTTTGATGTCGAATTAAACCCTCTATTCCTTACTTCATTAATAAGATATTGAGCACCTTCATAAGATAAATTAGTAGTCGATAATGCTAATGCTGCTCTTAATCCTATACCTCCAATTAGCGTATTTGTAAAGTCGAAAGACCTTAAAATTGCTTGTTTAATGAATTGTCCCTGATCGAATGATCTTTGTTTATCCCCAGCGGCAAAAGCCTTCCTTGATCGAATCACTCTTAATGCATTCGAAGCATTATTAGAATATCCCATTAATTCAATGATCCCAATTGCTTGAGAAAAACCAAATTCTACATAATAATCAATAGGGGACACTTCAGTGATGCGCTTAATTTCTTTTAAATATCTGTCACGGCCTAGTGTTAAACGGACATTGCCAACTAATTGTCCATTGGGATCAGTAAATTTCGCATCAGCATAAGTACTTCTGGGTACAGAAATGATTTCAATTGCACCTGAATCTAGAAAAAATCGTACAAGATGATTTGCATCTGCTCTGGCCGTTTTTTCACCTAATCGTGAATCGATGCCAATTATCATAATATTAACAACGCGACCAGATGGTTTTGGAAACTGATCTGGATCTAAGATTACGGATGAATCTAAAGATTCTAAAGGGGAATTAACTGTATTTCTTAAAGAGTCATATAAGTGTTGATATGTAGAGTCTTGAATTCTGATTGCTTTCAATGAATCTTTTATCACAGAATCTCTTTTGTGCTTGATAAGCATTTTTTTGATTGAGTCTTCTCGATAAACTTTTTCCTCGGGTGATTCTCCACATGATATTAAAAAAAGGAATATTACACAACTATAGAGAATCTTAGCAAAAAACACTTTGCCCACATGTGTTATTGTTTTAATCATTTGATTGTACGTACTTTATTATCTAATTCTATAAAATCAATAATCTCTTTGGATTCATTAAATTTCCCTGTTTTATTATATGCTTGAATCAGCATATTACAAATACTATTTCTAACAATAAGTCTTTCTGATTTATCTTTTATTTGTAGCCATGATTTTTGTTTATAGGGAAATGCCAATGCATTAATTACGCGAATAGGGGACTTTGCAGTATCAGCACTTACTTTTTTGACAAGATGTTTAATTCTCCTTTCATAACCAGCGGGTGTTTTTCTAGAACTATCCGCAATCATATATTTAACCTTTTTTTCAATTTGTTTCTCAATTGTATGTACATTAGATGAATCGAAATTGAAAAGCTTCATACTAGCTAGATAGTTTGGTTTCATTCTCACCCAAATTTTTTGAGAACTAGCTGATGAAAAACCATGATTCTTTAACTCATATAGAATATAGCTGGTTGCATCATAAGAAAGATTAGTAGAAGCCAGCGCTAAAGCAGCTCTAATACCAATTTGACCTAACATTCCATCAGTTCTATCAAACACCTTTAAGATAGCTTGTCTGATAAATTGTCCTTGATTATACGATCTTTGATGATCTCCCGTTGCGAATGCTTTTCTAGACCTTAAAACCCTTAATGTAGAAGCTGAATTGTCATCATATCCTAATAGTTCAATAATTCCCATAGCTTGAGAAAAACCAAATTCTATGTAATAATCAATAGATGAAATCCCAGCGATTTTTTTGACTTCTTTTATATAACGTTCTTGGCCATAAATAGATCGAACATTTGCTATGATATTTCCACCTGTTGTATCTCCTTTTCTAATCATTGCAAATGTACCTCGAGGTATAGATATAATTTCTATCTGGCCTGAGTCTAGAAAAAATCTGACAATATGATTTGCATCAGCCCTTGCAGACTTTTGTCCAAGTCGAGAATCT
>Ga0209358_10000391_pt1 | contig 38611 bp, 56 predicted proteins | sample LauGreFa1BDMLBSN_2_FD_187574 | JGI IMG/M metagenome (GOLD analysis project Ga0209358, IMG submission 187574) | Freshwater lake microbial communities from Lake Michigan, USA - Fa13.BD.MLB.SN (SPAdes) (version 2) | ecosystem: Environmental > Aquatic > Freshwater > Lake | place: Lake Michigan, USA... | reverse complement strand
TATAAAAATAGGCTTTGCTGTATGATCACGAAACAGATTTCGGGATGATGGGTAGAGGGTCTAGTCTATTATAAAACCCTTCGTTGCATAAATTCCCTGTGCAATTTAAACAACAGCAATGGCTTTCTTCAGTATGGTTAGTATGGCGTTCTAGCAAATCTTTTGTATTATGTACTGCTATAGCTTTACTTTTAGAAAAGAATGTAATAGCGACAGGAGATATTTGGCTAGTCTTTATGTCGTAATCATAAACTTCACCATAAAAACCAGGGAAATCATTTTTATCTTTGGTCGGAATAATACGAGAGGCTCGTCTGATATTAGATTTATCTTTCATCTTTAACTCCATTTTAAATACGTTCGATTTTTAAATCTGCCTCGGTCATTTTGTAAAATTTATCATATCCTAATTCAATATCATCAAACCAAACCTTAACGCTGGCTAAAGTATCTTCATTAGTACAAAGAAAATAATCATCTTCTGTGGCATTAATTCTGTGAAAAGTTCCATATCTAGGAACATAAAAGCAGCAATTACTTATTATTTTTTTTAACTTTTTTCTTTGGACTACTAACCCTTTATTTTTATTTTTCATTGTTCCAATCCTTTTCTATTTTTTCTGTTGTGAAACGCTCTGCCCATTTGTATCTATCGCCAATATCACTTTGACAATCAATTATTCCAGTTCCGTCTTTGTGACACACATACACAGATAAATGTCCATCTTCATCGCTGACCAATGATACATTCCAATCACCAAGAGCTACAACACTCTGTTCGTATTTCTTCTTCTTAATCATTATCTTCTTGTTCTCCTACTTTGTATTTCAATTGAGAAAGCCCACACTCCCAAGTTCCTATATCTAAACGCACACCCAGATAGGTTGGTTGGAACAACGCATGACTAGGCAACCTTGCGTAAAGGTATTTAACTTCCACAACGCTTTCTAATTCTGGGACAGGATGATTAGGTGGGATTGTACAGTTACCAACAGACACAAGTATACCTGGACACGCATAACAGGAAAGCCCTACTGACCTCTTGTCATTAATGGTTGTGACTATAGCAGAGCAAGTTTTATAGAACTTGTATTTCAAATAGTCACCACCGCTGTTTGGTCTTCCTGCTTTGTACACCGCAAAAGTTTTTTTAAAGACTACACCTTCTCCACCCTTATCCTTGATGCTGTGGAACTCTTTAAATTTTTCTTCCATACCAATAAAGTACTTAACGCAAACTACAGAAGGGTTAGCATTACCATTTAACAAAGTTAATAGTTGTGCCCTTCGTGAGGTATAATGCATATCCCTCCAGCACAAACTTGTTTCCAATAAATCAAATGCGTAATAAATATCTCCTACTAACTCTCCGTCAATAAGGAAATTGTCATTCATTGGAGTAAGAGCTAAAGCGTTTTGAATGTTTTCTGGTACAGCAATTTCCCTTCCGGTTCTACTGTACCCAGTAAAGCTTGATCCTTTTCTTTGAATCAAAAGCCGAACACCATCAATCTTTTCTTGCATGATCCATTCATCATCTTGCATTAAAGATTCAAGTTGCTCATTTTCAATTGGGTTTAAAAGATTGCATTGAGGGTTTAGCTCATTGGTTGTACTAGCTACAGGGATAGAGCTCATAGTTCTAGTGCTTAGCTGATACCCTTTAGCCCTCTTCTCTTTAAGTTTTTTATCATAGATAGCTGTAGCCTTTTCTAAAGATACTGGCTCTTTAGTTTGGGTAGCACTCTGTAACGCAGAGCCCCGTCTACCCCACGAACAGTTAACTATGTAACCTTCACTACAACTTTCAATACTAGCGTTGTAAACTTTATCACTACGATCATCTCTAAAGTATAAACTGGTTGACTCGACTACAGTTGATGTAGACATAACTCTCCTAAGTTAAAATGAATAGTTGTGTAAGAAAAACAGATACGAATTTCTGACAAGAAGATTAAATGTAAAGCCAAAAAGGTCTCATATGAATCTCCTTCATAACGAATGAAAGAGAGCATTCTTTTTGGCCTTACATTGTATTGGTTGTAGACTTCCAGATGCGTTGGAAGTCAGGGAACTTTCCAAACAAATCGGCCTTTTGTAAGGTCAAGTTAGTAACATCAAAAAAATGATTTGTCTTTCCATAGCTTACAAATCTATCTTCATTTTTATTAGTTGCGACTAATTCGGGAAAGGGTTTTACTAATTTTTTATCTGCAAAAGTAAGAAAATTTTTGTACTTATTTTTTAATAAATACAAGTCATAGTTTACATTATCTAACCACTCTGTATTCCGGCTTGCCTTTAGTACTAAATTCATCCAACCACCTTGAAGACAATAAGGGTTGATTAGATCCATAGGATGCACAATGCCATAGTGTGGGCTTAGAAAATACCAATCACATCTATATACATAATGAAGAGCAAGTCTGATTTTTTGTATTAAGGGGCTACAGTAAAGAGCCCAAGCTGGTGCAGGCCAAGACAGTTGAGCTCCTGCAAACCCAATGATAATAACTTGATCTTTATTCATAAGCCTCCTTTACCATTGGGTTTTAAAGCTCATACTTAAGTTTACTTTGTTTACAATGTTAGGGTCGTGCGGAAAGACTTCTGTACTTGTATTTGTTTCCATAGTTCTAGTACAGCCTGCACACCCTAACAGTAAAACTAGCAAGAGCTTCATACCTAATCCTCCAATAATTCAAAACTTAAATTACTGCAATGAACAAAATAACTTTTTAAGATTCTGCCTGCGTTAGGTACAACAGGATTATTAATACTTACCCACAGATTTACTCTCCACTTATTTCCATAAACATTCACACAAGTTTTACGAAGCAAGACCTGATCTCCTACCGCGTCCATCACAGCAGGCAAAGCTAGCAATGAAGCAAGAACATCTTCCTGGTTTATTTCATATTTGGAATAGACAGAAGAAGGAGTAATAGTTGCCATAAGATTTTCCTTAGTTAAGGTTAAAGCGTTTGCGTGAACTAAGACAGATCCTTAGTCCAAGTTAAACCAAATGTGTATTTACTTAAACCCTAATCGTACATGCGATTAATAGATTGGTCTGCCATAGATTCAAGGCTTTCCCATTCCTCATGCTCCAAAGCATCCTTAAGAAGTTTAGGCTCTACCTCTATAGCTTTGCAGACCACCCCTTCTATTTCTGCCCTTAACTCTTTAGTTAGTTTTGTATCTATACTTGTTAGGATTTGAATTAGAAGTATCGCCATATTCATGGCTTGCTTTCTCGGGGCTTCCCATTCTATATTTTTTGGATCATTAAGTTTGTCCAGCATGTTATCAATCAAAACCATATAGTGTGTCATTCATCTTCCTTTTCTTCTGGTTGTTTGGGTTGTTGTAGCTGTAGTATTTTCTGTGTGATCTGTTCGGTCATGTCATCTATATAGTTTGATGCAAACAAAGGCACCTTACCTTGAGTTTCTATATTTCGAATGTAATGCTTTTGAGTTTCTGCATAAACTTTTAAAGCATTAATAACGAAGTTGGTTTCATCTCCCCAGAATAGGTTGGGATTTTCATTGTAGACATACGGCTTAGTAGTCATTGTTTTTTCCTTTTAGGTTTTACAAGAGAGTTGTTTACACAGGTTGCGATACATTGGAAGTGATCTACTTTAGTATGTGCTGGGTATGCGGATTCTAGAATCCTTGTTGCTCCTTGATAGAAGCACCACAGAAGATAGCTAGTAGGCTTGCGTATCTTTGGAAGCTTTTTTAGTTTTGGTTTCACGTCTTTCCTTTTTTATTAAGGTTGTAAAATATTCCGTAACGGCTTTCTGACAGTAGCCTAAATATTCTTTCTGATATCCTTGCTCATCTACCTGACCGCCTTCACATAAGTTCCACCACCCTTCTTGCCAATTTTTAAGGGTATAGTTTTTCAAGTCGGAAGCATAATAAGCCTTGGCTTTATTAACTTCTCTTAACATACCTAATGCTGTAAGGTCTTTATGTTTACCAGACCCTAGAAAAATTCTATACTTTTTAGGATCCTCTTTTTTGATAGGCTTGCGTATCTTTGTAATCTTTATTAGCTTTGCTTTCATAACGCTTTTCCTATTGCTTTTCTTGCTTGGTTAAAACTCATACCCTCTGTTCCATGCCAGTTACCGAAATCCATTTCTTCTGCCTCCATCTCTGTCCAATCAATGTCTTCAGACTTGGTGGCGATTCCCACACATTCGAGTTGATCCATAAGATCGGTAAGTGCTTTTAGTAACTCCGGTGCTGCTGCGATGAGGCGAGCGTTGGCTAGAGTTATTTTGTTAGCAAGGTCGTTATCTATAAACCAATGGGGATTACCTAGACCATCGGAAGACCTAAAAGGAAATCCGGTTTTTATTATTTCTGCAATTAATTCACAAATACCGTCTGAATTTTCTTTAGCTTTTATACTGTAGCGTACCGTAGGATCTAAAGAGGGAGTAACTTCCCAAGGGCCAGGTGTGTGAGTCATTGTCGTTCTCCTTCTGCTTTGGCTATGGCTTTTAATGCTGCTGCCACCAGAGGATCATTGCCATTCTCATCACCTTCAAGGACAAGCTGCCCCTGCTGGTAAAGAATCACAAAATTTTTCAGGGCATAAAACAACTCTGGTGCTGCTGAGATAAGGCAAGCATCTGACATATCTATTTCAGATTTTTGATTGTATCTTTCTAAACAAACTATACCCGCCACAATGTGATCTTCTGATTTACTACGAGGCCCAATTGGAATAAAATCTTTTCTTTTTTCATCTTGTATAAACCAAGGGCCGGGTGTGTGAGTCATGATTGTTCCTTTAGTGGTAAGTTTCCTAAGGCTGTTGTTAAAGCACCTTCTATTAAGTCGCTTCGTTCTTTAAGATTTTGTTGTTGACCTTGCAAAAGTTTGATGTTTAACTCTGCTGCTTCTTTTATGTCATCAGTTCTTTTAAGTTTGCCAGCAAGAGCCATGGTGATTAAACGCATCTCTTGGCTTGAACACACTAGTCTATACACAAGGTCGCATGTAACATTAGCCATGTTATTTTCCTTGAAATAGGTTTAGTTTAATTCAACATCACTCTGATGTTTTCTGTGTAAGGTTCAGTCGTTATCAGATAACCATAAGGGTTATAGTCAGATACCGTTGAGGTATAAAACATAAGCCCATCTTCTTCCCAGATAGTCCATACTCTTTTAGATTCTTTCAAGGAGTTTATATACGCAAGCTCTTCTCCATCAGTATCAAAAAGGTATTCGGTATTACCGGGGAAACATTTAAAATGATTTTCTACTAGCGTAAACTTCAAGAGAAAATCTTCATGACTGATAGTAGTGTAGGACATAGTGTCTGTTAGTTCGTTAATAGACATTTTGTTCTCCTTAAAATAGATGTAGTTGAACCATACAATCTTCGGTGTAAGGTTCCTTAGTTACAAAGTACCCAATGCGATTAACAAGGTGCATCCCTGTTACGAAGTAGCAATCATCCTCACCTTCTAAGTAAGTCCACACCGTCTTAGTATCAGCAAGTGAGGCGATGTAATCTACTTCAGCACCGTAGGTTTCAAACATGCAACCATCTAACGAAGCGTTATCGTCTAGATGGTTTTTAACCATGGTGAACTTAGATTTAAACTCATCTTCTGTTAAGTTTTTGATATGCATAGCTTACCTCTTAGTCGCTGTTTACTGCGTTACCTTCTTTATCAAAACCCAATTCATAATATTCAGGTTCATCACTTCGCTTTTCCCAAATAAGTTTAAGGCCTTCTTCATAGTCGATACTCATTAAGTAACAAACAGCTTTGATTACTTTATCTAATGCCTTGCCTTGAAACTCTTGTGGCAATATACCTTTTGGTAATTGAACATCGCACCAAGGAAGTCCTTCGCTTCCTCTTAAACGAGGATCAACCTTGTCTTGAATTGTGCAGTACCAACCTTGTCGAGGTTGTTTGACTTCTAATTCCTCATCCATGTTTAACTCCTTTAGGGTTAACCCTCTGTAGATTTGACAACCACCTCTTTACATTTTTTAATCTGCAACACTATGTCTTCCTCTCCGTCATTGACAGACTCCATCCAAGCTAAGACTTCTTTGACCCTCTCCAACAACTCCGGAGCAGAAGCAATCAACCTAGCATTGGCTTGTCGTTCTGCATTAGGGATATGCTGCATCGTGGTAAACGATTCCAAGTCTGCGATGACAAACGCAACGGACATATGGTTTTCCGTTTTGCCTCCAACAACTTTATAAATATAAGGTTTGGTATTAATCCAAGGGCCAGGTGTATGTGCCATAGTTTTCCTTTCAATAATCAGAAGGGTCATTGTAAAGCCTTAACACAATCCTAACGACATTAGTTACATGCTGAATTTCTTGTTCAGTTAAGCAGCGTTGATCTACTTGATCCTTAACTTTTTTCATCAGATTGATAGCAAGTTCTTGTATATCATCCAACGCTTTTAATTGTCCCTCGTAAGAAACATCATAACTAAAAGGGTTTAGCTCTTCGTTACTTAACAAACCGTTGGCAGCAGCTAAGGCATAGGCTGCAGGATCATCCTTGTTCAGCATGGAAGTAATCATAAAGCTCCTTATTAAAACGGTAAGTCCAACATAATGTTTGCCAAATGTTCTTCCGGAATTAAATCTACAATTCCGTGTTTAGTAATAGCCTTTAACAGGTGACCGCTAGTGCCTGACTCAGGAGCAAAGCATCCAACTAGTTCTTCTACGTCTTCCCCTTTAGTTTCTACAGACATAAAGTATTCTGGAACCACACGATCAAACCCGTATACAAAAGTCTTCTCATTCTTAACGATTCTGTATTGAGACATAACTTATACTCCTAAATTTTTAAAAGACTTTTCGCCACCCTGTTTTCAATAACCTTCCATCCGGCTTGAGTCATTTCATCTTTAAGTTCTTCTTCTATGTCAGACAAAAGCTCTTCACACTTTTGGTCTGTCCACATCTTTGATTCTTTTCCTAGCTCTTTACGGACATCAGCAACACACCAATATGTTTGTGCAAACTTTATCTCTTCATCCATTAGATACACTCCTTTAGTTGGGTTAATATTTCCTTGGCTACCGGAGGGCACACAGCGTTCCCTAGCATATGTAAAGCCAAGCTCTTGCTCTTAGGCAACAGGTAATCCTTAGGGAACCCCATAGCGTTCTTGTATTCACTCAAAGAAAGCATTCGCATCTTGTCGCCATTCACCAATCCAAACTTCTCTATAGTAGTCACAGTTCCAATTGGTTTATTAATACTTCGTCCACCCTTCTCTGACCCGTAGTAAGCAATAAGAAAGTTGTCGCCAAAGTCTTTCTTACCTTTAGCCCATTTTCGTTTGGTGCTTTCAGCCTTCTCAGATACGAGCGACCATTTGTATTGTCCTGGTTCTATTAAGTTCTTAAACGGAATATGATTCTTGAAAGGATTCATACTAACTTTAAGGGGGTTTGTTTTAGACCCTGTTATAAACACACGAATCCTTGACTGAGCAACACCAAAGTCTGCAGCGTTCAACACATTAACAGCTATCTTATACCCCAGCTTTTCCATGCAGCTCTTCCATTGTGGATAGAGTGTCCATGAAATAAACTCAGTAACATTCTCTACTACAAAAGCCTTAGGCTCTGTAGCTTCAACGCAAGCAACGACAGCCCATGCTGTACTCCTAGCTGCGTCATGCCTTGGCTGCTCAGCTCCTCTTGCTTTGCTATGACCCTGACAAGCAGGACTAGCTAAGAGCACATCGTACTTAGGTAGCCTAGTAAAGTCTGCTTGCTGTAAGTCCTGACAGCTATGAAAGGTCTTCGGATGATTGCACTCATGTACATGCACCGCATCTTTCCAATGGTTAGCAGCCCACACTACTTCATACCCTGCTTGGATAGCACCCGTACTAAAACCACCAGCCCCTGCAAACAGGTCAATGACTTTCAACATACTCACCCCTTCTAATTAATTCTTCTTTGCAAACACTCACAGCATCCAATAGTCGAATAAACTTTTGAGCATCATCTACATTCAAATCTTGCCCCTTCGTAAGGAATCCGTTTCCTATAAAAGCCTTTTTGCTTTCGTGCATTATGTATTCCAGATTCCCAGTAGGCATTAACATCGCTTCTTGTTTTGTCATTACAGTTCCTTTATTTAACAACCACACCAGCCTTCAGTCCAATCGCCACCCAACCGTTTGCAATCGGCTTGGTTAAAGTTGAAGCCACATTCCCAACAGCTCTTGCTCTCAAGCTCTTCTGTCTTATGGGCAGAAGTTTTAGTTGCTATAGTTGCAATGCAAAAGTTTTCTTTAGTGAAGATTACTTTCCCTACTAAGACTTGCTTAGAGACTCCCGCTTTAGTCGTAACCGTAACAGCCTTTCCTTCTTCTAAGCCGTCACCCTTGATCCCCCATTCGCCACTCCGCAATTTACAATACGTTGTCATGCAACTTTCCTTAAAGAAGTTTAAAATACATTAGTAATAGAATGACTTTTACCTGCGGAAGCGACCCTTGCTTTTAGGCTTATCAAAGACAGGCCCAATTGAAGGTTCATCTAATTCACCAGAGATTCCTGAGCTAGGATTAGTTCCACTACCACTACCGCTAGCTCCCGAACCTCCAGACTCTGGTGCTCCACTACCGCTACCGCTTCCATCTCCAGACGGGGGGTAATAACCTAGTGCGTTAGCGTAACTTGTAGGGATATACATTCTTCCATCAAAGCCCATCACAGTTTTGACAGGATCTACTAAGCCTTGCAAACCTGTAGGTAAACTTGTAACCATAACGCAAACATCTTTAACGCATCCGTTCTGCATAATAAACGGCGGCTGAACTCTATGCCTAGCGAGTGACATTCAAAGCTCCTGAGAAAGATATAACAATTCCGCTGGGGGTAATCTCTACAATCTCGTATGCGTTTGTGTACTCTTGTCTTACAAAAGCAAAAACAACAGCGTTAGTCAAACCCTCAAGGAGGGCTAACTGTTTATAGGACAGCTTAAAAGTTTTGTTACAAGACATTGTTTCTTTGTTGCCATAAAACCTTTTACGAACATCAGAATAAAAGCTTGGGCGTAAACAAGTCTCGATGTATATCTCTTTATAATTACCGTGTCTTAAGTTGCAGTTTTTATCTTGGATATCTAAGTCAACGAGCAACTCTTGAACCGGCTTCCAGAACCAACTCAATTCTTTACAAGTCTTTTCATCTAATATAATTCGGGCTAATTTATTTTGAGGGGCCTTTATCTTGCGTACTCTTATGTGATTTAAGTTTATCATTCTCGATCTCCTGTAAAGCTTCCATTACTTCGTCCACATATTTCCATGACACCAATCGTCTTGCGAGCTTTAGTTTTTTTAAAAGAGTTTTAATGTCCATGTTAAGTCTCACATAATAATAGAACAGAAATCAAAACGCTTAGTCAAACTTCGGACACCAAACTTTTCTTGATACGCATCCCTTGTTTCAAATAAATCTCCAACGTCTTTCCCTAATTCTTTTCTCATTCTCTTTGCAATTTTGTAAATCAAACTCCTAGCTTTTCCTTGTCGGGATTTCTTTCGCATGTCGAGTCCTTCTTTTGTTTAAGAATACTTATAATCTTTTGACTTTCAGAATGGTCTTCACCCAAGAGCATTAAGATTCGCAACCAGTCGCGTGGACGGAGGTTGAGTTCACAGAATACGGTATCCATTTATATTCCTTTGTGGTTAAGGGCGGGAACTATAGCACAGGTATCTTTAAAACATAAGTAGCCCCGCCCAGTTTCTTTAAAGAACTTTATTGCTCATGGGAGTTAGAGTAATACAGAATGTAAGGTGCTCCCTCAGGCAAAGGGCTTTTGATTATCTGCAGATACAACCAACCAAAGATTCCTCTCCAGCCCTTCTCTGTCTTACTCATCTTTGAAAGCGTAACCCATTTGTTTGACTCCGTATTCAACATGGATAATGTCGATGAGTCCTTAAACAAAAACAAACGACAGGTCTTATTCAAGTTAGCCCAGTAAAAGTTCTCTGAACTTGCACTAGATTTCATAGCACAAATAGGAAGAAGACCACCCGGAGCAACAGCCCCGTGGTCTTTAAAGTGTAGTATCATTAGTACTCCGTTAGGTTTAAAGGTAATAGTAACTTGCAGTATCCGTACCGATATGACAAACAGCTTTAGAGCTAAAGGGTTTCTTACGCACAACCTCACTCATGTTCTTAAGTCTAACTCTGTTGTGCTTGGCTTTCTTTAGATTGAAAGCTAGAAGCTTCTCATCCCGCTTGGCTATCTTAGCTCGACCAACTAAGTCGTATGCAATCCATTCGTAAATTATCTTAGCCCATTCTTTAGCTTTACTTTCTTGATCAGACTCTACAGTCTTTGCTTTCTTTAACTCTCTCAAGACTTCCTTCACCACCTTTATAGGCTTAAGCTTTTCATTAAGCTTTAATACCTCACTAGATTCCCAGACCATTTTTTCATACTGGCATTCTAAGTCTTCTCTGTCCCACATATAAACCCGTTCATCTTTCTCTGATCTTTCTACCGTAGCTTTACCCATGTGGTGTTCCCATCGATCTGCAAAAGAAACTACTTGCTTCTTTAGATCCCAGAACCATTTAACTTGATTGCTAAAAGAAGTCGGTGGTATAAAAGGTTTAAAGTCTGCAACCTCTTCCGCGTCTTGCCAAGGAGCATTGCGTTCCCACTCCTCAAGGGATTGGAAATGCTCAGGAGATTTTTCTTCCTCGTTCTTAACCTCTCGTTTAATCCATGTAGGTACACCATGACTTTCAAACGCAAGCTTGTAGGGTAGACCGCTAGCTACAAAAGTATTTTTATCGTAGTAACCAAAGGTACAAAAAGGTTTCCAGTCTAGATCTTTAGGCTCAGGGATATCAATTCTTTCCCATTGCTTTCTAGTTGCTCTAGTAACTGCAGGATCGGACGCATAACTTTGCGGGAAGAAAAGAACCCCTTCTTTAATTACATAATTTCTTTTAGGTCTTATCTCAGAAGGGCAAGAGGCATCATTACTTTTGTTTAAGTAAAGGATAATGGAATCACGCAGAGCATTGCTACCTGGAATAGAAGCGATGGCAGACTTCATACCTGTGCCAACTCCATCACCGTCATAGACCAAGTACTCTAAGTAAGACCGCTTAACCATATCGAAACCCATGTCTGCGGTGGTCGCTCTGACGCTTCCGTTTACAGGCATACGTTCTATAGCCTGCAAAAGATTGATCGTGGCACAACCGTTGTAGGTGTACTTAGGTTTACCCTTGCGTACAATCTTATTAGTCTTAGTGCAGTACCCCATGCCAGTATCCTTCCAGCCTAAGAACGGCTTGGCATCTTGCGGGTGTACAAAGTTTTTTTGTAGTAAGGACTCATAGCCTTTCTTCTTTAAAGCAACAAGGTCTTCATAAGAAAACCAAGACAAGCCTTGCCAGTTATAAGCAGGAAAACAAGAGTAGATCTTAACGCTTTCTTTGCTTTCCCGTTTAACCACATAGTTATCTTTTACTTTCAAAAGGAACTGCAAACTCTTATCAAGGCTAATAGAAAACAAAGCTTTAGGATTAGGCTTTACAGAAATGAAAGCGTTGTTCCCTTTGGGCGGGGACAAAGCTACCCGAAAGCTAGCAAACAAATTCTTTAAGTCTGGGTGAAGCTTTAGAACTTCAGGGTGGAGAGTAGGAAAGTGCAACACTCTTGCGTCATACTGAACCATTAGTGACTCCTTCTTTGCATGGCCATATGTCGTACTCAGATGCAAACTCTACAGAGAAAGCATCACTCAATCGCTTTATGATTCCGTTTACTTTGTTGTTGCCGTAACGAACAAAGACGGAGCTTGACATTCCTCGTGACGGGTAGACCCATAGGTAAGCTTCGCCATCCGTAACGGCAAACGCTTCTAAAGTTCCTAGGTTATCACCCCGATAAGAAGACAAACCAGCAGGCAGGTTTTCCTTTAAGGTCTTATACGGAATGCCCGGACTTGTTTCGTAGTAGGTACTCATTGCATCGTTCCCTTTAAGTAAGTGTTGCTTGTGCGTTGGCTCTTCCAACTCCAGCCGGTCAACAGAAGCTTGGCAGAACTCCTCTACATGGGAGTCCACAACCTCACGATTGATTCCAAATTCAAATTGCATAGACCCTCCTTGTACGCGGTAACTAATCCAACCCCATATCCCAACAGGCCTAAACCCCCTAAACCTTGCCCCAAACCTTGGTAGTAAGAATATGTTTCATCGATAGGGGTGCGGAACTTTTGGATTCCCAAACTCCCTATAACCTTAGCTGCATATGTGGCAGACCTTTTCTACTACCTAAACTTAGAGGTAAAAGTCTCGGCTCTAAAATCTCGCAGCCTAGGCAGTAGACAAAAGGTAAGTAAGGTAGCTAAGCGAGATGCACCTAACACCCTTACCGAACGAAAGAGGAAAGACTTTTTACTTAAGGACTAACTGATTCTCAAAAATAAGAATGGCATTCCTCTCCTTATATATAGAGGGGTAGAAAAGTGTTGGGATTTTGCAGAGAGCGACTGGTCTACCTTGTGTATCTATACACTTGTTTAGTATGGGGAGATTACCCCACCCTTTTCTGTTGGGTTTTAATAAGCGACGAAGGAGCATCTTCTAAAGGGGGAACGGTAGTTCCTACATGAGCCAAGACTAACCTCTAGGTTTGCGGTAGCAAAAAAAAGAACCTCTACCCTTGTTAGGGGTAAAGGTCTTTAGGTTTACTTCAGCCGTAGCTAAAGGTTTCAAGTAGCCTACTTCTTCTTACTCTTCTTTGGTGGAAGAGGTTCAGCGTTGGCTACTAAGTCCGGAGTATAAAGTATGTACGCTGGTGGAAACTTCGCAGCTTCAGCACCAGACTTTAGGCAACGAGCAGCGATCTCTTCCTCTGATGTTACGAAGAGGGTTGCTTGTCTTGGCACACCTTTGATCTTTAAGATCCCTCGGAAGATAAAGTTATCAAAGAGTTCCTCGTCAACTCTTACTGCAACTTTGTCTTGGGATTCTGGTGCTACCAAAGTTCCAATAACAGTCTTGCACTTTGCTGCATCCAAGTTCTTGTGGTCGCCCTGCAAGATCTCAAAGCTGCTGCCGTCCTCAGAGGGCTTAGCAATAACTGTTATGTCCTCGGTAGATCCCGAGCTAAATACATCACCGCGTAACCACAAGGCTGCGAGTCTTTCGCTCTTTGGTTTTGCGGTTTGTTTGATCTGTGCGAACCTTGATTTAATATCCATGAGTCAATCTCCTATAAGTAAAAGTTAGTTAACAACAATTTGGTTGGGGTTAGTGACGCGAATGCTGGGCGACTTGCCCTTATAGTTTTCCAACATGCCATCAACAGTAATTAACTTGCCTTTAAGATCCCTGTAGGTCAGGTTAGGGCAAGCCTTACGGTCAATAGAAATAGTTAAGTGTTTGTCTTTGTACGAAGAGGTGTCTTGCAACAGCGTGTACTTACTAGATGAGTACCAAGCGGAATCCTTACCGCCAGCAACACGGAACTGCACTTTAGTATGCTGCCCCATGTCTGATCTGATAGCTTCGCTCACGGTCTTGGCTTGGGTATAGTAGTACCCAAAGCCGAAGGCCATAACACCAGCAGTAAGACCAGCGATCACACGGTTCCGCATGTCAAGCTTAGTCCAAAAGCTTTGAACGGTTTGAACCACCGTAGGTTTAATATCCTTCTTCATTACTTCACCGCTTTCTTTTTAGAGGTTGAGGCAACAGTCTTCTTAGTAAGGAAAGCCCTTACAAGTTCTGCTGCCCATTGGAACACCAGCACAATTGCCGGTGTTATTTTAAATCCTTTTTCAGTCTTCTCAAACGAACCAGGTAGAAGGCTAAGCATAAGAAAGACATACATCGTCTAGCTCCTCGCGTAAAAGTTCTCGGGTATTGTGACAGCCTCGAACGCGTCGACGTTCAATGGCATCTTCCAAACGGGTTTCAAAGTCTCTTCTATTAGAAGCGGTTTGATCTCCGTTGATTTCCATTTGTAAATGGATTCGTTTGCCTTTGCGAAAAGCTCGCAAGGCTTGTTTAATAGGGGCACTTTGTATCGTGCTAATAAGCTGGTCTAAATTCGGCACAGTAAACTCCTGTTTAAATTGAGTAGCGAACTGCTATCCCCATATCTCAACAGGCCCTAATGGGGGGAGACTCCCTAACCAAGAGAAAGAAAAAACCCTAACCCATCCCCGGTAGGGGAGAGAGCTAGGGCTTGGGCCCGAAAGATTATGGAACTAGAATTCTTTTTCAGTAATGAACCTTGGGTTGAATGGGCATTCGTTTACTACTAGGTTCATTGGCCCATAGTAATTGGTTGCCCTTCTGGTAAACCCTTAACCCACCTTCCCTTTCCTCCTTGTACCGTAACGGATCGACCCCGGTAGGGGGCGGTTGGTACTCCTTGAGTTGGGAGAAGTTCACTTGCTCTTCTCCGCTCATGAGGTACCAAGGAACCATGAACATAAAAACGGTAGAGAAGCTGTAAACAAAAGTCCTAAAGGCTTGCACCTTCCAGACTTTGTTTAAGTTCTTCTTCCATTGAGGCACGACCTCAACCTTTACCTTGCGTTTGGTTTTGGGTTTGGTTTTCATAGAGCACTCACCAACTTTCCGTTAGAGTCCTTGGTGTAAACCTTGCCAGACTTCTGGTGCATCCAGTATTCTTTACCCTTAAGTTGCATCTCGTAGTAATGCCTTGGGCAATACTCCAAGTCTTGCAGCCTCAAGAGTTCCATGTTCTCCATAAGGGGATCGTCATCGTAGGGTTTGATGACCAACTCCGGCATCGGGGTAGGCAAAGGCCCCATATGATTAGACCTTATGCTTGCATCAATGCTGCCCAATGCGTAGTGAAGCCCCGCTGTTATCAGTAGAACTCCGCACACAAATACAGATAGCCAGCCAATAAACTCTTTCATCTTGCGTTACTCCTTAATAAAGTTTCTAGGAAAGAAGTGAAGTCCTTACTTTCAAAAGCAAAAGTAATAGGATTGCCATTGTCTATTGTTATGAAGCCCTTAGTCGGGGCTTTAACAGGCTCAAACTTGTACTCCACCAAGGGATCAGTGGGTACGCAGACTCCTTCTGGCAGGTCATGGTCTTGCTCACTCGGCATGGTTTAACTCCATGTTAAAGGTAATAGAGAACGCACAATGCGAACCCCGCATCTCGACAGACCGAGCAACCAACGGGAGTGAAACCCGCTTAGTTACTAAGGCCACAACCTAACCCTTGGGCTTAAAAAAAGACCCCTTGGTCTGCCCCCACTTAGGAGCGACGAAGGAGCGGATATTTCAAAGTAAGCACGAAGTGCAACAGGATTACTAAGACCTCCACCCTGGTGAGGATGGAGGTAATAGGTTTAGTCTACGATGGCTAACCTTCGGATCATTGCCCCGCTCACGGGGATCAAGACCTTTAGGTTTCGAACCTTAACTACCCTTACCCATTGGAAGATCTGAGATCCATCCAAGGCCACTTGCACTCTCTGAAAATGCTCAGGCCCCCTGCGTTTGTGATGCAGATAAAATTCAAACATGGGCAAGTGCTTCGCTCTCCATATTGCTCGATGGGCTTCTGGCATTCCCTCTGTACAGAGGTCGCAGTGTTCTTCAAACTCTGCCCTTGGGTTGGTAGTCCTTGCCATCATTCGTAAGTCTTTTTTTGCTCGCTTATCCATTTCATTCTCCTTAAGAGTAATAGTAAAAGGGGAGTTCAGCGAAGTGCTGTCCTCCCCGTGTCCCAACAGGCCCTAAAGAGGGAAGAGTTCTTCTTCCTCTGCAACCACAATAGCTTTTGCTTTCTTCTTTGCTTTGGGCTTAGGAGTTTCAATCTCCTTCGCCTTTTCAGCAAAGACCTTGGCTAACTCAGCTCGAAGGGATTCAATGCCCTTAGATAACTTGACCAACTCAGCCATGATGTCCGGCTTGGTAGTAGTCTTGGCCATATCTTTAAGAGTGACCACACCTACAAGGGCTTCAAGCTTCTCACGAAGCCGGTCAAACATAAGAGGACTTAGCCCTTGTTTTACTCGAGCTTTAAACTGGGCTTTGCCTTCGCTTGTCCAGTAAGGAAAAGACTTGCATACCCCTTCAACAAAGCATTCAAACTTTGGAGTAAAGCCTTTGGGAAACTCTGCTTTGGTCTTGTAAGCATCGAAAGTATTAAGACCTTTGATCGCAGTGATGACAGAGTAAATAGATTCCATGATGATCTCCTTGAACATGAAGTTAAGGGAGCGAAATTGCTTCCCCGATTCTCGTAAGGCCGATACATCTAAGACCTAACACGGATCTTTGGGCACAACTAATCACGCGTGAGCGAAGCGAACAACATGCAAGTGGCTGTAGACGAGCTTGCGAGGCGGAAGTCTAGCCCGCATAGGGGGAGAGTGCCTGGCATAATGGTAGGCAGACAGGCAGAGAGGGTTATCTCTGCACAGGAATCATCTCCATCGAAAGAACTTTCGAGGTAAAAGGAGAGATTCGTAGCACCCTCTCTTGCGAAAGGGCATTACGAATCCCTCCCAGTCCTAAGACTAGGAGGAACACGGATGCTTACATCTGTTTTCTAACCTTGCAGAAGGTTTCGAACAGCCACTTATGACTGATTAAGCTGCCCTTCTCAAGCCCCTTGTGTAGATCAAGGTTCTTAATTGGAGTTGCATGATCAGCATTGGCCTGACTAAACAACTGGTAGAGAGCTACAAAAGCTAATACCTTTTCGAAAGCTTCTCTGGAATAGTTCTTAGGGAACCATTTCCATATATACTTTCGTTGAGTAAGCAGCAAAGCCTTTTGTTTCCTTGCCACGATGTCAAAGCCCATTGGAGAAAGCTTAGATTGCTCTTCTCCTCTAGGTATCCATCGAAACAGCTCAACGTCTGGGCCCTTGTAGCAGGAAGCCCACCTTGCGAAGGTGAGATTAACCCTGTCTACCATAATCTCGTAAAGACTGTCGCCAAAATCCTTGCGGATTCGAGCAGCAATTTTCTTGAGCTTAGGAAGCGAAACCGTCCAAGCCTTAACGCTCAACTCGTCAGCTACAGTCTCAAACCAATCTAACTCTTTCTGAATACGCTCAGAAGCAGCTTGGCATAATAGACTGTAGTCGCTTTCGTAAAGCAAACTGCTAAGGGTCTTGTGGTTAAGCTTGAGTGTGTCCTTAAAGCTTTCATCGTACTCTCCGGCTACATGAAACACAGACATAGCTAGTTTTCTATCTAGCTTGATAGTCCGGTTCATAACACCGTTGTACAGTTTCTTGGAAAGCTTAAGACACCTATTTTCCAGCCACTCAATCTGGTTGCTATCACAAGTCTGGACAGACAAGTCTATGCAAGCCTCCATAGGCGGTAAAGGACAGCGAGTATCATACCCTGTATTCCAACAGGCTATGATGTTTACTGCCCAACCAGGATTGGCCATCACATCTAGCTTCCCTAGGAAGTCTTCGAATGTGCGAAGTCTAGGAGCTTCGTTCTCAACCTTGCCTCCCAACTTGATTATCTCTTCATTGCTCTTAGAAGCTTGAAGAGGTCGAGTGGTAGGAAATCTACAAGGTTCAGACTGCCAATCTCCCTTGAGTGCTGGCAAGTCATTCTCATCAGCCGTAGCAATCGCATACTCATTGCGATCATTAGGAGTTCGGTAGATAAGAACAAAAATCTTGCCTGAGTCTTTATGCTTGCGGAAGACAAGTGCAAACTTATCATCCTGATCGCAGCCACCCCAGTTGATGAGGTTCTCGATCCAATACTCTGTGGAAACCACAAAGATCTTGTGGCTCTTCAGATACACTACTTTGCCGTGAGGAATACCCTTCGCATACAGCTCTGGAGCTACATAACGAACAGCCTCAAGACATACAATCTGACTGAAGTAAGAACCGGGTATCTCTACCCAAATCTCTTGCTCCGCCATATCTGCAGTAGTCATCCTCTGCAACCAGTCTTTCACCGACCCTTGGAATAGGGCAGGAAGTTCTGCTTGCGAACCACCAGAAGTATTCCAGTCGATTGAACGAATCCTCTCTCCGGTAGAGAAAGAGTCTTCAATTCTTTTCTCAGACTTCAAAAGCTGAAGCTCTAGCTTCGACTCTTCGACAGTCTTACCTTTCTTGATCTCAGCAATCCCTGCCTTAAGGTTGCTAATAAACCAAGACCAGACTCGATCTTTAAGACCGAAGAACCAGCCAAAGTTACGCAAACATTGCTTATTGGTATAAGCAGAGGGCTTCGATCCTTGCGGATCAAACCCAAAGAAAGCTACGTCACCTTGAACACAAACTTCCTTGTCTTTGAAGTTCTTCCTGTGTGCATAGATGTCTGCACCATTAGGAAGCACTTGGTCTGTTACGATAGCCATTATCTTTAGCTGACCGTATCCGGGAATCCAAGCTCTGAAGTTCAGAGTCCGAATATCCAAGATAGCTTGCTCCACGGTTATTTGTGGATTAGCTAAAGCCCATTGGTTGCGTAACCGAAGAAAGAAATCCCTAGTGATAGTACCAGTACCATCCATAGCGACTTCTAAGTCCTCAGACTCTACAACAAAAAGCTTAACTTCTGATGCAGGTAAACACGCTGCAATCAAAAAGTTTCTTTCTGTCTGAGAGCCACGTTTTTCTACTTTGCCCCCTGCGTTGTGCAGGATTTTGAGAGCTGTAGAAACACAGTCGTACTCAACTTGACAACCTTCGACTAGAGTGAAGGTCACAAGCGGGCCTTTAGCCCAAGAGCTAGCTAAGGCTTTCAGTTGTTTTGCTTGCGTAAAGAAGCTAGCAACAACTTGCGAATCACCATTAGAGATCGTCACACCCTGCTTCTTCAGCAAAGCAATGTCTCTTTCTAAACCAGAAGACCTTAAGTCTCGGCAAAGACTGTACTGAGTCCACGACTTTCTGTTAAGAGCCCACTTAACTAAGTAGGGAAATCCCGCCTCAGTAGGTAGACTACTGGAACTAAACAAAGGCTTAGCAAGCAACTTGTAGCAGTCTGCTTCTTTGTTACCTTTAGAAGCTTCTACGATCATCGTAGAAAGCGGTACACAACGAATCGCAGCTACAGTCTTGCTAGGACGAGCAGCCTTAGGAATTAGAAACACTATCATCAGAATCTCCTCTATAAATAGAACAAGCCCATGCAACGAGCATGAGCTTTAAGAAAAGAACAAACTAAACAACTACTCACAGAACTCGCAGCCTTCGGACATCATGCCCATCTCTTTGCATGAATCAGTACACTGCGTAAGAACTTCTTCTTCTTCTTGTGCAGCGATATGAATTACATCTTGTGTTTTGTAACAAGATTCACAGAACCAATCGTTTGTTGGGGCATTGCAAGTACCGCATCCACCTAACTGATCATCGCCCTCGTACTCACTAGGAAAGCCGGGAAGGTCAGCATTGTCGTGGATCGTCCAGCATGAATAGCAAATCGTTTCATCTTCATCAGGAGCATTAAGGCATGACGAGACTTGGCAAACCTTAGGCTCTTCAGCCAACAACCTCTCGTATTCATTGCCGTCAAAGAAGAAGACATTGATCCAATTAGCCATTTGCCATTCAACATCAAAAGGTTCTGCCTCTATATTGGGTAGAATCCTATCCCAAAGGTCATACTCAGCATCCGTATTGCCTTCTCTTCCATAGCTATCAATCAGCAGTCTCATGCAAGAAATACATGCTGCATAAGCGTGGTAGGAAGTTACAACACAAGGGTTACCGCAAAAACAATTACTCATAGCTCAAACTCCTTAACTAGAAATAAAAACAGCCACTTCGAAGTGAAGTAGCTGAACAACAAAACTCTTGAACAACATGAACAAGAGAATGATCTGTAAGGGACTCGAACCCTTATGTCTGCCTGTCAGATCAAAAACCTATTTGTTACCGAATTCCTCTTCAGCCATTACAGGCCAAGCTCCATCGTAAGTACCAAAGTTTCTAGCCAAACGAATCACGCTATTAACTTCTGAAAACAACACTTTAACTTTAGGATCAGTTGCTTCTCTTGCTACCATCATCGGATAACAGCAAACAATATTGATCGTTGTTTCCTTTTGAATAACCCCAAGAGTAATAAGTTGTTTTCGCAACTCATTAGGACTTACGGATTTGTTTTCGGTATCACTAACACTTCCATCTTTACCGCCATGAGTTACAACTATAAATCCTTTGCTTGAAGTGAAACACCTAACAGTCGAAGAGCCTACAGCATCAACAGCTTTGCTAGACCACTTAAGGTCTTGAATTACCAACTCCCCAATCTTCTTGATGTTTGCAAAAGCGTTTACATCTGCTCGAACAAAAGCAGCGGAAGTACCAAGAACTAAACCAATAACCAAAATGTACAAGTAAGCCATAACGAAACTCCTTAAATAAAAAGGACAAGCCCCTGCAACGTGCAGAGGCTTTGTAAAGAACAAACAAAAAAGTGTTGTTATCGTTCAATGTTGACAACGAACTCATCGTTATGCAGAACACGAATTGCTGTCCTGTCAATTGACAAGATAGTGCTAGTAAACGAATCCTTTCCGTTAACACTTATCAATACATCCCTTGCCGAGATATAGGTTTCGTCTGCACCAACAAACAAAGAAACAACTGCAAAGATGAAAGTAACCATAGCTCAAACTCCTTAAACGAAAACAGCCACCTCAAAGCGAGATGGCTGAAAAATGGCAGTCTTCATAAGTCGAAACCCTACGGGGGGTGTCAAATCATATAAAGAAAGGTACATAAATATGTACTGTACCCCTCCTTAACGGAGCCTCATTTTTAAAGTTCGTTAGAATGTGATACCAGAATTGTTTAGTTGCATTCGCCTAATGCTGATTTGAGTTTGAATAGGCAGCATATAATCAATGTTGCGTAACTCTGCCTGCCGTCCAGAATTAGATTTAGGCCCAGCATAATACTTTGCTTGGCTATCACCAAAATCGTCAATAGCTTTTCTACTTGCAGGGGTTCCGAATTGCATCATCACTTTAATTTGTTCTGTGGTAACCATTGGCCCACTATAACCTTCAGGCTGTAATCCATATGCGGAATTGAAATTTTGGACTTGTTCTACAAATATTTGATCTTTCCTATGATCTTTAGGGCCCGCAACAACACCAGACCTTTTAGCTATATCTTCGTAAATTCTACTAGAGGTACGATCAAGCTGTTGATGTGTTGCAGCTTTAAAAATTTTATCTGAATACATTCCTCTGGCTTCTTCTACTTCTTCAACAATATTATTACTGTCTGTATACGGTGAAGCCCCAAAGTTATTTTGTTGAGCTTTCTGTTCTTGCGAATCAAGTGATTTTAAACCCTTTACTGGGCTTGATGCTCGTACTCTATTGTTCTCATCTGCTGCAGCCGATAAGTCTGTAATCCCCCCACCCGATGATTGCCTATTTCGCAAAAGACTATCAGACATCATACTGCTGGCTACCCACATATGAATTGCTTGTTCATCAATAGCTTTGTTTTTTAAACGCTCTAAACTTCCTCCCAAAGATTTTCTTGCTTTACCAAACACATCAAACTCTCGCCAAACAAGTTTTCCATGTTTATCATAAGTTAACATTAGCCCTAACCTAGAACCTTTTCTCATCAGCTTACTCTCACCGGTGAATGGATCTACAATCCATTCCTTAGTTGTTCTTTTTGGTAACTCGCTTAAAGCTTTTGACAACCTGTTAAATCTAACTTGATCTCGAGGATCCATCCCTCTAACCATATTTCTAAGCATGGAATTGCTTCCATGAATCCCATAATCCGCTTCTTTATTTTGTTGTGCTTTTACTACGTCCGGATCTATATTTCTTTTTTTATTGTAAATTCTTTTTCTTGCATCCATACCAACTTTGTCTTTAGGGTCATTTGAATTTGTAAGCAAGTTACTATCTGTTGTTACATCTGAATCAGAAGGAGCAAACCCGTCATCATTATTTTTCCTTGGATCTTTAAATTTAATTACAGTTCTTGATTTTTTAACCCCACCTCGAGTTATAATCCTTTGCGTGGTTTCAAAGAAAAACGCATCTGTTCGTTTATCGTGCTCTTCAAGTATACCTTTGTACTTCAAAATATCTTGAATCATGCCTGTTTGTTTATCATAAGCTTTAAACATTGCCACAAACGAATTGCTTAAACCTGTTTTGTTAGAAGGAAGTGCCCTACCAAAAGTTTGCTTAAACGCTTCGGGGTTTGCTTGAATAGTTGCATATGTATTTAAAAGCCATCTTGAAGCTTTTTCTTGTGTTGCATCTAAGATTTGCTTTTTTTTGTCGTAATCTAGTTTAAAACCTGCTGCTAGTCTTCCATATTTTATATGTATGTCGGCTTCTGCTTTCTTAAGCGAATTTATTTTTCGTTTTAAATCCCTAGAAAAATATTTTATGTAAGGGAGTACATCTTCATATTCATTAAAAAAAGGCAATTTATGTTGACTACCCTCCCAACCTACATACTTATTTATTTTTACCAGCAAAAGCTGTTTAAATTTTTCTATTTCTTCATCTTTTGCTTTTGCTTCTTTTATTACAGCGTAAATAGGATTTTTATTAAGTATCAATTCAGAAGCTAAACCTCCGGTACTTATACTATGAACTTCTTCTAAAGTTTTTCCAGAAAACATTCCTGAGGTTATTACCCATTTCCCTGGATTGTTATTTGAATTGTTTAGTAATGCATCGTTAAATTGCTTTATCGAACCACTTGTTATACTTGCTTGTTTAGCTTTAGCTTTATCTTCTCGTGCTAGATTATCTTGCCACTCAAAATGTCCTACCTCATATGCATCTTTAAAAGCTACCGAATTCAAATGACTTGAAGCAATAGAAGCAGTTATGTACCCAACTTCTACCTCCAACCCTTTTTGAATCCGAGACACAGGTACATTACGCTTCGTTAAATTTTCTCTTGTGTTTCTACTTAACAAACCAAGAATCGCAGGAATTTTTGGAGATCTTTGGGGGGAAATAGAAAAAGAAGCTTCACTAGGATTTTGAACGGTTAACATATTAGCAATTTCGGGAAACTGACTTGTAAGTTCTTTAACTAACTCTTTTTGATAAGCCAAGTAAAATTTTGCTTTATCTTTTTGTTCTTTTTTTGTTGTAAAATATTTGGCTTTTACAGTATTCGCAATTTTCTTAATCCCTTTTTCTACTTCTGCATGATAAGTGCTTGTTAGCTTAGATATAAAATTTAGGTTTAAAGGGTATATACCTTGAGAACGATTAAGATTATTGTCTATATAATCATCGTCCTCAAACAAGTCTTTACGAAAATAATCGTTATAAAGCCTTGACTCTATATTGCGTATCAGGGTTTTAAATTGGTTGCTTACCATTGAGGAAACTCCTTTTCTAGTCTATTATTTTCGACTCAACCTTAACATGGATTTAAAATTATGGCAAAACAGCCAAGTAAAAAAAGTTCTTCATCTAAGCTCCCAGCTCGCAAGCCAGGAGGTAAGGCCCCTTCGCCTTTAGATGCAAACGTACTTGCAAATATTGGCCCTTACCCCGACATTCGAGACCCCAAAGACCTTTCCAGCTTAGTAAGCTACAGTCCTTCCGGTACCCCCTTTATCAGTTCGTGGACAGACTACCGCATCGAACAAGTCCGTAACTACAAACATTGGGTCTACATTGCCATTCGAGCAATCGCACAACAAGTCGCTTCCACGGTTCCTAACATCTCTTGGGTTAGCTCAGAGACAGAAGACGGCATGCGTTTTCGTCATATGAAAAATAAAGCTCTTACTCCGCTTCTTGTTCACGAAGCTCTTAAGCCAGTACCGGATCGTCATCCTTTAATGCGTTTAATTAAAGACCCTAACGATCCCGACACCTCTTATGATCTTTGGTATGAAACCGTAATGTTTTTTAAGCTCACAGGCTCTGCTTACTGGTGGACTCCTAAAAACTCACTTGGTCTTCCTGCAGCTATATGGGTAGTCCCTTCTCATTGGATGTGGCCTGTACCGGGAAAAGACAGAGCTATTGCAGGGTATGAAGTAAGACCTGTAGAGGGTGTCCATCAAAAATTATTTCTACCCGCAGATGAAGTCACCGTCTTTAAAGACAAATCCCCTGTCTCAAAAATTGACGGCTTTGGCCCGTTGACCGCAGGCAATCAATGGGTAGATACGATGGATACAATTAATCGTTCGCGTTGGTACGCTTACAAGAACGGAACTTTCCCTACCGTAGCTATTCAGTTTGATGGCAAGTATCAAGACCCTTCAGACGAAGCTCTCCGTCGTATTGAAGCTAAATTTGTCTCTCGTTACACAGGTGAAACCCGAAGCAATAAACCTCTCTTTGTTCCTCCGGGTGCTACCGTAACTCCGTTATCTTTAGGCATTAACCAAATGCTCTTCGGAGAAACCGCAACCGAAACCCGAGACAATATCCTTGCCCTTTTTGGTGTTCCAGCCAGCGTAGTAGGCTTATCCAAAGACAGTTCCTACGGTTCTCTTATCGCTTCATACATTGCATTCATGCAAATGACCATAAACCCTCTAATGCGATACATGGGCCAGGTACTTTCAGAAAAAATAGCTCGACAATACGACCCTTCGCTTCGTGTTTGGTGGGAAGACATCACTCCTTTAGATCCAGAACTCACCGAAAAGCAGATCCAAACCGATCTCATGTGTGGTGCCATCACTCCAAATGAAGTCCGACTCATGCGTGGACGCGAACCATACGCAGATAAATGGGGAGATCAGCCTATTGTTCCCCTCAATATGACATCTGGCCCTCCAAATTCCGCATCTTCAGAGCCTAAATCTGCCCCTAAAGACACTACTTCACCCGGTTCTACTTCTGTTGGCGGTACGCATTTGCCTATTCCAGAGCCAAATTCGTCCCCTTCGGACAACAAAAACATACAAGGAGCATCACATGAGGCTTGATACCACCGCAGATATTCTTTCTTTTATCCGAAAACGACGCGAAATTCTTTTAACCCAAGGCAAAACTGTAGGTTTTACAGGTATAGCTACGGCCTCCCGCAACCTTGTACACACTTTAGAGAACCAAGAATCCGTTCTTGCAATGGATTCGCAAACAGATATTGCTCCAGAAATTGATACAACCAAAATGTGTGCAAAGTTTATCGTATCTACATGTTGCAAAGATCGTCATGGTGATATCGTAGAGCCCGATGGTTGTCTTCCACACCTAAAAAACTATGCTCGTAACCCTCGTGTTTTCTTTGCTCACCGTACTGATGACCTTCCCATTGCTTCCGCCCGAGATGCTGAAGGAAATCTTTGTCTTGAAGTAGATAAAGAAAACGGCATCATCCGTTCCACCGCATGGTTTCATGGTGAGACACCAGAGTCAGAACTTATCTTCCGCCTCATTGCTCGCAAAGAATTACAAGCTGCGTCTATTGGATTCCTTCCTGTTCGAGCTGCCGTTATTCATACAGACAATAAAGAAGAGTCCACTTCTGAAGGTGACAAGATTGTTGACTTCCGCAACATGGGTCATCCTATTATGCACTTTATCGAATGGGATATGATTGAATGGTCTGTTGTTCCCATCCCTGCAAATCAAGATGCTCTTGCAGCTCATCTAGGACGAGGACACATTGAAGGAGAAAAAATAACTCCAGCAGTTCGAAAAGTTTTAGCTGCTTGGATCCCTCCTGTACAAAAAACTGTAGTACCTGTTTCGTTTTCTCCTATTACCTATGTCTCACCTCAAGGCCCGACTCCCGGTTTAGAATCCGAATTTAAACAAGTCACAAGCGAAGATTTTAAAAAAGCATCTTCTTCTGTAGACAAAGAAAAATTAAATGAGGTTTATTCAAAATATAAAAAAGAAACCAATATGTCGTACAAGGAATTAAAAGCTTGGAGCGAACACAAATGTTCTAAAAAAGCATCTTTAAGTACGGGCCCAATAAAAAGAAATCTAGAGCTGCTTTCAACATCAAAAGAAAACTGGACTGAAAAACATATTACATGGGCAAATAAAACAATTGCCTTCAATTCCCGAATGCAAAAAATGCCAAAGGGTAAACCTATATCTAAAGAATGCCCCATATCTAAAAGAGATATCTCACTAAAGAACTGGGCATTTGATCCAAACAAAAGTTCTAAAGACAAAGACCTTGATGCTCTTGTCCCGCCTCCCAAACAACCCTCAGATAAAAAAGCTTTACACCCTTCCGTAAATTCTAATTCTGTTGTAGGGTCTAAAAAAGAAATTGGATTAAAGGTAAATAAAGAGAAAAAATTATTCCCTGATACCAAGGAGCTTCAAATGGCTTATGAAGAAGATGAAGATAAGAAAAAGAAAAAGAAACCATCTGAAGAAGATGAAGAATTAAAAGAGATTGATGAAGACGAAGAAGAAAAAGATATGGATGAAGATGACACCGATGAAGAAGCTGCTAAAGCCATCGATGATGAAGATGAAGAAGACAAAGGTATTGACGAAGAAGACAAAGATGCCGAAGAAGAAGACACAACCAAAATTCTTAAAGGCATGTCTGAAGTCATGAACAATATGTACGATTGTGCTATTGCTCACACCGATATCTTAAAAAGCCTTCACGAGAAAATAGACGACATGCATAAGTCCAAAAAAGCTCAAGAAGAAGAAGAGCAAAAAAACGAAGAAGAAGAAGAACGAAAATCAATCTTAAATGCGTTGACAATTTTAAAGTCTAATCAAGATTCACTTAACAAAAAGTTATTTGAATTGACAGGACGAAAATAACGCATGAAAGAAAAACGAAACTCATTTCCTGTTCAGCCTCTTACCCAAGTTGAACAGGAAATTGGGACTAAAAAAAATCAATGTTCTAACTGTTTACATTGGTTTAAATACCCCAAAGAGTCGCTTGTTTCAGTCGGCATGATTAACCTTAACACTCAACAAGCGGGCGAGTGGGGAGATTGCAGAAGGTATCCACCTGTAATCGCGGGATCTCATCCAGGGTTTCAATTGCAAATGCAAGGAAGACTTGGACATTTTCCGGCCACAATCAGTTCAAACAGTTGCGGGGAATTTATACAAGTTTCTTCTTGAATGGTTTAATCTACGAAAGGACATAACCAATCATGGCAGAGAAAAAGAACAAACCTGTTTTAGATGCTATTCAAGGCATTCAAGACAACCAAGCTAAGCTTCAGACCAAGCTGGAAGAAATTGAAACCTCTAGCAAATCTGTAAGGGGCAACCTACCCGGTGCAGCTCCTTCAGTTCGCAAGGGTGAAGATTCTATGTCCAGTCGTGGCTACAGCTTCGTAAAACTCTTCGGTCTTCTTCGTGGTGAACTTTCTCCTGAGAATGCTCGGGTTGAATGGGAAACCGCTAAGAAGCTTCAGAACCTTTATGTTGATCGTCTTGGCTACAACAAGGCTTCAACAAATACTATCATGGCTCCCTTCGGCTCTGACTACATCGCGGAAATTCCCGGTGAAGAAGGGTTTGCAAGAGAAATGAAACAAGTAGTTCAAGCCGGTGTATCCGGTGTTGACCGTGACGAAGTGTTTGCACTCCGTCAAAAACATTGGGGTCAGACCAAAGCTTTATCTTGGATTGACGAAGGTCAAGGCGGAGCTCTTGTTGCTCCTCCAGTCCAAGGTGAACTTATTGACCTACTCCGTAACAACGAAGTTTTCATGCAAGCCGGTGCCAGAACTATAGCCATGCCACCCAATGGCCGAATTACCTTCCCAAGGCAAACTAACGCTGGTACTGCCTACTGGGTCGGTGAATCCAATGCGATTACGGAATCCCAACCCGAAACAGGGGATGTACTCTTGCAGGCCAAGAAACTTGGCATTCTTTGCAAAGTACCTAATGAGCTATTTCGCTTCAGCTCTATCTCTGTTGAAATGTTCCTCCGTGAAGACATTAGTCGTGTTCTGGCTCTGCGGTTGGACAAGTCGCTTCTTGAAGCAACTGGTTCAAGCAACGAACCTAAGGGTCTTATCAACTACGCTGGTATCACAAGGCACACAGCTTCTACAGTAGCTGCCAACGGCAACACTTTAGAGCCTGAAGATATTGCTCAAATGATCGGCAAGGTTGAAGAACAAAATGCTTCGTTCAAAGCATTTGTAATGCGTCCTTTAATGTACGCAGCCATCTCCAATAGACGAGCTGACGCTGTTACCGCTGGAGATAAAAAGGGCCCATTCGTGTTTAACATGTTCCGTGAAATGAACGCGAACATTGATTTGACCCGAGCTACCCCTGGCAATCTTTACGGCAACCCTGTTTACAAGTCCACTCAAATTAGTGGTACTCGTACTAAGGGTAGTGCTTCTAACTTGTCTTATGTACTTGGTGGTGACTTCACCGATTACCTTGTTGCGATGAGCGGAGCAATCGAGTTCCAAATCAGCACCCAAGGTGATACACCATTTACGACCGACCAAACGTGGTATCGTGGCATTATGTACACCGATGGTGCACCTCGCCATGAAGCATCCTTTGTACTTTGTGACAACCTTGTTAATGCGTAATTAGTATTGATAGCCCAGAGAAATTAAACCTTCTCTGGGTATCTTTAACATCTAAAATAAAGGAACAATTCATGCCAGCTACTTTCATTGGCGACTTGAAATTGCAAGCTATCGGGGACGCGTCTATCGCTCCTGTTACTTCTCCCGCTGCCACCGTAACTGGGGTTTCGGTTGATATGCAATTATCGGAAGGCTCTATCAACGCTATGGTTGTTGTAGGTGCTGCTACTGGTGCCTCCACCGCGACCTTGGCTGTCAAGATTCAAGAGAGTGTAGACAACTCCACTTGGACTGACCTCAAAACTTTAGACACGCTTACCTCTACTAGTGCTACTGGTGCAGGAATTGTGGGTCTTACCTTTGGAGGTAAGATCTTGCGAAACGCTCGTTATGTTCGAGCTTTTGCTACCGTAACTGGCACACCTACTACTCTTCCATTGTCTGTAGTTATTCTTGGTTCCAAGAAAATTGCAGGATCGGGTAATGGTAGTCTTATTGGTTAAATTTTAATCTTTAAAAAACCTGCTCTTCGCCCAAGGGCAGGTTTTACTTTTAGGAGAGGTGCCAACCATGTCTTATGTACCTCTAGCTAAATTTAAAAACTTTTTAAAGATTTGCTCTGACGATGCAACTCAAGACGATAATCTCAACGCAATTCTTTTAGCTTCCGAACAAATAGTACAAAACTGGTTAGGACGTAGACTTGAACAAGCTACGACTACAGAATACATTTCGGGAACAGGTAAAAGTTTTATTACCTTGCGTCAACGGCCTGTAACTTCTGTTTTATCTGTTTACGAAGACTTTAACGGAAACTTCGGAACGTCACCTGATGCTTTTCTTTCTAGCAAACTTTTGGTTGTAGGAAGAGATTACACTTTAGACCTTGATACAAATGGAACTTATTCTCATAGCGGAATTCTATTTCGCATAAATACGACTTGGATGGAAATTGGTAGAGTATATGTTCCAGGAAAGCTAAGCCCTGAGACAGGCCCTGTCTATGGAAACATTAAAGTAACCTACACACATGGGTACACTTCTGTTCCTGAGGATATTATCTTTGCTACTTGCATGATCGCTTCTTACATGCGACGCAATATTAGCGTAGGTGGAGATATCCATTCAGAAAAATTAGGAGACTACGCTTATAAATTAGGGGGCAACGGACTAGACACTCGCTCCGCTATTCCCGAAATTGCTTCTGCCCATGCAATCCTTTCTCGCCATAGGGAGTGTGCATGGTAATTGAACACCTTTGTAATTTTTCGATCACAGTAGAACGAGCGAAAATAACCAAAGACATTACTGGTGGGGCCAAAAGAGAAATTTGGGAAGTCGTTTACAGCAATATTTCTGCAGCAATACAACCTATTAACAGCAATATTCAGCATCAGTTTGGCCAAAGACAGATGATTAACTCTCATAGGATTTACACAGCAAAGTATTTAGCCATCCAAAGAGGGGATCGAATACGAACTTCTGATCCCGCTCGTATGTTTGTAGTCACCGGAGTTTTAGATCAAGGTGGTAGACAACGAGTTTTTTCTGTTGATGTAAGGGAGCAAATGGATTAATGGAAACCAACCCTCCCGAACCTTTGACTTTTCGTTCCCAAAGACACCCTTCATCGATTTTGGAAGCAGTCCAAAATTTATGGAACACCTGCCCTATCCTTCTCGAACATTTTCCCGGCGGTCTTTTTGTATCTGAAGTTCCAGAACGATTAGAAGGTGAAGAGCTTGTAATTCCTTATGCTTATGTGAACAAAACGCAATCGGATTACACATGGACAATGACAAGCCAATATATGGAAACTTGTGATCTAGATTTCTTTATGTATGCACCCGGTTCTGAAGCCGTAGAGAATTGCTTAAAATCGATTCGTAGTGTATATGATTGGTTAGATTTACGGTTTAGTGACAACTCAAGCTCCGTTATTTATATTAGACCGGAATCTGAAGATGTGAATTCAGAAAGCACTCGCTACAAAGATGGTCGCTTATTGTATCGGGGGCACATTAGATACGCTGTTTGTATTAATCGGTTTACTGTAAACAGACGAGATTAAAATGCCAGCAAACATTCCTTCTACAGTTTCTTTAAGTGTTAGCAATATAACAGCCGGAGTATCGTGGACATACAATGGAACTACCTCTACAGATTTTGGTGTAACAACTTCCGGATTTTTTAGTTACGGGAAAAACTTTGGTAGTGGGATTGATGCAAGCCAAAGCAACATTTATATCGCCAACACTATAACCATCCCAACAGAAAGTAATATTCAAATAAATCTTTTGACTCCCTCAGACGATGCATTTGGAAATTCATTTTACTTTACTAAAGTTCGTGTCATATACATTGAGGTTGCAGAAAACTCTGCCGACATAATTATTGGTGGAGGTCAAAATAATTCTGGCCTTAATGCATTTTCATCGTTCTTAGGTGATAGCACAGACAAAATTAAAGTATCAGCAGGAAGTGTTTTTCAATTAACAAACCCTACGCTTGCTGCCTATTCAGTAAGCGGTTCAACTTCTGTTTTACGGTTCTCTAACACAGACACAATAAAGTCTGCGGTTATTAGATATTTTATAGCAGGCTCTTAACCCCAAAGGAGATTTCTAACATGCCAGCAATTTCAGGACACAACGGAAGAGTATTAGTTTTTCCACAACAGGTTACTCAAAACCAAGGTGATGAAGATTATGCAGGAACAATACCAATTGCTTTAATGGCTAATCGTTGGCAGTTTAGTTATAAAACTGAACTCCTTGAAACTACAACTTATGAAAATCCAAGGTCGCCTTTGGTAACTCCTTTGTCTTCCCGTGTTGCAGGACTAACGGATATTGATTTTAGCTTTGAAGCATATTGGGATACAATTGTAACTTACTCTCATCCTTTTGGATGGCCCGACCTTCGACCAGGTAGTCGCCCCGCTATTTGTTTAGAAATCAAAAAAGGATTAAACAAAGTTTCACCTACCCCTCATATTAATCAACCAAGTGCAAGGTTAGCAGGGGCAGACCAACCCGGTGGTAAAATGGGTGCTATGAATCCGGGTTCACAATACTTTTATTTTGTAGCTTTAATTACCGAATGCGTAGTTAACACCGAAGTAAAAGGTGTTGTCACTTATACAGTAGCCGGTAAAGCATCACCTTATGTTACCAACACTTCTGGTGGTCATCACGAATTGCGTACTGGAACTTTCCTTCCTTCGGACAACAACGGTGGAATGCCATTCTCCAGTCAAGATTATTTCTATCAAGATGTTATTGCAAGTTAATTTGCAGTTGAACTAAATTTACCCCCCAAACTTTTAGGAGTCGATTACAATGCCAGCAATAGCCGGACACAATTCAAGAGTTAGAATTTGGCAACACAAAAACCCAAACAATCAAGGTAATGAAGGAACCGCTTTTATTACTAATTACATTGATATGTTTGCCACTCGTTGGCAGTTTACTTATAAAACTGAAGCGATTGATGCTACTACCTTCGAAGCTCCCCGCGTCCCTTTTGTTACACCAATGATGACTTACATTGGTGGTGTAACTGATATTGAATTTTCAATTGATGCTTTATGGGACACAGACTCACTTCAAGGAAACCCTTACGGTTTTCCTGACTTGCGTCCTGGCTCTCGTCCTATTATTGATCTATACATTAAAAAGGGCCTTAACGATACTACGGCAGCTACCATGCCTGCAGGAGCTACCCCCGGTCTTGAAGGCACAGGAAATCCTTCTGAACAATGTTTCCGATTTACTGCAGTAATTGGTGACCTTACTACCGATTCTGAAGTTCGTGGTTTAGTAAAATACACGTTTAGTGGCTTTGCTGATCCTTACATTTTGGATACAGAGCAAGGCGGAGTTAGCTACGAAGGTGAATACTTTAGCACAGGCCTATGGTTGCCTTCGTTTGATGAGGCTAATTACAATAATGGCCCTGCGTTCTCTTCGCAGAATAAGTACAACACAGTTGCTTCTGTTCCTGTAATCCCTGCGGAATATGGCAACGAAGTAAACTCTGTACAGCCTAACTTAAAACCAAATGCTTTCTCAGGAGCAAGCCCTGCTGCTCCTGAGGGTAAAGAATTGGAACACGATAGAGCTGCCTTCTTAAAAGAAGAAGCTAAACTAAATGCAGCTAAAGTTAAAGTTGAAGCTTCTGCTTCACCTTTAGAAAAAACTGCAGAAACTAAATCACCCCCACCCAGCAGCCCCTTAAAATAAGGAGATTATCTTAGTGGCTGAAATTTCAAAATCATTAGGATTAGGTAGCATATTTGAATATCAAGGGAAAACTTATACTTGCTCTCCTTGGACATTTAAAATTCAAGGAGAGTTTGAAAGATACCTTGAAGAACATGCGATTCAAAAAGTTAAGCTAATGAAGCCTAGCCTTAATGAAGAAGAGTACCGTTCTTTAGTTTCTTCTGTACATAAAGACATTGCTAGTGGAGCGTACTCTTTTGGCGGGGAAGCCGTATCAAAAGCTATTTCAACCATGGTTCACTTCAGAGTTCTACTTCTATTATGTCTCAGGGTAAATCATAAAGATATTACCATGGCCATTGTAGATGACCTTGTGAAAGAACGCTTGGAAGAAATGATGGCAAAGGTATCGGAAGCGAACTCCGACCCAAACATCGAGAGCCTGGACCCTACGACCATCGTCTAAAATCCAGGCCTAAAATGTGCGAAATTTTTTCCGCTCTTGTAAGCGAACCTTATTGTTTAAGCATTGAGGAGATTGGCAACCTTACGCCCTATCAAGTACGAAACTTGTACTTTAGGGAAAAAGAAGAAGAGACTACGGAAGTACCATGGTTTATGAAAGATCAAGGTGCCCCCGGAGAAGCCCCTAAAGACGAAGAAAAAGAATTGTTTTGGAAGGTAAACAAAGAGTGGAGAAATCTTAGCGAAGAGCAGGTTCAAGACTTATGGAAGAAACAACAAGAACTAAAAAATGAAAAACCAAAACCACCACCCCAACCACAACCCAAAGTTAAACCCAAACAGAACCTTGACTCCAACCCTTACCCTAACCCTCTAAAAAAAGAGCCACCTAATGGGACGATCAAGACCTAAACTTTCTCAATCCCCTTGGAGCGGTCTTGATGCTGTTCGCAAAATCATGGATCGCTTTGGGGAGTTTGGTGAATCCCTAAACCGAATGGCAGGTGCTCTTCACGGTCTTGAAGACAGCATGAAGAATTTGCTAGGGGTAACCTCACGCGTTACCGCTGCAATGCTTATGCTTCACGGCAACCTTGCTTACGCAGGTAAACCTCAAGGAAAATTCAAATCTACAAACGACAAAGATAAACCAGACGAAAAGAATTGGGAACAAATAATAAAAGCGGGAGATGAAAGAAGAAAAAAAAGAAATGAAGAAGAAAATGAAAAAGCAAGAAGACTTAAACTTGAAAGAGATTTCAACAATAAACTCTATAGGCTTAACACAGAAAAAGATCGCCTTTTAAGACTAGCAAATAAATACGAAGATATAGCAAAAACAAGCAAAACTTATTTTATGGGGCAAAAAAGACAAGAGTTTATAAAGCAACGAAAAAAGTTTATCAGCATCTACGAATCAAAAAAAGTAAATGCAAAAGCCTTAGACGATAATGCTGAAGCTAAACAAAGCTTTAAAGATACACAAACAGAACAAGAAAAAGCACACAAAGCCAAAGGTGCCCCAAAGGATACTCAAATTAAAAAATGGGTATTAGATACCGAATATGGATTTGCGTCTTTAGAAAAAGATGCAGAAAAAGCAGTTAAAGAACATGGTCAGCTAGACAAGAAAGATCAGCAACAAAAAAGAATTGTAACTCAAATATCCCTTATAGGGGTAAATGAGCTAGGCCAAGTAATTAAAACTTTTTCTCAAAACATTAAACCAGTTTTAAATTCTGGTGAAACGCTTTACAATCTTGGAAACAAAACTAAAAAAGAGCATGACGATTGGTCTGCAACACAAGCTAAATTACCAAATAAAGTTTCATTAGACGATGCTGCTGTCAACCTTGCTTCGTTTTCAGCAACGGAAAAGGTATATGATTCCATACATAACCCTAATCTTGACGCACCTAAATTAGTAGGAAAGAATCTTTTAAGTGCAGATATAGCTACTTTAATTAATGGCATTAATAAAGTTTTAGGAAATGTTCTTTTTGACAAAGAGCTTCCTACTCAAAATACAAATGAAGCGACTCTAGATCCTGTAACCGCAAATGCTAAAGACATAAAAAGACTTTTATCCGGTCTTAATACAGATGAGCTTACAAAGGTTGCAACCTCTTTTGGGTTAAATAAAGACAACTTGTTTGATTTAGTTCAGACTCCAGATAAAGGGCTTAAGCAAACAGAACTTGCATCTTTATTTGGAGTAGACTATTCCGGAGCAGGAGCACACGATGCCGACTCAGATACAAGAGCTTATGCTAAACTAGACCCTATAATTAAAAAGTTTACTCAAATCCTTAGAGATTCTATCGACACTCGAAGTCGTGACGAAGCATTAGACCAAGCAAATTTAGGACAAAACGCTGAACTTGATTTTGCAAGGCAATCTGAACTCGAATTTGAAGCTGAACCTGTAGCTATAGAAAAGAATCAAGTTTTAAGTGCTGTTGCAGATCGCATCAAAGATATCGATTTAGAAGCCAGCCAAATTGCTTTAGCTCAAAACAATACAACATCGACTCCTACATCGTCCTCTTCCTCTGGGCCTAAAGCGTACCTTTCATCTTTTAGCATGAATTCTGACAAGTCGTGGAAAGAACAACCTCACCTTTTGGTAGACGGTAAAGATGTCTTAAGTCCAAACACTAATCCCAATGCTACTCCTGAAGATTACATTACGAAGTTAAAGGAATTAAAAGCTGCTAACGCTACTAGCACAATGGGAAGCAATACAGATTTTAATGAAGCCATTGATGCTTTGTCTAATGCTAGCAAGATTACTCCTTTAGATCCTAACATGACTTATGCTGGATTTAAGCCTAACTCAAATTCTTCTACAACCAGCTCAAACCCTCATGCATCTCGTGTACATGTTACTCCTTTTGAAACAACAGGTACTGGTGCATTTGCAACTAAACCTAAGATGGATATAGATCGCTTACCAGCTATGACAGGTACATACGCTGATGATACCGCTTATACAGAAGAGATGATTAGTAAACTGGATGAACTAATTGCAGCCGATGCTACCAACATGCAAGGAAGTTCAGACGAGCTAAAAGCAATCCGAGATATTTTAAAAAATGTATTAGACGAGTTTAAGAATTACAAAGACATTCCTGCACCTGTTCCACCCGGTGTACCAATTTCATCAAAGCCAGTTACTGGTGGGCCTACTCTTCCGCCACCTCTGCCAGTTCCTAGCCCTGCCTCCCTTTCGTTTTTTCCAAAATCTTTAAAAGATGTAGGAGCACAAGTAAAAGCTTTTGGTCAAAATATTCTTAAAGTAGGAACAAACCTTAATACAAAATTAAAAGAAATAGATTTTACTAAAGTTATAGGAGGCCAGTCAGGAGCTCTTAAAGAGGCTTTTGGATCTTTAGCCAAAGGGTTATTTGTAACGGCTACTGCAGCTTCTGGTGCCGTAATGGGTCTATCGCAACTCGCTTCCCCTGATGTGTTTGCTACGTTTCAAAACTCTTTAGTTCTTTTAGGTATGAATATTGGTTCTGCCTTTATGACTCCTATGCTAAAACTTTCTTGGTATATCCAACAGCTAGCGGGCCAGTTTGAAAATATGTCTCCAGCAGTAAGAGACACCCTAGAAAGTTTAGCTTATTGGTCAATAGGTATTGTAGGAGCTTCATTAGCATTAAAAGCCATTACGTTTCTTGTATCGCCTATTGCTTTAGTTGTTAAAGGTTTATGGGCTTTAAGTGTAGCTATCGGAGCAACCATTGCTGCCATGGGTAAAAACGGAATTATGAATACCGTTGGAAATGGAATTGCAGGTTTGATGGGAGGCAAAGCAGCAGATGCTATGGGTATGGGCGGTTCATGGATGGGGCCTGCTTTAACTAACACTTTAAAATTTGCTAGTGTTGTACTTAAAACAACTGGAATAGTAGGCTTGCTTTACGAAGCTTTTGCTACCTTAAGTGATAATCTGTTTAAAACTAATTATAGCTTTTCAAAATCTATAGCTGATTCTTTTGCAAAAAAAGAAGAAGAAAAAACAGAACGAGCACTCAACGATAGTGATATACGACCAGAAACAGAAGAAGACAGAGACAGAGCATTAAAGAATTTTGAAGCTAATAAAGAATATGCAAAACAACAAATCGACTCTTCTCCCGAGCTGGCAAATTTGTTTAATGAAAAAGTTCAAAAAGGGTATGCAAAAGCAAGTGTTTACGATAAAGACTTAAACAAAACTGATCATCCTATGCATGCAATGCTTAATCACCCTGCTTTACACGGGGTATCTCACGCTGAAAAAGAAAATTTTGCAAAGAAGTATAATCAAGCAGAACAGCAATATCACAAAGCAAAAAAAGAAGGTAACGAAAAAGGGATGGATTTAAACAGAATGGAGATGGCAAGCGTATTAAATAACACTTGGAGAGCTGGTCAAGCTTCTCGCGGAACTCCTAAAAAACCTGATGAACATGTTGATAGGCTAAGAGATTATGCTTCCGGTCAACATATGCAAGAAGGGTTTGGAAATCAAAACAAAACAACCAAAGCCTCCAAAGAAACAGATAAAGATAAAGCTAAAAAAGATTTTGAAACAGGTGGTGGCATGAAAGGCCTGCTGATGTCTCTTCAATCTTTCCGATCTCAGCCTAGCTATATGGGTGTGGAAGAAGCTCATCGACGCGTTCAAGTAGAAGCCTTAAAGTCTGATCCCTTAGAACAAAAGATAAATGAGATTCGTTCAAACGAATTGCGACGCATGGTTGAGTCTTTAGCCAAAATTGAAGCAGGTAATGCAAAAAAATCCACAATACTTGAATACTCAGAATACATATTAGGTTCTGGGCATAAGTAATAAAATCCAAGGAATCCAATTATGTCTTTACTTCCATTTAAACAACCGACTAGAGCAGGCGATACAGAGCCTTACATAGCTCCTATGTTGTTATTAGGAAAAACTATAGACTATATTCCTTTTGCAGAAAGACCAGGATCGCCTCAAGAGACTTTTCAAAATGCTGTCTTTAGAGTAAGACGCGTATTTGATGTGCCATGGCATCTTCGTTGGCATTTTATGTACGCAATGATAGGCGATGTAGGGACTACTGGAGCAGATAAAATAGCAAGAAGGCTCCCTACAGGATACTCAATACGAGATTTCACTTCTATCTACGATAGAGGAAATGATGCTCAATTTACCGCAGGAAGCCTTGAAAACCCTTGGTTGTTTGCAAGCAGCATAGATTCTGTGGAGGGTGTAGGTTTTGACGGGAAAGATAGTTTGTATGTTGGCTTAACCAAAGAACAACTATTTGGGGATATCACTAACGCAAACAAACCTTTATCTAATGCTCAAACCGTAATAAATACTGAACCTCCCGAATACAATATAGAATCTGAATTTTCTTCAGAAAAAAGAAAACCTTCTCGACGCATTAAAAGCGAAGACAGTCAAAATTTTTATCAAAACAAAGATTCTACGCTACAACGATTGCGTTTTATAAGAGAAGAAATGAGTAAACACGATGTCGCTGTTGTATACAAAGATGTAATTCGAGAATTAAAAAACGAAGAAAAAAAGATAATCAGAGAAAGCAAAAAAGAAGCAGAAGAAAAAAAAGAAGAATATAAAACTTACTTAAACGAAATTAAAAAAGAAAACAAAAAGTTAATTAAAAGTAATTTTAATGCTCTATCAAAAGGCCTTCCTACCCGAATACAAGCTACCAACAATGCTCAAGTTAAAGGTGCTTACCCTGAGGGATCTCTTGTAGACCTTGTATTAGCAAACGGCAATGTAGATCCTTTGGCTTTATGTAAATATAAGATTGCAAGAATAACCGTTAGCTTTGAAAACTTACCCTACAGGATTGTATC
>Ga0209358_10000390_pt1 | contig 38681 bp, 20 predicted proteins | sample LauGreFa1BDMLBSN_2_FD_187574 | JGI IMG/M metagenome (GOLD analysis project Ga0209358, IMG submission 187574) | Freshwater lake microbial communities from Lake Michigan, USA - Fa13.BD.MLB.SN (SPAdes) (version 2) | ecosystem: Environmental > Aquatic > Freshwater > Lake | place: Lake Michigan, USA... | reverse complement strand
AACAAAAGATGAAATCTGGATTTTCGAAGCACTTTTCAAGGGCGTGAGTACTCAATTTGGGCCAAGATCCATTGAAAAGTGCTTCGAAAATCCGGATTTCATCTTTTGTTCCTCCTTCCAAAATCTTCGTTTGGGGAGCATAAAGTTTATTTAAATGCGACCGACACAACCAGTACAACCGACTCCCTACCGTCCACCATGCACCTTAGATTGCAACAGTGCTGATAGCATAAAGAAAATGGCAGCCTATTCTGGGCAATATAATTTGGAGGTTGTGAATAAGAACATAGGAGACAATTCGTGTACCATGAAGTCCGATGCAAGGAAACTTAAGATTTTTTTCGACATTAATTGTGATATAACAGGTGGGTATTTCATATAGGACTAGTCGTAGTGCACAGGTGCGAACTCGCGTTTTTGTTTTGCTCCGAACTGCACGGTCTGAGTCTGCACCAAGCAATCAGCCTTCAACCAGTCGTCGGCAACTAAAAGTGCCAACCTGGATTCGTGGTTAACACTTTTGTCGAAATGCTCAAAATGGAGATTGTCGAAAAATGGGGGACTAGTTGCCGACGGCTGCCTTCAACGCGCCCGACCAGACCGACGTCGGCCTGTTTTGCAAAGCCCACGCGACCGATGGGATGGTCGACGTGAAAAAACAAACGGTGCGCGCATCCAAACTGCGCAAAAATGCCGACCCTCACGCCCTACCACTGCACGGCGACCAGACCGGCGTCGGCCTGTTTTGCAAAGCCCACGCGACCGATTGGATGGTCGACGTGATCTCCAAGCGGTGATGTTCAAAGTCCGTGCTACAATCTTCGGTTATGGATGGTAACAGTAGGCATTCTTGGGAACACAATGATATCATGACGATGTGGCTGTCATCGTGTCGTGCCAACCTGCGATTGTTATCGATTACTCAGATTTTGGAAGACCGAACGAACCGTTCCGCGTGCGTTTTTCGAAGCACTTTTCGACAGACGCACGGTTCGGTATGGCGAACAAAAAATTGCGCACTTTCGCACCCACGACTTAACGAAGGAACTTTCATACGTGAGTACTCAAATTCAGGCCAAGTTACAATGGACACTAAAATGATTTAAAAGAAATGTATCTAATTGGCCTGATTGTTGAGTACTCACGTATGAAAGTTCCTTCGTTAAGTCTTGGGTGCGAAATTGCGCAATTTTTTTGTTCGCTACATGGAAATTCATTTTAGGTTCCTTGGGTTGAAGTTGACTCCGAGCCTCGGAGTCGAACACGCTACATGCTAGTAGTCGCTGTGGCGTCTTATCGCAACGTGGAGCATCAGCACCACAAAGCATAGCGATGCCGCGTTGAGAATACTCGTCGGCGGTGGCCCGAACGACGGTTTGACGCACACTCCCGTCGACGTTACGTGTCGCGACGTGACGCGCCGCTCCTGCTGGGTTGCGACGTCGTGGTAGCACAACGACACGCTCACGTCCAACACCATCGACCGGACCGTGCTCAACTGGCGCGCGATGGCGACCGGCAGATGCAAGTGCAGCACGGCCGCGTGCTCGAACGCGTTCGTCGGCGTCAGTTGGCTCTTCATGCACCTCGCACTCCACAGGCTCGACGGCGCGAACGGCGTGCAGGGGTACGGCGCGTTCTTCCAGAATACATTGCTCGAGTCCACCCACTGAATGGCATTGACCGTCAGCGACACATGCTTGAGGTACGCGACTTGGCACACGACGACGTGCACCTTGCACCGTGTGCGGTGGTGGTTGAACAGCGGGTTCTGCACCCACGTGCGCAGCGTGCCGCAGACCATCGGCCGGCAGAGATGGTCGGGGCGCGCGAGCTCGGACTGCAGGCTCCGAATCGTCTCGCCGGCGAGGCGCGTCGCGTGCGCGTGTCGGTCGGACTCGTCGTGCATCTGCACCTGGAGCGCGCGGAGGCGCGCCGACACGTCGTTGCATTGCGCGATGGTGCGCTGCAGCTCGCTCTCATCGTCGGTCGTGTGGCTAGACTGGATGGTATGCTCGAGCTCGGCCATTTCGTTGGTGAGGACGAGGAGCTGCATCTGCAGCTCCGCCATCTGCTTGTGCAGGTGGGGCTCGATTGCCTCGTGCCCGTCTCCCACACCGTGCAGCCCGCTCGCGTCGCACCCGGTGTGGGCGAGGTCGGACACACACGCCAGTTCGTGTTGGATGAGCAGCAACTCGTCGATGCGCTGCTGCAGCTGGTCGATGTGGACGCGCTTGTGTTTCAGTTGGACGGCTTTGTCGCTGAGGAGCGTCTTGGCCACGTAAAACTGCTGCATCGACTGCGCGTGCTTATTCTGCAGCATCGTGCTGTGCGATTGCAGCTGCGTGTAGCTGTCCCGCCACACGGCCCGTCGATGCGCCATGTCCACGAGCCACTGCTCGCGCGCGCGCTGGTGGGCACCGATGCCCTTGGTTATGGCGTCGTGGTACATGGCGAGCACGCTCATCGCCTCCGGCAGTGGCAGTCGCACCAAAGGGAAGTGATGGTCCATTAGGTGCACGTGCGCGCAAATGCGGACGAGCTGCATCGCGCCCTCGCACAGCGACCGGACGTGGTGGAGCGACTCGCATTCCACGGTACGCGGCGACGACGCCTCGTACAGGCACGCTCGCGCGTTATTGGCGTGCTGGCGGACGCGGCCGTTCAGCAGCGTGCGCAACTGCAGCATGCGACGGTCGACGACGCCGACGGACGGGGCCATGGCCACCATGATCTCGGGGCGGAACGAGCCGCGGTAGACGATGTACAGCACCTCGTGCATCTGCCGGCAGATGTACACCAAGTCGCCCCACGAAACCTGCTTGATCGGCACGAACGCGGACGTGCACGAGGCGACGACGTCCACTTCGGTGAGGCGACCCGCGTCGAACAACCTTTGGTTGGACCACATGTGCATCGCGTCGTGTAGCAATCGCCGCAAGAGGCGCGACGACAAGTCGACGACGCACACGCGGGTCGCTCTCACCCACGCAAAATCCGCCGGCGTCGGCATCTGCTCCGTGTAGTCGTGCACGAGTTGCACGTGGGTCATGTCGTGCGCGTGCGTGCGGAGCAGTTCGGACAGTCGACGCATCTCCGTCGCATACACCTCGAGGCGGACGGCCATTTCCGCGAGCGCGTCGACTTTCGCCGGCTTGCCCTCCATGAACGCGCGTGCCCGGTCGTTGAAGTCGCTGACCTGCGACTCGGCCGATGTTATGCGAGCGAGCACGTCGCGGAGCTCGTCCGTGTACTCGCGGAACGCGTCGGAACCGTCGTACAGGGATACCACGCGGAACATCAGCCGCCTCGTGGCGTGGTTCCAACTCGACTGCTTGGAACGCCACTCGGCCTCCTCCTGTTTGAGTTGCTGGAACGTGCGCCGCCATTCCAGCAAGCGCAGCGACTCTAAGTAGGCGTCGTACGCGGCCTTGGCGAGAATCGCGCGCTGGCCGGCGTCGTATAGCCGCAGGTAGATCGTAATCACGCGCATGTGGCCCACCGCCACAATGTACGTCGATGCGTAGTAGGACACTTTCGTCACGAGTTCCGCGAGGTCGCCTTTCAGCTGCTCCACCGCTCGAATGTTGTCCATGTTGCGCCGCTCGAGACTCGCAACCTGCGCCGCCGTCAGTTGGGACAACTTCGACTGCACCTCGGCGCTTTTCCAAGCGTCTTGGCTCTGCCGAAACTGCAACTCGACGACGCCCCACGCCTGCTCCGTCGCGCGCAAGCGCGCTTGGTCGTCGGCGTAGTCGACGGTCGACAAGTAGGCGTACGTCGCGGCGCGGTCCTGGATGCGCGCGACGATCGGCGACGTGAACGGGACGGCCTGGCACGAAAACAGCCGCCGGAGCGTGTTAGCATCCTGCTCGACGCGAAACGCGTCCGCGATGAACGCGTTGACACGCTCGACGTGGGCGTGTATCTCCGCGCGCAGCGCATCGAACGGGATGGTGTACTGTGCTAGTAGGGCGCTCGTCATCGACTCGCGTACTTGCTGGATCATCTCGGTCGTTTTCTGGAGTGCGCTTTGTAGCTGCTGTATTTCATGCGACAACTGGCGATTGGGCACCTGCGTCGCGTCCAGCGCTGCGAGAAGTGCCTGCAGGTCGCTTTGCGTCTGCGCGCACTCGCCGACCAGCGCGGTGATCATGTGGTTGTAAAGGCCACGTTGCAGGTCGCCGATGACCGACGCGCTCACCACACGACTTCCGGTCTCGATGTTGTGTATCGACGTGCCGACCGCGTCGAACGCGACCGCGGAAGCAACGATTTGCAGCGACTCGGCGTTTTCGAGCGTCGCATATTGACGCGCGTCTCCCGGAAAATGGGCCAACGCGAACGACGTGCGCGAACTGTTCAACCATACCACGTTCTCGTAGTCGACTCGCACGCCGTCGCCGGCGTACAGCGCGCTTCGCTCGATCCACTCTCCGTCGGGCTGTTGCAGTGGCGGTGGCGGTGGGAACGTCCCCGGCGACGGCAGTCGGGTCAAGGATACAGTGAGCGTGTCTCTGCCTGCGACCGCAATCAACGGGTTAGGCGGCATCCTGTTTATTTGGCGTTTAAATATCGCACGCGTGTGCGTTTGCGTCGCGTGGTCATCCCGGACAGGGTAACATGCAGCTGCAGCAGCTGCAATGCAGGTAACGTATGGAAGCTTACTTGCAAAAATCTGTACTCGCACATAGCTGTACTTGCATTACTCGCAGGCCACGGAACCCTGCGGGTAACTGCAGCTACAGCGACGTGCAACTGCAAGTAAAGGCAAGTAACGTGCAAGCAGCGTGCAGGTTACTAAACCTGGCCAAAGTTGCCTCTCAAAAAAGTTGTTCTGAATTCTCCGCACCCCCAAAAGGGTGTGCCACGTGGGAACCAAGCTCTTAGCTCAGCATTTTATCATGTTATATAACTTAATATTGCAATTGGAACTTTTTGAGTTGCAAGTAAACTGCAAGTGTGACTGCGGGTAAACTGAGAGTACCGGCCTGACCGATACTTGCAAAAATCTGCGAGTGCAGGTATCTGCAGTTGCATTACCCGCACGCGGTGAGTGACCTGCGAGTATGCGGGTACGGCAACATGCAGCTGCAGGTGCGAGTATCGTCGTACTCGCATGTTGCCCTGATCCCGGACTCATCCGACGCCGAGTCGACGGTGGCCAATGGCCCCGTGTCTACACCAGCCGTCGGCAACTAGTCCCCTTTTTTTCGACAATCTCCATTTCGAACATTTCGACAAAAGTGTCAACCACAAATCCACCTTGAAATGTTTGTCGAAATGTTCGAAATGGAGATTGTCGAAAAAAAGGGGACTAGTTGCCGACGGCTGGTGTAGACACTTGTCACGATGGACCACGCGTTCCGAGTCGGACCCGGTATGGCGAACAAAAAATGGCGCCATTTCGCACCCACTACTTAACGAAGGAGCGTTCATACGTGAGTACTCAAAATCAGGCTCCTTTCCAATGGACACTGAAATGATTTAAAAGAAATGTGTCCAATTGGCCTGAGTGTTGAGTACTCACGTATGAACGCTCCTTCTTTAAGTAGTGGGTGCGAAATGGCGCCATTTTTTGTTCGCTACATGGGAACTTCCTACCCTGTTTCGACGCCGAGTCGTTCGTCCAAGATTCGTCTCGCAAAATGATTTAAATGCACATGAGTCGTGAAGCCGACTGAGATGATCTCACTCTATCAGCAGATTGCCCACTTCGAGACGTCGGACCGTTCCAAGGTCCTTCCGGACGATGTCAAAGGCCAAATCGTGCACGAGTTGTGCCTGAATTACACACGGCAACTGTCGTCGCCCATGCGAACGCTAATCTTGCGCGCGACCCTCGTCGCACTCAAACGAGGCAACTTGCACGTGTACATCCGGCCGGTACACTTGGCCTTGTAATCATGCACAAGTGTTTTGGAAGGATGGACAAAAAGATGCAATCCGGATTGTCGACTGACTTTTCAATGGTTCGTAGCCCAAATCGAGTACTCAAACCCTTGAAAAGTGCTTCATTCGAAATCCGGATTGCATCTTTTTTTGTCAATCCTTCCAAAATCTTCGTTTGGGAGGGATACAATTCGCATCTTACCTTTTTTGTGCATGACGGCAGTGGATGGTAGCATGCCGACGTGTCAGTCGAACTCACAAGATGATAGAGATAACATGATGATGTTCGCATGCCGATGTGTGCCTGTCGCACTCAACAGCCACACTTCCACCGCCGCATCAAATGATGCGCTGGGAACAGTGTTGCGAGCATAAATTGCGCAATTTCAAGGCCCGCTACTTAACGATGAAATAGACCATACGTGAGTACTCATGTTAGGGCAATTTGGCACAATGACCTTAAATCATTTTGATTTTGTGGAGTTCAAGTGTGCAATTTTCCCCAAATTGGAGTACTCACGTATGGTATGTTTCATCGTTAAGTAGCGGGCCTTGAAATTGCGCAATTTATGCTCGCCACATGGGCTGGGACGTTGCACTGGGAAACGCTATGATGCTATGACATTGCCATGACATTGCTATCCATCTTATCGTGTGCGTTGGACAAACAGAAATGCCGTCATTATATCATCATGTGAATGTTATGCTCCCCAAACGAAGATTTGGGAAGGCCGAACAAACATTTCAGAACGCGTTTCCCCGGGAAGCACTTTTCAACTTTTGTATCCAAATCCTGTACTCACACCCTTGAAAAGTGCTTCCCGGGGAAACGCGTTCTGAAATGTTTGTTCGGCCTTCCCAAATCTTCGTTTGGGAGGGTACATTTACCGGTAGACTAGCATCGGCACGTGATGATTGCCATCATCACCTCCTCCGATAGATGCATCATCATCCCACGCACGATGATGATCGCCATACCGCAAGCTACTATCGACTCACCGCCGAGTCGCCGGATGTTGGCGCATCGCTACCGAGTCTAGTAGTACCGACTCATCGTCGGTGGTGTAACACCGAGGGTTGGACCCTTGCAAACGTTGCATCGGCCGATGCTCTCACGGCGTCTACTTTCGCAGCTCATAGGTTGAGATGTTCGTCGTGCTCACAATCGAATCTGACGTGTACGGTTGCATGACCAGTCCACACACGGCGTCGCCATTCTGGGGGTTCGTTGTGTCATGCCGAATCACGAAAGACGAGCACTCGGCTGTCTCCGTACAGCGCGCTGCGCATGCCATGATCTGCACGTCGGTCGGGGCGGTTTCCGACCGAATCTCAGTCGCCCAACTATACAGAACGTTGTTGATGCTCGTATTGGGCTTATGTAGCCACTTTCGGTCGAATATGCGCCGAATCTCTTGGTCGGTCGCCTCTTTCACCAGGCGGCTCCTCTCTGATGCCCGACGACTGGCCTCACTCGCGAGCTTCCCCGTCGCCTTCTCGAAAGACACCACGTTGGGGGCGACGTCCGGATAGACCACATCGCTGACCACACGCGCGTTGGTGTTGACCGTGTCTCCGGTGTCGAACGTGGTTTTGTATACACACCGCTGCGAGTCTTCGTAGTACGTCGCGATGGCGCAGGCATCGTCCGTCAGACACGCCGTTTCGCACTGCTCCGATGTTATCCCCAGTTGCGTGACCGTGGCTTTCAGCATCGACCGATGGGAAAAGTCCAGTTCATAGTCCCGAACGGCGACATACTGCTTCATGATCAGCGACTTGAGGTTGCTAGTAGGGGCCGACGTGTCGGTCGCGGTGTCCGCTTTTTGTTTCGACCGCAGGCTCTTCTGCGCCACGTTGGAGTTGGTCGCGTCTTGGACGTTGGTCGCATCTTGGACGTTGGTCGTGCCTCGGTTTGCTAACAGTAGCTGCCGGCGCAGTTCGTAAGGCGCAAGTGCGCACGTTCTTTTACATTTTTCGTTGAACGCCTTTTGCTGGCAAAGGTCCACCGGCGTCGAATTGTCCATTGCATCCCTGCATGACAATGTAAACGAATCCACGTCTCTAAAAATGGTGATGATGTCGGCAATCGGAACCTTGTCATCCTTCAATGCGTCTTCGTTCTTTTGAGGTTTCAGTGCATTGGGCATTTATATTATCCTTTTTGATTGACTCACGTGGCAATGATGGAGATTGCACATCCCTATCGAAGCACATCGATTGTGCGCACTTTTCTTCTCATAGACTGCTCTTACTACGTTTTCATGCGCGTTTTACCCGAGGCGTGAGAGTCCGACCTGTTTGCTCGCAACAGTGTCGTTAACACAGAGATAGCATGAGGATAGTCGCATGACGGTTCGTCGGTCGCAAGTCACACGGAGATACTCGCATTCCGTGTGGCGAGCAAAACAGTCGCATCGTGACTCGCACTTTCACGGTAGTCTGTCAGCCCTCGACGAAAAACGTAGATAAAGACATCGATAGATTCGATACGAACAACAAGCAATGATGTTGGGTGTTTGAATGCAACACAATCGACTCCTAATGTCCATTTTCATGGCATTACGACACTGCTTACGACCCAAATCCTTGCTTTTTGCGCTTATCGATGTTCTTATCTACGTTTTCATACCCATTTCGACCGAGGGCTGCAAGTCAGTGCGACTGTTTTGCTCGCCACGCGGCTCGCATCATGATGATAGCATGCACGTTTCAAAGACTCGCCGCCCAAAATCATGTACTCGCACCCTTAGCCATGATGTGCGTGATACTCCCGTTGAGAGCGTCGTAATGTGTCACGTATGAGCTGGATTCGGAGTTCGTGTTCTCCCGTGAGATGTAACGGTTGTTGGCCCGGTAGAAGCTCAAATCTTGTTAGTTCAACGAACCGACCACCTCGCTCTCCTCTTATATATTGCTCATAACGCTCACGGTTTCCACTGGTACTAAAACCCGACCCAACCATTCTAATGCCAAATGCATCACTAATCCAAACATCGAAATTCTATGCTCCCCAAACGAAGGTTTTGGAAGGATTGACAAAAGATGAAATCCAGGTTTTCGATATACTTTTCAATGGTTTGTAGCCCAAATCGAGTACTCACACCCTTGAAAGGTATATCGAAAATCTTGATTTCACCTTTTGTCAATCATTCCAAAATCTTCGTTTGGGAGGGATAAATTCCGATAGCGTCTAATCATCCGTTGCCATGACTCTAGCCTAATGTCTATATATATGTCAGGTAATGATGCAAGAGATCTGCGTTGCTCATCTGACAAAAACGTAGGTCGTGCTGCAGCTGCAACAGGAGTAGACACTGCATCAACTGGCGTAGTATGTGTGGCATGATTTACTCGTCCAACCGTGTCCATAAACCTCTGATACTCAGCACATGCTTCTCTTATTGGCTTCCAAATATCACCCATTTGATTTGCATGCCTGGTTACAAAATCATCCAATACGTTTCTTAGAGCATGATTTGGAACAAGAATGCTGCTGATGCGATCTCTTGACTTGGGGCATGTCTGATTAAGCAAGAGCCATTTTTCGATCGCCTTTCGTTCAAACGTATGTCCATTACTACAAATAACTGGGTCTTTGAAGAGTTCTTTGGTTATATGACACGAGAATAGCTCATCCAATTGACGCATTGCTTTGGATGCATCTGCCTCTCTCATATCTACGCCACACAACTCTCTTGTGGATCTTTCAGTCAAAAACGACCCATCTTGTCGTATTCTGTGAAAAGCGGTTTGTGTCGCATTTTCCTGAAGCTCTTCACGCTCTTTGCTCTCAATATACGCAATCACATCCCCCGACGAAATTTGCGCTTGATTAGCAAGGTGATCTACACTCTCATCGCCAATACGGTCGGTTGCGAGTTTAAGAAGCGCTGCAACGCTCTCAAACAGTGCATACCTTCGAAATGCTTCGGCTTTGTAGTTTCCTTCCGGGTCCACTTGATGTAGAAGGTCGGCATAAAGCACTGACAGGACGCCGGAAGGTCCCAACGGCGTCGCTGACAACGCGCCACCAACGCCAGCATATTTGTATGTAGGCTGTCCCTTACAGTCTAGGCGCATCCATCCGCGGGGCAGCCTTTTTCTCGTCTTCAAAAACGTGCTGTAGCCTTTCACCATTTACGTATTGTTTCTTTTACGTTCGGCATTCCATTTACTTGACTCGATTCGGAATCAGATAGCATCGATACACTCCCGACAGTACACCCACCGCAATCGGCACGACAATCAGCACCTCCACCATCTGCTATGAGCTTTTTCGAATATTTGCTAATATAAAATGCGCAATCACACGATGGACGTCGCGCGAGGCATCGCGTTTGGATGCATGTTGATTCATCATGCATTCTACTTCTCGGACCTATCCCAGGGCGCCTCCCGGCCGAGCAACATCGGCCCTGTCGTACGGATGTGCGGGACGGTCGCTAGGCATTTGTTCATCGTCATCGCCGGATACTCGCTCGCGGTGCAATACCAGCAAGGATACCAACAGGGTCCGCATGACGCCCTGACGAGCCCCTGGCGCACGTGGCGTCGGAGGCTTTTCCGATGCCTGGAGGTCGGCGTGCACGCCGCGCTAATTTCGCTCGTTACCTACGCGTGCTACCCGGGCCAGTGGGTGCGATTCGGCATCCTGCATTTCATGAGCGTCGCGTTGCTGATCGCGTCGACGCTCATGATGAGCGCGCTTCATGAGCCACTGGCGTTGGTTTTCATCCTCGTCCTGCTTGGCATTCCGGCGACCGGAACATGGATCGATGTCGTATCGGGAGCGAATCCGCATTATGCCATGCTCGACTGGTTCCCGTTGGCGTCGTGGTTTCCGTGGCTGTGGCTAGGCGTGCTTTTGGGCAAGTACTTCCCGCTACCAGCCATGTCATCGCCGAAGGGCGTGCTGTCGTCGGGGCTGTCGCTAATGGGTCGCAACAGCCTGATGCTTTACACCGCACATTTCGTGTTATTCTGCGTCTTGTCTCGAATCGCACGCGAGCGTCTATCTTAAAAATCGAGTACTCACTACTCGGGCCATTGAAGAGTGCTTCGAAAGCACACTAGGATTCAGCATACGAATGGTTTACACCTTCCCACCCCCAAATGTTACACCCTCCGATACATCCATCACGTTTGGAAGTGGTAACGTCGTTGGTTCGGACTTGCAACATCTTCTTTTGGGAGCATGCGGCTCGTTTGGTCTTCCAAATGGCATGAATACCTAAATACGGCAGTCGATAACAACAAAAGCAAGGATTTGGGAATGTCGGCGCATCATAATCGCATTTCCATGCCATTTCATGATGCTCTCATGACTCACATCCTTGCTTTTGTTGTTATCGACTGACGTATCTACGCCTTCATGTTTCATCGCTACATCGCGACCGAGGCGGCTGAAAGACAGTGAAGGTGCGTCTATTTTTGTTTGCTCGCCAGTGTGAGTCGCCACCGTGCGATGGACGCTCCATTTTGTGCTACCTAACTACTCGCGGACCAACAGCCCGTACGCGAATAATCCAAACCAATCTATGTATAATAAAATGAGTGGTTCCGATTATGTGGCACTTTTTGCAGACGACGACCCCGCGAATCTGGAGGAGCGTGACAAGTTCCCACAAATTTGCTGCATTCCGGTTTCGGATACGCCCATCGTGATAGACTACGACAGCGGCATGTACATTCGCAGCAAAGCCAACACGAACCGCATGCAGCAGGAGATCGACGAGCGATTCACCGAGGACTTTGGGGATGAGCGGCTGTATCACGCGCGGAGTGGCCTGAACATCCGGCAGATCGACGGCATATACGACCACGCGATGATGCACCCCAACATCCGCCACGTGTTCTTTGACCACGATCTGACCTTGACGTGCCATCAAGGTCTCATCTCCATCAACCAGATGAACAAGGTGTGCGCAACGTTTCCGCTCACCGTCAGCAAGCACTTTGACCAGTGGGTCTCTTACTTTTTCGGCTCCACGCGGCGCTACCAGGCGCTGCATCAGCTCCTGGACAATCTGAACGCGAAGGGCATCAAGACGTATATCATCACGAAACAGCCCGACACGCTGACCATCGAGCACTTCATGAGGCTGTGCAAACTGCACACGTTTTTCCCACACAGCAGGTGCATATCGAGCACGCTCGTGGGGAAGGAAAAGCTGGCCATCATCAACGAGGTTACGGGGAGTTCATCGCATGTTAGTCGCTCACCGCGACACCAAAGCAAGGGGACGACGGCCAGCGATCCGTCGGTCGGAGACGCACTGCGCAAAAAGTCGGGTAAAAGGCCCGATACCGGGTCGACCAACGCCAGCCCCCCGCCCCCGTCCCCACCGCCGACCCTGTCGAGTGGCCGTTCTCAAGCCTCGCGCAACGTCGCATCGCCGAGCAAGCAACCGCCGGCCTCACCGTCTAGTATCGCGCGACCGCAGTCGCCCGCGAGTGCAATTGCGACGTTTCCACCACCGACGACGACAGGGGGGGTGACGAAGACTGCGACGAGTCGTAAGGGCGATGGCCAAAACCGCAACTCGCCCTCTCGGCGGAAGAAGTAGGCTAGAAGGGATCCCGATTCCCCGAACGACGAAAAAAAAAACCGCCAACTAAATGAAGACCATCGCCGCATTTGTTCAAGATCCTCTCGTCATTCGAAACATGAGTGACGACAAGATCCACATGATCGCACGGAAGTTAAAGGGGCGTAGGAGTCGCTCGCCGTCCGCAGGCTCGTCGTACAACCACTACGTACGAGAGCAAATGACGAACCTCGCGTCCGACGAGGCCACGCGTGGCCTAACTCCGCAGGAAAAGTTTCGAACGATAGGCCGGCGCTGGACGACGCGTGACAATCCGCACAAGTGTGCGGCGCCTCTGAAGCGCGCGATGACCGAGAAGCTCTGCCCGCAGTGCCCAACCGACCGTTCGGCCGACGGTTGGAGACACGTGAGCTGGATGCGCACCGACGGACGCGTCGTCTCGCCCACGCTGTCGCCGCTCTCGCCGGCTGGAACAGCCTCGCCATCAGCCCCTAGGCCCCCGCCGTCATCCCCGGTTTCACCGACCTCACCCCCCGACGTCGCCCAGCTGCAGCCCCACCATAAAACCCCACATCGACCCGCCGTTATGTACGTCGCCGACGCCGAGTCGGGTTCGACGTCGGTTGTTCAGACGACGCGGCAACGATGTCCCAGCGACTTCACCGTGTACTGCAAGACAGGGCCGCAAAAAAAATACTGCGTGAGAGACGTCGAGGATTGTGCAAAGTCGAACGAGGTCATGCGACTTCATAATCGTCAGAGACGACGGTGCAGCAACCACGGCACCGGGGACGTGTGCGAGCTGCCATAGTGGCCGTCGATGGATGATGCTCATGATGGAAAACGTAGAAATACCAGCCGTCGGCAACTAGTCCCCTATTTTTCGACAATCTCCATTTTGAACATTTCGACAAAAGCGTCAACCTGGATTCGTGGTTAACACTTTTGTCGAAATGTTCAAAATGGAGATTGTCGAAAAATAGGGGACTAGTTGCCGACGGCTGAGAAATACAGCATGTCGATGAAAACAAACACAATGATTTGATGATGAACCCGTCCCTGCCTGCCTGCCATCGGCGACCAGTGTGGCGAGAGCAAAAAGTTCGCACTTTCAGCCCTCGGTCGAAATGGGTTTGAAAAAAGTAGATACGAACATCGATAAGCGCAACAAGCAATGACTTGGGTCGGAAAACGCATCCTAATGCCATGAAAATGGACAATAGCGTCGATTGAGTTGCATTACAACACCCATATCATTGCTTGTTGTTCTTATCGATGTTCCTATCTACGTTTTTCATGCGTCTTTTACCGTTCGTATCCCAAATATAGTACTCACGCCCTTAAAAAGTGCGTCGAAAATCCGAATTTCCTCTTTTGTCAATCCTTCCAAAATCTTCGTTTGGGGTGGATAAAAGTGCGACTTTTTTTGCTCGCCACAATGCCGGCGACGGCCCTACTAGCCGTCCTAGTAGTTACAGGCTTTTTTCGCCATGCATGTCGATGTAACTTGCCATTACTTGCTGATACTGGATATACCGGCCGAGTGACACAATGGCTGCTAGCACTCACCCGGGAGTCACCCCATGACAAACGGTCAGTGCGCACAAGATGACGATAGCATGATGATTGTGTTTGTAGAAGAGCATCGTTGCCATGCATTATTATTGCAACTCTTGTGTGTGCGTTGTGGTTGTCACATGCGGGTGCATTTAACACTGCATTAGTCGACATCTCATGATGATAGCACGCAGATGTGTCTGTCGAAATAACAGGATTATGATCCACAAACGATGCTGGAAGGCCGAACGAACCGTGTCCGGCGGCGGCGTGTCGAGTGCGTTTTCGACGCACCTTTCAACGTTTTGTGGCCCAAATACAGTGCTCGCATGTTTAAAGTGCTTCGAAAACGCACTCGACACGGTTCGTTCGGCCTTCCAGCATCGTTTGTGGAGTGATGCAGTTGTGGAGACTGGCATCTCAGAAGGTGCGTACCGGTCGTGTTAAAGGGCGTGCGTGCCGGTCGTCATGTGCGGGTGCGTTAGTAGATGTCTCATGAGTCATGATGATAGCCATTGTGGCGAGCAAAAAAAAAAGTCGCGCTTTCAGGCCTCGGTCGAATGTGGTATGAAAATGTAGATAAGAACCGTCGATGACGACAAAAGAATGTTCTGGGAACTAAAACACCCTGAAAAGGTAATGAAATGGACCATTAGAGTCGATTTTAGGGCATGAATATTCCCAAATCATTGCTTTTGTTGTCATCGATTGTGGTGCAGCCGTCGGCAACTCATCCGCATTTTTGACAAACCTGCCTTTTCACGATATTCCCAAAAATGTGAACCACGATTCGTGGTTGAAATAATTGGGAATATCTTGAAAAGGCAGGTTTGTCAAAAATGCGGATGAGTTGCCGACGGCTGTTGTGGTGCGAAATCGCGCAATTTTTTGCTCGCTACTAAGTGCAGCGCTCCACTCGACCGGGTGCACCAAGACCAGCCATAACCGGCTAGATAATAGTAGACATCCGAGTCATAATCCGACCGGTAAAAGTCAGAACCTGCTGCCCACGGATGCGCCATGTTCAGACGGCGCAGCCTACCGAACGTCCATCGGTATCTTCGTACACCCATGGGTTTGGTAGCTCAAGTTGCCATTCTTACACCATAGGTTGCTTTTTTCGTCAATGTGCTTTGCATCCGACCGTTGAAACCCACGATGGCACGTAAATTCATACCTCCGTTCATCGCCAGCCAACTGAAAGTTTTTCCCCATCATCTGCCCTTCGATTATTTTGACGCCATCCGGAACAGCGCAAGTTGCGTCCGTGATGGGCACGCACGTGAAATCGTCTTGTTCGATTTTCCCGTTTTTGCACACGAATCTGTTCACGGAGTTTTCTTTTTCGATGCCGTTGGTGCGTTTATTCATCATATTATAGCCATATTTGCATCCAAAATAGCACATCTCTTCCCCCGTCTCGCTGTTCCTCCAGCACGTGTCCACGTTGGTGAATCCGTCTGGAATGGCGCAACTTGAGCTGGTGTTATGTACCAACCGCATGGACGGCGGCTGGGTCGGTGCACGGGTCGATGTGCTCGTCGATGTGCTCGTCGGTGTGCTCGTCGGTTTGCTCGTCGTCGCATTATAGTTCAAGTAAGCAAATACACCCGAAGAAGAAATGAAGACACACAGAAATATTCCAGAAATTACCAGCAAAATGACTGTCATTTTATGGTCTCTAGTTTCATCCATTTACCATGCAATTATGAAATGCAGTAGCAAATGTATGCTCCCAAAACGAAGGTTTTGGAAGGCGGAACAAAAGATGAAATTCGGATTTTCGATATACTTTATGATGCTTAGTAGCCAAAATCGAGTACTCACATCCTTGAAAAGTGCTTCGAAAGTCCGAATTTAGTCTTTTGTTTCTCCTTCCAAAAACTTCGTTTGGGACAGCCGTCGGCAACTCATCCGCATTTTTGACAAACCTGCCTTTTCACGATATTCCCAATTATTTCAACCACGAATCGTGGTTCACATTTTTGGGAATATCGTGAAAAGGCAGGTTTGTCAAAAATGCGGATGAGTTGCCGACGGCTGGTTTGGGAGGGATAAATGGCATCTTCCGTCAAATAGACACATCGGAGCTCCGGGATAACGTTATCATCATTTGATGAAATCTCGTTATTGTTCGATACACAAATCTATACCAAAGTCGCCGCTACAGGGTGCACACAAGCGGGATGGTCGTCCGAGCGGGACAAAAGGGCGCACCGCTCGTGAAGACGGCGCAGTCCGCCCGGAAAGCCGCAAACGTTGCACACGCGTGCTTGGCGGTGAACGCCTCGGTGAAGGTCGCAGTGAAGGTCGCCGTGAAGGTTGCGAGCGCAACCGCACAAGCGGCACCCGCTTCGAATGCGTGAGAATGGGAGACGATTGGTACCGACACATTTTCAAGGGCTTGAGTACTCGATTAGGGCGACGGACCATTGAAAAGCGTTTCGAAAATCCGTATTTCTTTCATCCTTTGTTCATCCTTCCCAAATCGTCTTTCGGAGGCCACTGAACCATTTCGTCCGATGTTTCACACGCTAGCCAAGGTCATCGAGAAGCGTCTTGAGACTTGCACGGTCCTGTTGGAACAATGCAGCGAGAGCCAGGTTTGCTCCGCCGGCGCTCGCGAGGTACTGACGGTGCAAGTCGGGGTCGGCCTCGAACATCCGGACGAGTGTTTGGTGATGCGAGACGCTGGGATTGGGTGCGGTCGGCTGATACGCATGAACCAGCCTGTAATCACCATTTAGGGTCATCTGCCGTCGCATTTCCGACATGTTTAGGGTGACCTCGTCATTGTGCTTGCTAAAAGCAACGGCGATGCGAAGCGTCTCGTCGTCAAACGGGAGTTCGGGCGCCGTGTTAAATAGATCTACGTCGTCTTCGTCTTCGAGGAAACTCCCCCCAAAACGCAGACGCCGAGTGTGTGTACGCGAGTCGCGTGCCTTGGATGAGGCTGCACGAGACTGTGGCGATCGCGAGATGCGGTTGGTCCCAATGGTACGACGACGTAACGCGGTTGTCATTTATGGTACCCATTTTTTTTGCGACGCAAATGCATGTTCCCCAAAAGAACACTGGCCAGGTTTACCCGTCAGGTTACCCATGTACAGTAAGCTCTCTCTAAATGGTATTTGTAAAGGGCATCATATCATCCTCATGTCGCGAGAGCGAGGCCCGTGTGATGATTTTTACAACAAATACCATTTAGAGCAGCCGTCGGCAACTAGTCCCCCTTTTTTGGACAATCTCCATTTCGAACATTTCGACAAATATTTCAACGTGGATTTGTGGTTGACACTTTTGTCGAAATCTTACTCTAGGCTCGGATGAGGGGGATATGGAAGTCTACCGGCGATTCACAGTTTGGCGAGTAAAAAAGTCGCCCTTTCAGCCCTCGGTCGAAATTTATGCTCCCCAAACGAAGATTTTGGAAGACAGAACAAAAGATGAAATGCGAATTTTCGATTGAGTGTTCAACGATTCATAGCCCAAATCGAGTACTCGCGACCTTGAAAAGTGCTTCGAAAATCTGCATTTCATCTTTTGTTCATCCTTCCAAAATCTTCGTTTGGGAGGGGTAAAATTGGCACAAACGCGTAGATAAGAACATCGATAAGCGCAACAAGCAATGACTTGGGTGTTTAATGCAACGCAATCGACTCTAACGACGGCTCAAATGTCCATTTTGATGGCATAATGCAGCCGTCGGCAACTCACCCCCGTTTTTGACAAAACTGCCTTTTCACGATTTCCCCAAATATTTCAACCACGAATAGTGGTTCACAGTTTTGGGAAAATCGTGAAAAGGCAGGTTTGTCAAAAACGGGGGTGAGTTGCCGACGGCTGCATTATGCCGCTTTTTCCGTCCCAAATCATTGCTTGTTGTGCTTATCGATGTTCTTATCTACGTTTTTCATGCGCTCATCATCTTGTGACGTATGGGACGGTCGCAACGGTCGTCCGCCATCGGAAGGATGTGATTTAAGGTCGTGAACAGTTCCGTGTAACAAGACGATGAGCACGCGTCCCCAGACACGTGAGGATGCGGCGTTTGGGTGCTCACCTGGTGACTGTTTTGCTTTTAGCAAGCACAATGACGAGGTCACCCTAAACATGTCGGAAATGCGACGGCAGATGACCCTAAATGGTGATTACAGGCTGGTTCATGCGTATCAGCCGACCGCGCCCAATCCCAGCGTCTCGCATCACCAAAACCTCGTCCGGATGTTCGAGGCCGACCCCGACTTGCACCGTCAGTACCTCGCGAGCGCCGGCGGTGCAAACCTGGCTCTCGTCGCATTGTTCCAACAGGCCATGTAGCGAACAAAAAATTGCGCGATTTCGCACCCACGACTTAAAGAAGGAAGTTGCATACGTGAGTACTCAAAGTTCAGGCCAATTGAATACATTTCTTTTAAATCATTTCAGTGTCTATTGGAAAGTAGCCTGATTGTTGAGTACTCACGTATGCAACTTCCTTCTTTAAGTCGTGGGTGCGAAATCGCGCAATTTTTTGTTCGCCATACCGCCAACAGGACCGTGCAAGTCTCAAGACGCTTCTCGATGACCTTGGCTAGCGTGTGAAACATCGGACGAAATGGTTCAGCACCGAATCAGCAGCCTCCAAACGAAGATTTGGGAAGGATGAAAGTACGGATTTTCGAAACGCTTTTCAATGGTCAGTCGCCCAAATCGAGTACTCAAGCCCTTGAAAATGTGTCGGTACCATTCTTCTCCCATTATCATGCATTCGACGCGGGTGCGGCTTGCGCGGTTGCACTCGCAACCTTCACGGCGACCTTCACCGCGGCATTCGCTGCCAAGCACGCCCATGATAGTATCAACATGAGACGATTGATGCTAGCTTTTGTAATCATCTTTCAAAGTTTTTCCCTACCAAACGAAGATTTTGGAAGGAGGAACAAAAGAGGAAATCCGGATTTCGAATGAAGCACTTTTCAAGGGCGTGAGTACTCGATTTGGGCTACGAACCATTGAAAAGTCAGTCGAAACTCCGGATTCATCTTTTGTTCCTCCTTCCAAAATCTTCGTTTGGGGAGCATGAAGCTTACCCCTCCCAAACGAAGATTTTGGAAGGCCGAACCAACCGTTTAGAACGCGATTTCACCGGGAAGCACTTTTCAAGGGTGTGAGTACTCGATTTGGGCTACAAACCGTTGAAAAGTGCTTCCCCTGGAAATCGCGTTCTGAACGGTTGGTTCGGCCTTCCAAAATCTTCGTTTGGGGAGCATAAAGTTGTTACAAAAGAACACAGCATCCAAGAAACCCAGCACATCGCAAAAAGCAACACAATCACATGTTGCTACTATCCATTGTGGCGAACAAAAAAGTCGCACTTTCAGCCCTCGGTCGAAAGTGGTATCAAAAACGTAGATAAGAACAATCGATAACAACAAAAGCAATAATTTGGGAGTTTTCATGCATCCAAGTGACTATAATTGTCCGTTTCATGGCCTTTTCATGAGCGTTTCTGCTTGTTGTTCTTATCGATGTTCTTATCTACGTTTTTCCTACCCATTTCGACCGAGGGCTGAAAGTGCGACTTTTTTGTTCGCCACAATGATCACGACGTTGCTTGAAAATACCATCTGTACATGACAAGTTTCGCACACACTTGCGTGTTTAACTCAGTCGTGTGCAACTCATCCCCTCGCATCTTTCGGTGCCCATTTGAGACTGCCGGCTCGCATCGCCGAATGGGCGGTCGGGGTCCTTCCCGCAGCACTGATCCGACCCAGACCTCAGTCAGGCCCCGCACATGGCAGTCGGGGGGCGGTGGGGGCCGCGCGGCACCTCGGGTGGGACAAATCGGAGTGCCCGCCCCTCCCCCCGACCGGGCCGATGGTACGCCGGCGCAATTGGCGCGACCCTTTTTTAGACAATCTTACCCCTCCCAAACGAAGATTTTGGAAGGATGAACAAAAGATGACATCCGGATTTTCGAAGCACTTTTCAAGGGCGTGAGTACTCGATTTGGGCTACGAACCATTGAAAAATCAATCGAAAATCCGGATGTCATCTTTTGTTCATCCTTCCAAAATCTTCGTTTGGAGAGCATAAATCTCCATTTCGACCATTTCGTCAAAAGAGTTAACCTCAAATCCAAGTTGAAATATTTGACGAAATGGTCGAAATGGAGATTGTCTAAAGAAAGGGGATGAGTTGCACACGGATGGTTTAACCATCGTATGATGTTCGTATGCATAGTACCGGGTGGTTACATGAGACGCTCGTCAGTCGAATCAAGTTCAGGTGAACGGCGCCGACTTTTGTGACCTGTTTGTGGCTTTATGCTCATATACGATGATTTCTCAGGACCGAACGAACCGTTGCAACGTTCAATTGGAACATCTGTTCGAATGATTGTTCAAAGTTCAAACGGGTGCCCATGCAGAGCAAACCTATTACTCACACACACACTTGAAAAGGATTTCGAAAATACGCTCCCAACGCCGGGCCAACGGTTCGTTCAGACTTCCAAAATCTTCGTTTGGGGAGCGTAAGCTTTTGTTCCACTTTGGTTTACTGCACCTACATCGGTGACCATTGTGTAACTTAGGTCGAGTGTGTGGACGTTGCCGAGTGCGACTGCACCGGCGTCGGTGACCTGTGTGTAAATTAGGTCGAGTGTGTGGACGTTGCCGAGTGCGACTGCACCGGCGTCGGTGATCTGTGTGAAACTTAGGTCGAGCGTGTGGACGTTTCCGAGTGCGACTGCACCTACATCGGTGACCTGTGTGCCACTTAGGTTGAGCGTGTGGACATTGCCGAGTGCTACTGCACCTACGTCGGTGACCTTTGTGTCACTTAGGTCGAGCGTGTGGACGTTTCCGAGTGCGACTGCACCGACGTCGGTGACCTTTGTGTTACTTAGGTCGAGTGTGTGGACGTTGCCGAGTGCGACTGCACCGGCGTCGGTGATCTGTGTGAAACTTAGGTCGAGCGCGTGGACGTTGCCGAGTGCGAGTGCACCTACATCGGTGACCTGTGTGCCACTTAGGTTGAGCGTGTGGACGTTGCCGAGTGTGAAAGCGCCGACGTCGGTGACCTTTGTGCCTCTTAGGTTGAGCGTGTGGACGTTGCCGAGTGCGACTGCGCCGACGTCGGTGACCTGTGTGCAACTTAGGTCGAGCGTGTGGACGTTGCCGAGTGCGACTGCACCAGCGTCGGTGATCTGTGTGAATCGTAGGTTGAGCGCGTGGACGTTGCCGAGTGCGACTGCGCAGACGTCGGTGACCTGTGTGAAACGTAGGTCGAGCGTGTGGACGTTGCCGAGTGCGACTGCGCCGACGTCGGTGACCTTTGTGTTACTTAGGTCGAGCGTGTGGACGTTGCCGAGTGCGACGGCGCTGGCGTCGGTGACCTGTGTGTCACTTAGGTCGAGCCGCAACCACCTGCATTGGATATGGTGCTCATCGCGCACTAGCCACCTTTGGAGCAATGTATTATCACAGACTCTTGCTGTAAAGTTGTACACTCTCATCCATTTGGCGATTGATGAAAGTTGTTGCTCGTCATTTGGCCTAACAATGTGAGACGAGTCACCACACCTTGGTAGACTCGCCGGAAAAGACATATATAGCCTGCTACAAGTCCGAGATGTGATGTTCGCCGAGTACAGGGTCAAGTACGAACAAATGACTCCGTTCACATCGTCGGGTAGAATCAGAATGGACATCGTGTGCCTAAACAGATGAACGCGTCATTAAATCGTTTCACGCCCTTTAATGCAAACTCGTACCCTAGCATCGACCAAAAATGGCGCAAATTTCGCGAACATTGTCACGCCTAGCATCGACCAAAAAACTGCGCAATTTCGCGACCACCTAAGGGAGTATGGTTAAGGTACTCACATTGGGCCCAACCATGCACCAGATATTTTAAATTAATTCGTATTCACAGCCACATGACAAATGATTTAAAATATCTGGTGCATGGTTGGGCCCAATGTGAGTACCTTAACCATACTCCCTTAGGTGGTCTCAAAATTGCGCAGTTTTTGGTCGCCACACGGCAAGTTGGATCGAGTACTCACACCCTTGAAAAGTATATCGAAAATCCGGATTTCATCTTTGTTCTTCCTTCCAAAATCTTCGTTTGGGGAGCATACATTTGGAGACAATATTCTGATTGGCTATGGGAATTGGAGCAGGGACACGCAGATGAAGCATTTCATGCCAACGATGAATCAGGGGTTGAGAAAACAAATCCACAAGCGATTTGACACGATAACCATCAATGAGTTCAACACCAGCAAATTATGTTGCGATTGTAGCCATGAACTAACACATTATAAAGATAAGAAAAACACGGAGGTATATCGTCTGTTCTGTTGCGTGAGTTGTCCAAACAAAAAAATCGTATTCAGAACACGAGATGCCAATTCGGCCGTGAACATGAGAAAACTGACGAGGTGTTGGATTGCATCCCAAACCCGACCCAGTGCGTTCTCTCGCAAGCAATGTCTTTCACCTGTTGTTCCGAACACGGGAAAAAGGAAGACGATCGTTGTTAAGACCACGTCGATGGTCAAGCACAACTGTTGATTTTACACTTTTTAAATGGGCGTTTTCAATGTCCAAAGGTGTAATAGGCACATAGTCATGTCATCGTCATCCTGCGATTTCCACAGAAACATCATGATGCCATCATCACGATGTCATCTTGTGAATCCGACTGGAATTCACGGCTCGCACGCACTTATGATGAGTATTGTGGGCGAATGCAAGGGCCTGTCGAATCGAGTGGAGTTCCAATGCCAGCCTTCCAGACCCGGCGGGGTCGCCCTAAGCGTCGGTATGCGCTGCCGGAACGACCTGCCACTGTGCGGGCCGGCCTCCTAAGTGGGAGTGTGACCGTGCCCGTGCCCGGTCGACGTTCCATTTAAACCTACATTGGCAATGTGCTACGAACTAGAACATGCCGTGGTAACGTAAACCGAATCAATTGGAAGCTACGTGTTTCGCAATATGTGTGCGAGAATACTCGCCCTTCGTGCCGTCCGACCACTCGACCACGCACTTGCTCGCAAACACGCGCACCACCTTTCCACAGAACCGCCCATATCCGACCACCGGCATGTCTTTAATGTGCATCCCTACAGTGAGGTCGGTCGGACTGCAGTTGGTCGTCTTACAAGGCACATCCATTCTCTTCTTTCGCTTGGCGCACATCGACGCAACACCGGCATTGTTCTTGCCGTCGGACGCGACTTTTGTGGAGGGCGTTTGGGCCATTGCGCTTTCGATCCGTCGCTTGGTGCTCATCGACGCCACGCCCGCATTGTTCGTTGTATCGGGCGCTTGGTCCACGACGCTTTTGGCGCTGCACCGCTTTGTTCGCATCGACGCCACATCAGCATTGTTCGTGTCGTCGGACGCGACTTGTGCAGAGGGCGTTGGGTCCATTGCGCTGGCGCCGCATAGATTGGTGAGCATTGAAACCGCATCGTGAGTCGCTCGCTCGGACACGACCGGCGTTGGGGCAATCACCGGTGCCGACACTTTCTCGACGAATGTGCCGATGTTTCCGCACGCACGTGGAGTGGTGACTACGCTGGGTAGTGGCGATTCGAGCTCAGCACGCTGCAGCGCACGAACGTCGTTATTGCGTGGTTGCTCTCCGAACTCGACCGTTGCGAGTGGCAACGCCATCGCAATCGGCACAGGGGCTGCGTTGACGTAGGCGCATGGATTACGCTCGATTTGAACGACGATTTCACGTGTCGCCGTGAGCTCGTCGACACGCGCCCTCAACTCGCCGATGGATGCATGCATCTTTGCAATGTGATCATTCGCCTGCTTCAACTCTGAATGCACGTCAGGGTCATGGTGTGCGGTTGGCGCCGATGGTTCGCTCGTCGTGTCGAGGGCGTCGCAACGGACGATGCACTCGGACTTCTTCGTCCGCTTACACGGACGTCCACCGATTTTCTGCTTGTCCCAATTGTCGTATCGTTCCATCAGTCTCAGTCGACCCGCCAATCTAGGGACACGCTCTTCCAGTGAGTTGCGCTCGACCCAGCAGTTGGTCCCGTCGACGAGGGTGCAGTGAACGAACGACGTCATGTCTTCACGTAGGTCGGTCTTGTGCATTCCTTCAATGTCACTCGCAGAAATAAACCGCATCCGAGCCTGAGTCCGATGCTGATTCCTAGCACGTTTTCAGACGGTCGTTGTTGTGTTTCGTCGCTCGTGCGTTTCACGGCTTTCACGACAAGAATTTCAAAAAAGGTTATGAAACGTTTTGGAATGGTACTCGAGAACTCAACCATGAACTCAAGTAATCATGGACCACTTCGAACACGCAACAACTGACCCAGAAGAATGACGCAAGACGCTTACGGACCTTGAGCATAGTCCGTCCAACGGGCGCTTCCGAAATGTATGCTCCCCAAACGAAGATTTTGGAAGGAGGAACAAAAAGATGAAATCCGGATTTCGAAGGAAGCACTTTTCAATGGTTCGTAGCCAAATCGAGTACTCACGCCCTTGAAAAGTGCGTCCTTCGAAATCCGGATTTCCTCTTTTGTTCCTCCTTGCAAAATCTTCGTTTGGGAGGGGTAAAATTGTAAATGTTTGGCGTACGTACGTCCGTCTTGGACGGAATATGAATATGATTAAACATGAGGCGCATGTCATCTTTTTGCTCGTCCTTCCAAATCGTCGTTTTGGGACTCTGAAATTGGGAGGCATGACGCTTGCAAGATGATACCCACACGATAGGCGGCGAGGCACTGCGACCATCGACGGCATCGGACCGCTCAGCGGCGACGCGGGCAGCAGTGAGCAGCGCAGATGCTAAAGCCGATTAGACGGGATTTTATCGAGCCTGCCACTGAGTGCGCGCACCGGCCACGAGTTCGAGCGCAATGCCGTTGCTTGATACGCACGCAGGCCGCCTACAGCGAGCCTTTGGGCATAGGTGCCTCGGGCCTGCCACGGTCTAGGATGTGTGGCACTATGACTCACATGATGATGATATCATGATGATAGCATGTGGATGTGTATGTCGAACAAGTTGATGATAGCATGATGACCACATCTCCATGTGTCTGTCGAACTCACAAGATGATGATAGCATCTGTCGAACTCATTGTGGCGAGCAAAAAAGTCGCACTTTCACGCCTCGGGTCAAAGTGTACTAAAACACGCATAAAATCGTAACTTATAAGCACAATAGATAACAACAAAAGCAACTATGTGGGCGTTTCGATTCATCAAAAGCAACTCTAAAGGTCCGTTAAACGGACAGTTATGTGTTATCGTTACCAAAATCTATGCTCCCCAAACGAAGATTTTGGAAGGATTGACAAAAGATGAAATCCATATTTTCGAATGACTTGTCAATGTCTCCTAGCCCAAATCGAGTACTCACACCCATGAAAAGTGCTTCCCGGGGAAAATCCGGATTTCATTTTTTGTTCATCCTTCCAAAATCTTCGTTTGGGAGGGATAACATCGCTTTTGTTGTCATCTATTGTTCTCATCTACGATTTGCACGCCACATTCGACCGAGGACCGAAAGTGCGACTTTTTTAGCTCGCCACAGTGATACGACTCGAACTCACAAGATGATGATTGCATGATGTCTCCATATCGATGTGTCTGTCGAACTCACAAGATGATTGCATCTCGATGTGTCTGTCGAACTCACAAGATGATGATTGCATGTCGATAGCATGTCTGTATGTCCATCGAACTCACGAGCCATGAAGGAAACAACATTTTCGAGACTTACCATTGTTACCAACGCCGGATTAGGCCAGTCCATTAACGGAGCGGCATGGCGAACAAAAAATGGAACTTGCATACGTGAGTACTCAACCATCAGGCCAATTTACAATGGACACTAAAATGATTGAAAAGAAATGTGTCGAATAGGCCTGATTGTTGAGTACTCACGTATGCAAGTTCCTTCGTTACGTAGTGGGTGCGAAATTGCGCCAATTTTTTGTTCGCCACAATGACGATGAGACGTGTCAGTAGAATGAGTCGAAATATGCACAATGAGGAAACACGATGCGCGTGCGCCGAACCAGGCCAACCCGCCACGCCCCCCATGGGAAACAACGTTTCCGCGAAATACCCACGCCGTATTTTGTAGGTAAATGTACGAATCCAGCATACTATCCAGTATAGGCTACTGTCGTAAAGTCCTTACAAAATACGGCGTGGGTATTTCGCGGAAACGTTGTTTCCCACATGGATGAAAACATCGACATCATTGCTTGTTGTGCGCGGCGATGTTCCTATGTAAGTTGATGCGCCACAAACGAAGAGTTTAAAAGCCGGGAAAACGCGTTGCGCATACGCGCTTGAAGTACTTTGTTTGCACAAACTTCACCGCATCGGAGCACATGCATCGGTTTGTAAATCAGGTGAGATTTCTAGTAGACACTTGACCGAGCTGGTTTGTACAAACGTCACCGCATCGCATCGGATCACATGATTCGTCGCCCAAACCGAGTACAGTAGGTTCTCTCTACATGGTATTTCGGAACAGCGTTTTGCTAGGCCAAATCGCAAATCGGATGGAGATTTGACGACGCTTGGAATTACCATGTAGAGAGAGTCTATTGACAATGAGACTATTGTACTCACGCTTGTGAAACGTACGTCAAACACGCACACGCAAACGAGGTGTTCAGACTTACAGGACCTTCGTTTGGGGAGCATTAACTTGTTCGATTTGGTTTGTACAAAGATCCCCGCATCGGAGCATATGCACCGCATTGCATCGGAATCACATGCATTTGCTTGTCCCCCGGGTGCGTTGTTGGCTCGTACTAACTTGTAAAAACGTTGCAGCATCGAAGCACACGCACCGGATCGCATCGGGCCATATGAATCGGTTTGTAAAACGGGCGAGATGACCGATCGTTCAGGTTTTTGTACACACGTCACGGACTCACGGTGACCCAGTGTTGCGACCAAAAAATTGCGCAATTTCAAGGCCCGCTACTTAACGATGAAACTGACCATACGTGAGTACTCATGTTTGGGGCAAATTACCCCCGATTTCGGGCCAAAAGTCCAGCTTGAGGACCGTAACCTAAGTCGATCTCAGGCTGGAGCGCGGCGCGGCAGTGGCAGGGGGCTCAGAAATCGCTGGCGAGCGCCTGCGGCGGGCAGCCTTCGGCCCCCAAATCCCCCCTAGCGGAGAAGCGAAATTACCCCCGATTTCGGGCCAAAAGTCCAGCTTGAGGACCGTAACCTAAGTCGACCTCAGGCTGGAGCGCTGCGAATTATCTGGTGCATGGTTGGGCCCAATGTGAGTACCTTAACCATACTCCCTTAGGTGGTCTCAAAATTGCGCAGTTTTTGGTCGCCACACGGCAAGTTGGATGAGGCTGCACGAGACTGTGGCGACCGCGAGATGCGGTTGGTCCCAATGGTACGACGACGAGGTCGTGCGGTGTTCATTTATTGCCCCATTTTGTTTTTTCGTGACGCAAAATGCACTCGAATCACTGGACAGGTTATCCATGTAGCGACTATTCTACAAAAGATTCACAGTGTGGCGAGCAAAAAGTCGCCCTTTCAGCCCTCGATCGAAATGGGCACAAACGCGTAGATAAGAACATCGATAAGCACAACAAGCAATGACTTGGGTGTGTTAATGCAACTAAATCGACTCTAATGGCGGATCTAATGTCGATTTTCATGGCATTAAGACGCGTTTTCCGTCCCAAATCATTGCTCGTTGTGCTTATCGATGTTCTTATCTCAGCCGTCGGCAACTCACCCCCGTTTTTGACAAACCTGCCTTTTCACGATTTTCTCAAAACTGTGAACCACTAATCGTGGTTGAAATAGTTGGGAAAATCGTGAAAAGGCAGGTTTGTCAAAAACGGGGGTGAGTTGCCGACGGCTGTCTTATCTACGTTTTTCATGCGTTCATCATCTTGTGAAGTATAGGACGGTCGCAAACGGTCGTCCGCCCTCGGACGAGATATGACTTAAGGTCGTGCACAGTTCCGTGTAACAAGACGATGAGCCTGCGTCCCCAGACACGCGAGGATGCTGCGTTTGGGGGCTCACCTGGCGACGGGTTTCGTGCGGGAATGGCTACACGATCCTTCAACGGCCGAGGTGCATTACGGGCACATCTCCGACTGGGATACGAGCCGGGTGCGCGACATGAGCTATCTATTCAGAACGGATGAACCCAACTCGTTCAACTCGGACCTTTCGATGTGGAACGTCGCACGTGTTACCGACATGTCGTGGATGTTCTACAACGCAAGCGCGTTTCAGTCCGACCTTTCTCAGTGGGATACGCGCAACGTTCGAACCATGTCATGGATGTTCTATGGTGCAACTGCCTTCAACCAGCCACTCCCGTGGAACACGAGCAACGTTCTAAACATGAGTACCATGTTTCAAGGTGCAACTGCCTTTAACCAGCCACTCCGGTGGAACACGAGCAAAGTTCATTACATGGAGTCGATGTTCTACAACGCAAGCGCGTTTCAGTCCGACCTTTCTGAGTGGGATACGTGCAACGTGATGAGCATGGCGCACATGTTTGAAAATGCCAACTCGTTCAACTCGGACCTTTCGAGGTGGAACGTCGCACGTGTACTAAACATGTCTTACATGTTTTCAAATGCAACCTCCTTCAACCAGCCACTAAAGTGGGACACGCGCAACGTTCGAGATATGCAAAAGATGTTTTTAAATGCTACTGCCTTCAACCAGCCACTCCCGTGGAACACGAGCAACGTTCTAGACATGAGTACCATGTTTCAAGGTGCAACTGCCTTTAACCAGCCACTCCGGTGGAACACGAGCAAAGTTCAATACATGGAGTCGATGTTCGAAAGTGCAACTGCCTTCGACCAGCCACTAAATTGGGACACGAGCAACGTTCGAGACATGTCATGGATGTTTCGCAATGCCCCCTTGATGCTCCGACGGTATCCGTCTGGCAAACAACTACCACCCATCGACCGATGGGAGCAAGTGCGAAAGGAATTCATGCATGGTAGACGGCGTTGGCATTGGCAGGAGCCGTGTGAGGTCGACCAAAACGTCCCACTGGAGGTGCTACGCGGCTGGGCGGACGAGTTCGGCATTCCGCTGCACCATCCCGACACCCAGCGTCCGAAAACCAAGCGCGCACTGTGCGCCGACCTGGCGCGGTGGTGGGACGCACAGCGGGAGGAGCAACGCACGGTGAGCCCAACGTGCCACAATCCAACCGGCATACTGGGGGAAAATGTGGACGGCATTCCGCCAGAGTTCTTTTACCATTATACCCACGACGACGATGGCCCTGTCTACTGCGACGACATCCGGTCGCTACACAAGCACGCAAACAGCACCCGTTCACCCAGAAACCCATACAATCGACAGCCTTACAGCACTGCGCTCGTCGAGGACATCCGCGCGTCGTACGAGCGGCTAAACCGGCGAGCGGTGCACCTGGACGATTTCGACGGTCCGGCGAACGCGTGGCTGTCGTTCGAGCAACGCTTCTCGCAGAAACTCGCCGACCTGATGGTCCGACTGATCCACCCGGTTGGTTCGGAACGACTGCGAGATGCGTCAGAGGATGTCTGGGCGGGCTTTTTGAACGCGCTGGTGGGCGAAAGGGTGCTGTCCAACATCCAACGAGACCAAGTCAACGCCCAACGCGACCTCGACCAGCAAAAGTTCTTTGCGGTCGAGTTGCTGGTTCACAAAATCGATAACGACCCAGACCAAGTAGATACACCACAAGGCAGACTCTCTCCAATCGCCGTCTCGGTGTCGAATGTCGTCAATCGCATCTTTGGGGTAGTGTAACTCGCGACGTCCAAGACGCGAACACAACCACGTGGACTGGATCATCATTAGTCTGGATGCGAAAGCAACTCGCGGCATGCTCCCCAAACGAAGATTTGGAGGGGCTAATGTGATTTAGCGCCGCCTACCGTTCCGTGTAACAAGACGACAAGCATGCGTCCCGACTCCCGACTGACTCACCAGGCACGCGATGATGTGGCGTTTGGGGGGGGCTCGCCGCCTGGCGAGTCAGTGGCGACTGTTTTGCTTTTAGCAAGCAGGATGATGATCGCATGATGCATCTGCGAAGCACTTTTCACCCCCTTGAAAAGTGCTTCGTTTCCCACGTGACGTGCAGTCGATTCCCCCAATGCCCCGATTCGTCGGCGACGACCGTACCGGCGCACGCAGACTAAAAGAGAAACTTGATCGTGCCTCGGGAAATCTCGATGATGTTGTTGGTGAGTGCGTAGACGGCGCATGTATAGCGCCAGTTGGGTGGAAACAGGGGCCTTCGGTCGAACGCGGGCGGTGCGTCCGTAGTCGTCGGCGTCGGCTGCGTCGCCGTCGTTGTCGGCGTCGTCGTCGTCGTCGTAGGCGTCGTCGTCGGCGTGAGATCCGCGGGCGACAGGACACCGCCGTCCTTGATGCGCGTAACCTCCGTCGTTTCTTCAAACTGCACGGACACCTCCGCTAGGTTGGAGAAGTTGATGTGGCCGTTGGGCGGTGGCGTGCGAATATCGTTCGCGAAGCTCAGCATGGCCAAGCCGGGCGTCACGCCGCTGCGATTGCCGTGTAAATAGGGCTCCACCTGCGAAAAATGGTCGAGCGGCATCTTTTCAAACTTGCCGACTTTACCGTAGAAGATGGAGATCGTCCGCACAATCGGCAAGCTCGGGGACGGCAGCCCCACGCCATCCCACGACACGAGCATGTTGCGCGCGTCGTAGTGCGACCGCTCCGCGGGGATGGACTCGTTCCGCGCGCAAAAGAACAGCGCGCGCACCGCGTTCTTGAAGAACAAGTTGACCGAAGTGGTCGGCGAGTCGGCGCGCACCGAACCGTCGTCCGCGCGCTGCATCCACTCGCACACGCACACCCGCCGCTCCAGGCCCATTCGTTGTCGCTCGTGCGAGTGCACGATCGCGTAGTTGAACCACCACGACGCGCTGATGATTTCCGGGACCGCTGCGAGAGCGCTCGGCGCGCACGAACGCGAGCACGAGAAGGCCTCGACCAGGCGGACCAGCGCGGTCGGCGGCGGCTTGTGGCGCTTGTAGTGATAGGACCACATCCACCCGGTCCAGTAGCGCAGGTCATCCTCGAGCAGCTGCCAGTCGTCGTCGACCACCGCCGCCATGTTGGCGATGAACGGAAACAGGAGGCAGGTCGGGTCGAGTAGCATGCGCATCGCGATGATGGACGCGATCCTTTGGCGGTAGATGGACGCGCCGTTCTGGATCTGCTGCGTCGTCTGAGTGGTGACGTACGTGCTCACGGCGGTGTCCACGTACGCACTCAGGGGCATGTTCCCGGTCAGTCGAATGACGAGCTCGCAGTGGGCGTACGTAAACATCGGGTTGTTGAACAGATGCACGATGCGCGGGGGCGGGTTGATATTGCCGTTGCGGACCGACACCAGCGTCGAATTCGCCGCGTAGCCATAGTAGCGCCGGGTGTTGAACTTGGCGACGACCGGCACATAGCGAAACGACAGCACGACCTTTGTGCCGGTGAACTGGATGCGGTAGATGCCGTCCTCGTAGGAGACGCCAGTGTCGGCGTAGTCGAGGTGCATGGACATGTACTTGTACTTGTTGGACTTGAGCGCTGCGACGATCTCAGGCGAGGTGAGCGACTCGTTGACGAAGAACGTGTAGTCCGCGCCATCGACGCAGACCGCCCGGCCATTCTCGGGCGTTAGCCTGAATAGCATAGAGTCGTTTGGATTCCCCAGCTCCAGCACGTCGGCGAGGTCGGAGATGCGCGGCTGCTGCTGCACCGGGCGATTGAGCGTCTCGACCGTGAAGACCGCGATGCGACGGTCGGACGGCAGGTCGCGGTTGAGGTTCGTCGCAAAGTCGTTCCACTGGGTCAGGTAGAACGGGCTCAGGGACTGGCTCACCTGGTTCTTTTCGACGATGAGGCGCAGTTGGGTCAAGAACGCGATGATATCCGTCCGGCGTTTGCGGTTGGCGAGGTCGATGGTCTGGGCCATCATCGCCGCGTTTTCGATGCTCTGCACTTTGGTCGTCGTGCCAGTGTTGGAAAACGAACTGGACGATGATGTGGTGCTGGTGGTGTTTGCGGCTGTGGCACCGGCACCGCCACCCGTCCCCACCACCGTGGTCGTGCTCGTATCGCCGTTCACGTCCGACAGAAAGTAAAACGTCGTCTTTTGCGTCTGCACGACCGACGTCGTCTTCACCGTCTGCGTGGTCGTCGTCTCCTCGGTGCTGACCGGATGAAACTTCTCCAAGTACCCGGTTATGTAATCCGGGCTGGGCGTGTAGCGGTTCAGCCACATGACGTGCAGGCACTCCTGCATCATCCGGCCGCGCGCCGTCGCTTGCTCGAGCGAAAAGTACGTGCCGCGGTCGTTGCCGCCGAAAGAGCAGCCGTACGGGTAGTCCACCACCAGCACGCTCGTCCAGTTGGCCAGGGTGGTGTGCACTCGGATCTCGTTGTAGGGGATCGACGCGCACGGCAGGCACGTCCCGTAATCGCGATTGAACGGGAGCGGGATCGGCAGCTGCAACTTCCCCCCCGGCGCCGCGATCCCGTTGCGAGCATCGTCGTAGGCCAAGTCGGTGCGCATGCGATTGTAAAACCGCATCGGGTCCGTCCAACGCTCGGTGTTGCCGATCATCTCGCTGTACGACTGGCGCTTCTCGCCGGGCAGCATAAACTCCGACCAAAAGTCCAGCCACTGCGCGTCGACTTGGCAAATCGGCAGGTCGTTCACCGTGAACTTCACCGCGTCGATCAGATTGTGCGCGAGATTCTTGCACCACCGGATGCGCGCACTGGGGCCGAACCAACGATACAGCACGGCGCCCTTCATGCGAACCGTGAACGTCCCATCCGGATTCTTGCGGATGACGTCCGGCAGGTCGGCGCGCAGGTCCTCGAGGTAGACCTTGTTGCCCATGAGGATGTCCGTGTAGGCGTCGGGACCCCCCCACTGATACTCGGCGGGGTGCAGCTTCACCGTGGGCAACTCGAACGCGATCCACGCGTGGGTCAGATAGTCGCCGGTTCGACTCACCTTGACGGAGAACGTGTGCCCGAAAGTGGCCCGACCCGTGATGCGGTTCATGTTGCACGGAAATTGTGCAAACCACACGGAGCGACGGGTCTCTCGGATGAAGAAGCACGATTTCGTGGGCTGGTCCGGCGCGTTGTACATGTAGCGGCTCTCCAGTTCGCCGAACGTGAGCAGGTCGGCGAACGCCACCGTGACGTCGGAGAACGGCTCGTGCGCCATCATTACTGTCGGGGATAACAACTTTAACACCCTTTTCGTTCGAGTCAGCGAGTCCCCATGTCACGGGCCATGTGGCGACCAAAACATTGCGCGGTTTCGGATTTCGGTCGGTTCGACCGTCCCAAATCTTCGTTTGGGAGGGGCAATAAACTTTATGTTCCCCAAACGAAGGGAGTGAGCACTCGATTTGGGCGGCAAATCGTTGAAAAGTGCTTCGAAAAGGCATTCGGAAACGTTCGTCCGACCGTCCAAAATCTTCGTTTGGGAGGGGCAAACTTGATTCAAAATCGCACGATGCGCTCGGCGCACGCATGAGCGTTCCACTGGCCAATCCGACGGACATCGAGGCCGGACTTGCGCTCGTAAAGCAGGGCTGTGCTCTCATCGCATCCGGCGGCTGCAGTTCGGACGAGGTCAGACGTCTGCGTCCGGCGATTGTGCTCTTGCAAGAGGCGGCGGACATCACCATGAGCGTTCCGGATGCGGGCGCGTCGGGCGGTCTGCGTTCTCGAATCTACCACGCGGTTCAAGCCCAGGATGGCCACGACGACGCGGCCTTTTACAAGGAGCTGCGGTGTAGCATTCACCTCGGGCTTGCGGGGGAACTCTCCGACCCCGTCACTCTGCCGTGCGGTCACACCTTTTGCAAGACGTGCGTGGCCCCCCTCTTCAAGATGGGTGCGTCGGACGCGACGCGAAAGTGCCCGCAGTGCCGCGAGCCGATTCGCGTCGCTTATTGGAGCCTCCGGGTGAACGTTGCGATCAAAGGGATCGTAGACCATCTGCTTCCACAGGGTCATGCGTATGACATGGCGGCGATTGCGGCCACGGAGGCGCAGGTACCGCATCGATTGTGACGACGATCGTTTCCAAATATTTCAACCACAATTCGTGGTTCCGATTTTAATGGAATTCGCGAAAAGGCAGGTTTGTCCAAAACAGGGGTGAGTTGCCGACGGCTGAGTTGGACAGACACATCAGAGTGCTATCTTCATCTTGTGACTCTGAAGTTGAGTTCGACATGCAGAACACAATTGAAGCATGGCTGGCATGCACGCTCTTTTAAAACACGGCTCGCATGCACGCTCTTTTAACACGATGGACCCATCATGACAGCATCACAGGGTGACTGTGTGAGTTCGACTGACACATCGACATGCTATCATCATCTTGTGACTCTCCCAAGTTGTGAGTTGGATAGGCACATCGACATGCTTTCATCATCTTGTGACTCTGAAGTTGAGTTAGACATGCACATCACCATTGAAGCCGGGCTGGCATGCACGCTCTTTAACACGGCTCGCATGCACGCTCTTTTAACACGATGGACCCATCATGACAGCATCACAGTGTGACTGTGTGAGTTCGACTGACACATCGACATGCTATCATCATCTTGTGACTCTCCCAAGTTCAAGTTGTGAGTTGGATAGGCACATCGACATGCTTTCATCATCTTGTGACTCTGAAGTTGAGTTCGACATGCACGCTCTTTAACACGGCTCGCATGCACGCTCTTTTAACACGGCTCGCATGCACGCTCTTTAACACGGCTCGCATGCACGCTCTTCAGTGCAACATGCAACTACGGAATCGGAATGTGCGAGCTGGATTTTAAAGTGTCCTGATATTCACATTGTTCTAAAGTGCGAAGTTGCACATTTCTTAGTTGCATGTCGCCCTGATGCTCTTTCGCACGGTGGGCCCATCATAACTGCATCAAAGTGTGAGTTATACTGACACATCGACATGCTATCAACATCTTGAACATCAGCATGTTATCTTCATCTTGTGAGTCTGAACTTGAGTCTGAAGTTGAGGCGCAATTTAGCCGCGCAAACGACTGTCCACCGCATGCGCAAATGATCTTCGGCAATATCGCGACGCCCACCCCTCACGCACTGCTGCCATGCACTGCACTGCGCCGTACCCCGTTGGTCGAACAGTAGCAGCGCATCCTGCCAGTGCTTCAACGCATCCGTTCGACATGCACCTCACCATTGAAGCAGGGCTGGCATGCACGCTCTTTTAACACAGTGGGCCCATCATGACAGCATCACAGTGTGAGTTGGACAGACACATCAACATGCTATCTTCATCTTGTGACTCTGAACTTCGGAGTCTGAAGTTGAATTGAAGCATGGCTGGAATGCACGCTCTTTAACACGGCTGGAATGCACGCTCTTTAACACGGCTGGAATGCACGCTCGGTCGCATCATCTTGTGACTCTGAAGTTGAGTTCGACATGCACGTCAGCATTGAAGCAGGGCTGGAATGCACGCTCTTTAACACGGTTGCCATGCACGCTCTTTAACACGGTTGCCATGCACGCTCTTTAACACGGTTGCCATGCACGCTCTTTAACACGGTTGCCATGCACGCTCTGTAGCACGGTGGACCCATCATGAAAGCATCACAGTGTACGCTAGACTGACACATCGACATGCTATCAACATCTTGTGAGTTGGACAGACACATCAGCATGCTACCTTCATCTTGTGATTCTGAAGTTTTGGATACTAACCATTGAAAAAATCCACCGAAAATCCGGATTTCCTCTTTTGTCAATCCTTCCAAAATCTTCGTTTGGGGAGCATAAAACTGCCATGCCGGATTGGGTAGGGACTTTACGGAGATTTGCTCCTACTGTAGAATAAGCGCAACAAGCATCGATTTGGGTCGGAAAACGCGTAATAATGCCATCAAATGCAAACACCCACATCATTGCTTTCTGTTCTTATCGATGTCCTTATCGATGCTTTTGATGCGTCTGTTGACCGTTATGGCGAACAAAAAATTGCGCAATTTCGCACCCACTACTTAACGAAGGAACGTGCATGCGTGAGTACTCAATAATCAGGCTACTTTCCAACAGACACTGAAATGATTTAAAAGAAATGTGTTCAATTGGCCTGAACTTTGAGTACTCACGTATGCACGTTCCTTCGTTAAGTAGTGGGTGCGAAATTGCGCAATTTTTTGTTCGCTACATGGCTGTTGACACATCTAAAAGTGCGATTTTTTTCTCGCCACACTGGTCGCAACATGAAGATGATACGATGCTTGTTACAAATACCATTATACCCAATCCAGCCTGGCTATTTTCGGAAACGTCGTTTCACACATGGACCTATACCCCCCTAGGTGGTCGCGAAATCGCGCAATTTTTGCTCCATGCTAGGTCAATGACAACGACTCAAAGCGACCGTGTTTGACTCGAAAAAGGCGGCGGAGGCCATGCTCTTCGGTGAATCGTCATGCGCTCGGGTTCGGCAACGGGTTCGGAGACGGGTTCGGAGACGCCGCCTCGACGCACCGGAACACTCGCACGCGGGGCGCGCTGGCAACCGGGTGGGCGATGGCGCTCGCGATTCTGGGCGATCATGAGCCGCATAAACACGGGGTAGCTCATATCGTCGCAGGTGTGGTGACCTCCGTCGTCGTAAGGCTCGACGTCGAGCTCTCGTCGTAAGTCCGAGAGTATCCGGTCGGTAAAGAATACAAAGCCCTCCGTCAGACCGGCGATGTACTCGCCATTACGCCCCGGCGACGATGCATCGTGTTGCGTCGTAAACGAGCGGACCACGTCGTCCAGCGAGACCCATCCGACTTCACCACCCGCACCGCGGTTTCGGTCCAAGAGCGCATGCAGGTCGGCATACGTCACCACGCCGTCTTGGTCGCTGTCCATGTAAAAGAAAATATCGGCGAGTCCGATCATGCGGTCTTCCGTCATGAACTCGGCTGCGTCGGCGACAATCGAGGTATACTCTAGATAGACCTGGCTCATCCTTATTTTACATTTCATTTAAGGCAACAAATGGGCAGACGTGAATGAGGCGTCTATGCAAGCCGTGCAAAATGGCGACATGTAATTCGAACTCGCACGACTCGGAAGATGATGATAGCATGACGATGTGTCTGTCGAGTTATCAGGATGATGATGGTATGACGATGTGTCGGTCGAACTCACACGAGTTATCAAGATGATGATAGCAAGATGTGTAGGTCGAACTCACACGGTGTTTCTGTCATTATGGGTTTGTCGTGTTAAAGGCCGTTCTTTCTAGACGTGTTAAAGTAAAGGCCGTGCGTAGCAGCCGTGTTAAACCACGCTTTCAAGCCGTGAAAAACAGCGATTTAAGATGATAGCCCACCGACGTTTCAGAAGAACTCACGAGTCACAAATTGACTCACAAGATGATGAATCATTGATGATAGCAAGATGATGTGTCGGTCGAACTCACTTCAATTCACACGATTCACAAGATGATGATAGCAAGATGATGTGTCGGTCGAACTCACTTCAACTCACACGATTCACAAGATGATGATAGCATGATGATGTTTCTGTCGAACTCACACGATTCACAAGATGATGATAGCATGATGATGTTTCTGTCGAACTCACAAAGTGATGCTGTCATTATAAGTTTGCCGTGTTAAGGGGCGTGCTTGCAAGCCGTGAAAAACAGCGATTCGAGATGATAGCAAGCCGACGTGTCAGAAGAACTCACACGAGTCACAAGATGATGAATCATTGATGATAGCATGAGGATGTGTCTGTCGAACACGATTCACAAGACGATGATAGCACGACGATGTGTCTGACGAACTCACACAGTGTTGCTGTCATTATGGGTTTGCCGTGTTAAGGGGCGTGCTTGCAAGCCGTGAAAAACAGCGATTCGAGATGATAGCAAGCCGACGTGTCTTTCGAACTCGCACGATTCACAAGATGATGAATCTTGATGATAGCATGAAGATGTGTCTGTCCAACACGATTCACAAGATGATGATAGCACGACAATGTGTCTGACGAACTCACACAGTGTTGCTGTCATTATGGGTTTGCCGTGTTAAGGGGCGTGCTTGCAAGCCGTGAAAAACAGCGATTCGAGATGATAGCACGCCGACGTGTCAGAAGAACTCACACGAGTCACAAGACGATGAATCATTGATGATAGCATGAAGATGTGTCTTTCGAACTCGCACGATTCACAAGATGATGATAACATGACGATGTGTCTGTCGAGTTTCAATATGATGATAGAATGATGTGTATGTCTCACACGCATGATGATATGTATGTCGAACTCACACAGTGTTTTTGGAGAGCATATTTATCGTTCAAGCAACCCTTAACTTAACGGCACACGGCCCAATTCACCCTAGGTGTCATGCCGGCACGACCCCTAGTACTCACACAGTGTTGCTGTCATTATGGGTTTGCCGTGTTCAAGCCTAAAACTTCAAGGCCGTGCGTTCGAGCCGTGTTAAAGAGCGTGCTTGCCAGCCGTGTTAAGGAGCGTGCTTGCCAGCCGTGTTAAAGAGCGTGCTTGCCAGCCGTGTTAAAGAGCGTGCTTGCCAGCCGTGTTAAAGAGCGTGCTTGCCAGCCGTGT
>Ga0209358_10000389_pt1 | contig 38710 bp, 36 predicted proteins | sample LauGreFa1BDMLBSN_2_FD_187574 | JGI IMG/M metagenome (GOLD analysis project Ga0209358, IMG submission 187574) | Freshwater lake microbial communities from Lake Michigan, USA - Fa13.BD.MLB.SN (SPAdes) (version 2) | ecosystem: Environmental > Aquatic > Freshwater > Lake | place: Lake Michigan, USA... | reverse complement strand
GCATTAGCGCTCCGACCCTGCTGCTCTTCGGCGGCAAGGATGCCCTATTCAGCGCCGAGGACAACCAGGACATGGCACGCTGGCTGCCGCACGCCCAGGTGGTGACGCTGGCTGATCTCGGGCACTCGTTGCCCGAGGAAGACCCGCCGGCGGTGGCCGAAGCGCTGCTGAAGTTCCTCAGGTAAATCCGTCTCTGTTTACATTCTGTTGACCCACGGGGCTCCTCGGCGGGCCTACACTCGACTGATCGTTGTCACGATCGGGATGGGGGTCCTCAATGAATGCCAACGTCGACACCGCAGCAGCGGCCGGTGGTTTGAAGGGTTTCCTGGCTCGGCCCCCATGGCCGGGTCTCATGGCGTTTTTCATCGTATTCATCGTGCAGGCCCTCGGCCACACGGTGATGATCATGATGGAAGACATCTGGCCGGGTCCTGGATACGTCTACGAGTCGGCGTTCGCCATGGGAATGTTCGGTGCCGTGCTGTTGTGGCTCGGCATGCGCCATCCCAATGAAGTGGCGGCGACCTGGTACGGATTTTGGGCGGGGACCTTTCTTTGGACGGGCTGGGTCGAGTTCGCCTTCGTATGGTCCGCGCAGGTGCTCGGCGTGCCGGATCTGATGGACAAACACAGCCCAGGCAGTATTGCCACCAAGGGCGAGTATTTGGTGATGATGTCCTCGATCGGTGTGATGGGCGCGACGCTGGTGTACTTCCTTTTCAACAAAGAGACGAAGTGCAATTTCTTCATCTGGTTCCAGCGGCACCTTGGGTTGAAGACCGGCAAACCGAATCCGGCGCACCAGCGCAGCTTCGCTGGCATCACGGCGCTCGAGACGATCTACGTCATCTGGTTCTTCTATCTGTTCCTGCTATTCCTGTACGACGAGCGCTTCTTTGGAGATCGCCACCCTGCCGCGTACGTCGTGTTTGGCCTCAACCTCATCTGGGCGGTGTATCTGTTCCGTCGGCTGATGCTGTTCTGGAAAGTCACGACGGCTATTCGCTACGGCATCCCGACGGCGATCATCGCCTGGAATGCGGTGGAACTCGGCGGACGTTGGAAGCTCTTCACGGAGTTTTGGGAATACCCCGAGAAGCATGCAATCGAACTCATCGCCATCACCGTCGGTGTGGTCGTGGCGGCCTGGCTGGCCGCGCGGACGCCGATGCATCAGAAGGCGGAATTATCTCGCCAGCAGCAGGCTACGACGCCGTCAGTCGGCGAGCGGCCGTAGCGCGTCGAGGCACACCGACAGCGAGGCGAAGTCCGGCGCATCCTGTGCCGCAATATCGGCGACGACCTGTTGCCAGCGGGTGAGGGCCGCGGCGCGTGTAGCGCGCCACGGCTCAAGACCTCCGCCTGCGGCGATGCGTTCGAAAATCCTGCGCTCCAGAGTTCGGGCGCTTTCGCGTAAACCGTTGCGCGCCGCAGCTTGAAGCGCGGAGTCCACGGCGAGACCGGTGATGCTGTCCTCGAGCCAATCGAGACGCAACGCGGCCGCCACCTGGAACCAGAGTTTCGCGGTATCGCCTACACGCCGCCGGCTGACGATGGCGCTCTCGAGCACATCGAGCGCGTTATCGAGTACCCGTAACTCCGCGAGCGTTGCCACGAGCGTGGTCGGCAAGCCCGCCGCCGCGTGTTCGGTCTCCGCCGCACGATAGCGAGCCGCCGCACTGCCGGCGAGCGCGCCGGGCAGCGCATCGCGTAGCTGCCGCATCGGGGCGGCCAACTGTTTGACGGACTCGGCGACATTGAGATGCCCGTGACGATGCCGCAGCAACCACAACGTTACGTGACGTAGCAATCGGGCTGTATCGGCGTAGGCCACGTACTGGGTGCGGGCGGCAATGCGGCTATCGAGGGATTCGATTTTGCTCCACAGATCGCGCATGCCGAGGATGTCCCGAGCGATGCTGTAGGCGCGGGCGACGTCCGCGGCACTCGCGCCGCTTTCCGTACGAGCGCGCAATACGAAACTCGGGCCCATGCGATTGATCAGACTGTTGGTCACGGCTGTGGTGATGATCTCGCGCCGCAACTTGTGACGTGCGATGTCGCGCGGGAAACGGCGTCGCACGGCCATCGGGAAATAGCGCTCGAGCTCGGCGGCAAAATGCCGATCCTCGGGGAGGTCGGATGCCAGTAGCTCGCGGTTGAGTGAAATCTTGGCGTAGGCGAGCACTACGGCCAGCTCCGGTCGCGTCAAGCCGAGTCCTTGTTTGCGTCGTGCGTTGAGGGTTTCCTCGTCCGGCAGCGACTCGACCGCTCGGTCGAGTTCGCCGGCGCGCTCCAACTCGCGAATCACGCCGCGCAGTTCAGGCAGACGCTCTGCCGATTGCAGCTCCAGTGTGGAGAGTGCCTGGCTCTGCAAGTAGTTGTTGCGCAGCACCAATGTGGCGACTTCGTCGGTGAGCTTTGCGAACATCCGGTCGCGATCGCTACGCCGCAGTCGGCCACGTGCCTCGATGCCGTTGGTGAGGATTTTCAGGTTCACCTCGACGTCCGAGGTGTTCACGCCCGCTGAATTGTCGATAAAGTCAGTGTTGATGCGACCGCTCGCCAGCGCGTACTCCACACGGCCGCGCTGCGTGAAGCCAAGATTGCCACCTTCACCCACCACGCGCGCACGCAGATCGCGACCATCGATGCGCAGCGCATCGTTGCCACGATCGCCTGCTGCCGACTGCGGTTCGAAGGACGCCTTGACGTAGGTGCCGATGCCGCCGTTCCACAAAAGGTCCACGCGCATGCGCAGGATGGCGCGGATCAACTCCGTGGGGGTCAGTGTGTCGGTATCGAGATCTAGGAGTGCACGGGCCTCTGCCGAGAGGCGCACCGATTTCGCGCTGCGGTCATAGATCGCTCCGCCCCGTGACAGGAGTTTTGAGTTGTAGTCGTTCCATCCCGATCGAGGCAGTGCAAACAGTCTCGCGCGTTCGGCGAGCGAGGCGGCCGGATCGGGTGACGGGTCGATGAACACGTGGGCGTGATTGAACGCAGCGACGAGACGGATCTGCGGCGACAGCAGCATGCCGTTGCCAAACACGTCGCCCGACATATCGCCGATGCCTGCGACCGTGAAGGCTTGAGACTGAATGTCGATGCCGAGTTCGCGGAAATGTCGCTTCACGCATTCCCACGCGCCACGAGCCGTGATGCCCATCTTTTTATGGTCGTAGCCGGCCGAACCACCGGAGGCGAAGGCATCGCCCAGCCAGAAGCCGCGCGAAACCGAAATGGCGTTGGCGGTATCTGAGAAGGTTGCGGTGCCTTTGTCTGCGGCCACGACAAGATAAGGGTCGTCGCCGTCGCGCCGGCGCACACCGGCCGGGGGCACCACTCGAGAGCCGGCAAGGTTGTCGGTCACATCGAGCAGCGCGTTGATGTACGTGCGGTAGGCCGCCACGCCCTCGGCTTGAATCGCCTCGCGGCTGCCGCCTGCGGGCAGACGCCTCGGCACGAACCCACCTTTAGCGCCTTCCGGAACAATCAAGGTATTTTTGACGTTTTGTGCCTTCATCAGACCGAGCACTTCCGTACGGAAGTCTTCGCGCCGGTCCGACCAGCGCAAGCCGCCGCGCGCCACATCGCCCATGCGCAGATGCACGCCCTCAACCTGTGGCCCGAAAACGTAGATCTCGTGTTTCGGTCGCGGCAACGGCAGTGCCGGGATAGCGTGCGGATCGAGCTTGAAGGCGATGGCAGCTCGGCGCTCGCCACGCGAGTTCCGCTGATAGTGGTTGGTCCGCTCGACCGCCAGGATCAGCGAGAGGAACGCGCGGAGGATTCGATCCTCGTCGGCGCTGGCGATGGCATCGAGCTTGCGCTCGATACGTTCCTGGCACTTGTTGCTGCCATCGTTGCGTCCTTTCGCGGGCGACAGCCGCTCCTCGAAGAGGGCGTGCAGGTCCGCGACGAGTCCCGGGTGCGCGGCGAGGGTGCGTTCCATGTAGACCTGACTGAACGTACTGCCAGCCTGCAGCAGATAACGGCAGCAGGCACGCAGAACGTTGACGTCATAAGCACCGAGGCCTGCGAGCAGCACGAGGCGGTTGAAGCCGTCGTTCTCAAGTACGCCCTCACGCACGAGTTGCACCGCGCTGAGCAGGCGTTCACCGTCGCGGGCCACATCGAGCGTTGCACCGGGGCGCAACTCGAGCGCGAAGTCCTGCAGCGCGACGGGTGCTGCGTACGCTGCGCCGGCCGTGCCCGCCGCGAGCATCCAGGGCCGCTCGGCCAACATGCGAAGGCCAAAGTTTTCGAGCAGCGGCACGAGTTCGGCGATGGGCAGTGCCGTGCCATTGCGTGCGATGCGCAGATGGATCGTCTGCCGAGTCGCATCGGCGGGTCGGTGCAGCCGCAGGTGCGGTTGATGCGGTTGGGAGGCCAGCTGTTCGAGTGCCTCGAGGTCGGCGATGGCAGCCTCAGGGCTGACCTCGGTCTGGTAGGCGACCGGGAAGCGCGCGGCGTGGCGTTCGAACAGCGCGCTGGCGCGGCTGGCCGGCATCGCATCAAAAAGCGCGGCGCGCAAGGTATCGGTCCAAGTCGCCGCGGCACCAGCGACCTGCGCTTCGATGGCGGCGATGTCGAGGCGTGTCGGCAGCGCATCACCACGCACCATCACATGCAGGCGAGCGTGATTCGAAAGAGCGATCTGCACCTGCGATTCTATGTCGCGGCCGTTGCAGCGTTCGCGCAGCAACTGCTCGATGCGCAGTCGAACCTCGGTGGTGTAGCGGTCGCGCGGCACGAAGGCCATGCATGACCAGAACCGACCCGGTGCGTCGTAACGCATCATTAGACGCGTGGTGCGCCGCTCGTACAGATTGACGACGCCGCGCACGAAACTGACCAGCTCGCCGACGCTCGATTGAAAGAGTTCGTCTCGGGGCCACGTCTCCAGCACCGCGAGTACGGCCTTCCCGTCGTGACTTTGCGGGTCGAGTCCAAACCGCGACACGACGTCGGCAACCTTGCGGCGGACGACGGGAATCTCGGCAGGCGAGGCGAAGTAGGCCGTTGAGGTCCAAAGTCCGAGGAAGCGATGCTCGCCACGCACTTGGCCACGAGCGTCAAAATCCTTGATCGCCAGATGATCGAGGTGACCCGCGCGGTGTACGGTCGATAGCAGCGGAGACTTGGTGATCAGCAGCGGCGTTGTGTCGCGCATGGCATCGCGCAGCGCGCCATCGAGCTCCTCTGCGGGTGCCGTCGTGGCGTGCCGTTCGCGCAGGATGCCAAGTCCGCTTGCGCGGTTCGGCATCAGCCGGTCGCGGCGTGCGCCGCGCCGCAGAGCGTTGTAACGATAGCCCAGAAAGACGAAATGTGCGCCCTCGACCCACTGCAGCAAGGCAACGGCTTCGGCCCGATCTGGCGTACTGGCGTTCTGCAGTGCTTCGATGACGTCCATCACTTTGGAGCGCATCGCGCGCCAGTCTTCGACGGCGACCCGTACATCCTCGAGTGTCGCCCGCAGCGTTGTCTCTAGGGCGGCGAGACGCTGTGTATCGAACTGTCGGTCGATCTCGTATATCTGCCACGATTCACGGACTGCGCCCTCGGCCTGCGGGTCGACGGCGGCGTGGCGCAAGGCACCGTCCGCTTTGCGCTGGGCTGCGAGCACCGGATGGATCAGCATCTGCACGCCGATGCCTGCAGTGCTGAACGCGAGGCTCAGTGAGTCGACCAGGAAGGGACGATCGTCGGTGACGACCAGTACGTAGCTGTGGCGCTCGCCGAGCGGACTGCCTGCCTCGGGCGACAAGGCGCGCACCAGCGTGACACCGCGTCGGCGGCGTTTCGCGAGTTCAAGATGCAGGCGGGCTAGGTGCAGCAGTGCGCCCGGTGTGCGGCTGGCGAGGTCTTCCTCGCCTACGCCTCTGAAATACTCACGCAGTACCGCGGGCGGCGGGGCGCCCTTGAACGTTCGCGCGGCGCGCACGATTCGTTCGATGAGCACAACCCGCTGTCGCGGAATTCGAGGATTGTGCACGTGACTATCGACCATGATCGTTACCTCGCTGATCGAACGCGCCGGGCTGACCCAGTGTCCGGGCCCGAGCGAGCAGGGTCATGATAATCCTCTCGAGCGCCAATCGGTCGGTCTCACCGAGGACCTCGAGCAGCGCGCGTTCGTGATCGAGCGCCAGGGGTACGACTTCGGCGTAGATTCGCGAGCCCTCGGCGGACAGTTGCAGCACGGATCGTCGACGATCATGAGTCGCCATGCTGCGTTCGAGGTGTCGTTTGCCGAGCAGCCGACCGACCGCGCGACTGACAGCGACCTTGTCCATCGCCGTACGCTCGGCGACTTCGGCCGCCGAGAGTCCGGGTTCAATGGCGAGGACCGCCATGACGCGCCACTCCGGAATGCTGAGACCGAAGCGTTCGGAGTAGCTGCTGGCGATGACCGAGCTGATGAGGTTACTGAGGATCGACAGTCGGTAGGGGAGAAAGCGATCGAGCTCGAGTTTTGGCAGCGCGGTCATCGTGACCCCAATGCTAACCCAAGGGGTGTGGCGCCACCTGCTGATCGATGCTGCCGAAGATGGAGCGGCCCACTGCATCGTGCATGTCGATCTGTACTCGATCACCCACCCGCATGAAGGGCGTACGCGGTGCGCCTGTCAGCAGCGTCTCAACGGTGCGCTGCTCGGCGATGCAGGAGTACCCGACACCGCCTTCGGAGATCGGTCTGCCCGGGCCGCCGTCTGCGCCGCGGTTCGACACCGTGCCAGAACCAATCAGTGTGCCGGCACCGAGCGCTCGCGTGCGTGCGGCGTGTGAGACGAGTGTCGGGAAATCGAAAGTCATGTCGACGCCTGCATTGGCACGCCCGAACGGCTGTCCGTTGTAGTCGACCTCCAGCGCGCGATAGACCCGACCGTCGCGCCAGTGCTTGCCAAGCTCATCCGGTGTAACCGCGACGGGTGAGAAAGCGCTGGAGGGTTTCGATTGGAAAAAACCGAAACCTTTGGCGAGTTCGTTCGGGATGAGATTGCGCAGCGAGACGTCGTTGACGAGCACAAGCAGCCGGATGTACTGCGCTGCCGTCTCCCGGTTCGCGCCTAGCGGCACATCGTCGGTGATCACGGCCACCTCGGCCTCGAAGTCCAGCCCCCAGGATTCGTCAGCCAGTGGAATGCTGCCGCGCGGCGAGAGGAAGGTGTCTGACCCGCCCTGATACATCAGGGGATCGGTCCAGAACGAGGGGGGTAATTCGGCGTTGCGCGCCTTGCGCACGAGTTCGACGTGGTTGACGTAGGCGGATCCATCGGCCCATTGATACGCACGCGGCAGCGGCGAGAGGCACTCGGCAGGATCGAACGGCGATCCCTCGCCTGCGTTGACGCGCTCGTATAGCTCCCGCAGTGAGGTCTCGACGCCGCTCCAATCGTCGAGTGCCGCTTGGAGTGTCGGCACGATCGACTCGGCGCCCAGCATCCGGGTCAGGTCGGCGGAGACCACAACGAGTCGGCCGTCGCGCCGGTGGCGGCCAGCGCCGCGCAAACTTGCGAACTTCACGAGTGACCTCCTTTGACCAGGTGATCCGACGGGGTCGTGGCGAACTGCTGCTCGTGCAGCCACGCAGCGTGACGCGGTGCCCGCTTGGTTCGGCTCCACTCCTCGAGCATGGCCGGAGCAACGTCGCGGGCGCGCTGCTCGAGTTCGGGCGTCGCCGTGTTGACGGTCAGTTCGAGTCGATGTCCGTTCGGGTCGAAGAAATAGATGGACTTGAATAGCCCATGGTCGGTGGGGCCCACAACGTCGAGCCCCCGCTCGATGAGTCGCTGTCGCATCTGATCGAGCGTGTCGAGACTATCAACCTCGAAGGCGATGTGCTGCACCCAGGTCGGTGTATTCGGGTCTCGGCCCATCGGCTCGCGTGTCGGTAACTCAAAGAAAGCCAGCACGTTGCCCATGCCCGCATCGAGAAACACGTGCATGTAGGGATCAGGCTCGTTCGTGGAGGGAACCCGGTCTTCGGCGAACGCCGTGGTGAAAGCCATGCCGAGTACATCGCGATAGAACTCGACGGTTTCGCGTGCGTCGCGGCAGCGGTAGGCAACGTGGTGGATCCTGCGCACGACGCTCATGGGCTCGATGCTCCATCTTCTTGCGATGCGCCGCGGCGTTGAAGTGTGCCCCGGCGGATCTGATCTCGTTCCAGAGATTCGAACAGCGCCTTGAAGTTGCCCTCGCCAAATCCCTCATCGCCCGCGCGCTGGATGAACTCAAAGAACACGGGGCCAACCAGACATTCGGAGAAAATTTGTAGCAGCAGTCGACGCTCGTCGCCGGTGGTGCCATCGAGCAGGATGCCGCGCTGCTGCAGCGCGACCGTGGGCTGGCCGTGGCCGGGCAGGCGATCCTCGAGCATTTCGTAGTAGGTGGCAGGCGGTGCGCTCATGAGCGGCACGCCGCGAGAGCGCAGCGCATCGACCGTGGCGCAGAGGTCCGGTGTCGCGAGTGCGATGTGCTGGATGCCTTCCCCATTGAAGCGCATCAGATACTCGTCGATCTGTCCGCCGCCCTGGCCGCCTTCCTCGTTGAGCGGGATGCGGATCTTGTCGTCCGGCGCGGTCATGGCGCGCGACAGCAGGCCCGTGTGTTGTCCGTGGATGTCGAAGTGACGGATTTCGCGGAAGTTGAACAGACGCTCGTAGAAGTCGGCCCAGTGGTTGAGTCGCCCTCGGTACACGTTGTGAGTGAGGTGATCGATGTGGGTTAAGCCGACACCCGGCGGATGGCGCTCGGCGGCCGCTCGCCATTCGAAGTCGATGTCGTAGATGGTTGCTCCGGGCGCGTAGCGATCGATCAGGTAGAGCGCTGCGCCGCCGATGGCGCGTATGGCCGGCAAGCGCAACTCCATGGGGCCGGTCGCCATGTCGATCGGCTGCGCGCCGAGTTGTAGCGCGCGCGCGTAGGCCTGCTGCGCATTGCGCACACGGAAAGCCATGCCGCAGGCCCCCGGACCATGTTCGGCTGCGAAAAAGCCGGCTTGACTGTGGCGATCCCGGTTGACGATGAAGTTGATCCCACCCTGTCGGTACAGGGTGACGTCCTTGGAGCGGTGATCGGCCACTGCGACGAAGCCGAGGGATTCAAACAGCCGCTCGAACGGGCCTGTATCCGGGGCCGCGAATTCGACGAACTCGAAGCCGTCGAGGCCCATGGGGTTATCCCTGGGGGCGGTGGCGGGGAGCGTGCCGTCCTGGAGTGCTGCCCTCATGATCGAGACCCGTTTCGTTGCAAATGAAACAGTTTCAAACGTAACCGTTGCCAGGGCGCCTGTCTAGTCCCTATCATTTATTCAATGTTGGGAAATTTCGAAACTAAGCTAGATGCGGACGCTATGGCAAGAGCCCTGCGTGCGGTGGCGGATCCCGCGCGGGTGCGCCTGCTGCGTCTGTGCGCCGATCGTCCGACCAGCGTGTCGGAGCTCGCTGCAGCCACCTCCGACAGCGAGCCCAACGTGTCGCGCCATCTGAAGCAGTTGGCACTGGTCGGCTTGTTGCGTCGTGTTCGGCGCGGCCAACGGGTGGAATACCTGCCGGTGAGCGAGGCGGGTTTCGCTGCAGACCTGATCGGCCTGCTGTTGCAGCGTTTTTCGCCCGACGATTCCGGGCTTCGCGAGGCGCGCGCGCGGTTGCGCGCGATCGAGGCTGGTGCGCGATCAAATCTGCGTGGTTCGGCGGCGGACTGGGTGGTCGCAGGCCGCTTCGGACGCAACGTCCAGGCGGCACTCGGTGCCGCCTTCGAGCGCGATGTGGCAGGGGCCAGCGTGCTCGTACGTAGCCAGCATCGCGAGGTGCTCGAAACACTGCTCGCGAGTCGGCCGTCGGCGCCCGCGGTCACGCTGCGTGCCGAATCCAAGCCCGAGAAAAATGTGCTTCAGGCCTGGCTCGAGGCTGAAGGGTTGCGGGCCGAGGTACTCACCACCGGCGAAGTGCGCAAGGGCCGAAGTTTCGATGTGTGTCTCGAGTCGCCGCTGGCCGAAGAGTTGCGTGATCCCGCCCAGTTGACGGCCATGCTGCAGCGCTGTCGGGCGCAGCTCGTCGCGGGCGGGGTGCTGTGGTGTGTGGTGCCCTACGAGTTGCTGGAGGACGATCCCTCGCCGCTGTTGCGGCTGCGTGCACTGCTCGGCGAGAGCGGCATCGACTGCACTTTGCTCTCACCCGTCGAGGCCGAGGGGCGCCATGTCGTGCTCGCGCGCGGGTTGCTCCGCAGTGGGGCCGTGACGGCGCTGCCGAATAGATCTGCTGCCACCCCAAATAATCAAGCCAGTCCGGTTCCGGCCTGACTTCAGGAGTCATCTCATGTCTGCCACACCGATCCGTGTCTCTTTCGAATTCTTCCCGCCGAGCGATGCCGCCATGGACAGCACACTGTGGCAGTCGGTGCAGCGCCTCGCGCCGCTCGGGCCGCAGTTCATCTCCGTGACCTACGGTGCGGATGGGTCGACGCGTGATCGCACCCACTCGCTCGTCAAGCGTATACAGCAGCAGACCGCGTTGATCGGTGCGCCGCATCTGACCTGCGTCGGCGCCTCGCGGGCTGAGGTGCTCGAGGTGGCGCGTCGATACTGGGACGAGGGCGTCCGCCACATCGTGGCCCTGCGCGGCGATCCGCCGCAGGGTGCCACGCGGTACGAGCCGCACCCGGACGGATTTGCCTACGGTGCCGATTTGGTGGCAGGTCTGCGTAGCGTGGGCGACTTCGAGATTTCCGTGGCCGCATACCCTGAGGTACACCCGGAGGCCGCGTCCGCCGACGCTGACTTCGACAATCTGCGTCGCAAGATCGATGCGGGTGCGACGCGCGCGATCACCCAGTTTTTCTTCGATAACGACGACTATCTGCGTTTCCGAGATCGCTGCGCTGCGGCCGGCATCAACGCAAGTATCGTCCCCGGCATCCTGCCGATCACGCGCTTTCCGCAGGTCACGCGTTTTGCAGAGCGCTGCGGTGCCAAGATTCCGCGTTGGCTCGCGGAGCGCTTCGTCGGTCTCGACAACGATGCCGACACGCGGCGACTGATCGCAGCGAGCGTTGCCATCGAGCAGGTTTCGCGTCTGCGCGAGCAGGGCGTCAACGAGTTCCACTTCTACACCCTGAATCGCGCCGAACTCACTTACGCCATCTGTCACGCGCTCGGCATGCGGCCGCAGCCTGCCGCCGTCGCGGCATGAGTTGCTGTCCCTCGCACTTGCCGCACGCAACGCCGCGTGCGCTGGACGCTGGCGCGCGACATGCTGCGGCAGTGCCGTATGCCGTCGCGCCGGTCGACGTGCAAGCGCGGGCCGAGCGTCAGCGACGGCTGCATGAATTGGCGGCGCAGCGCATCCTGATCATCGACGGTGCCATGGGCACCATGATCCAGCGGCATCGACTCGACGAAGCGGGCTACCGTGGTGATCGCTTCGTTGATTACGGGCGCGACCTGCGTGGCAACAATGATCTGCTGACTCTGACGAGGCCCGATATCGTCGCTGCGATCCACCGCGACTATTTCGAGGCTGGTGCCGACATCGTCGAAACCAATACCTTCAACTCCACCACGATCGCCCAGGCCGACTACGGCATGGAGGCGCTCGTTCCGGAACTCAACTATCGCGCCGCGCGCCTTGCTCGCGAGATCGCCGACGAGGTTGCTGCGCGCAGTGGCTCACCGCGTTTTGTCGCGGGGACACTCGGACCCACGAATCGCACGGCATCGATATCCCCGGACGTCAACGATCCGGGCATGCGCAACGTCAACTTCGATCAGCTGGTGATGGCCTATGCCGAAGCTACTCGCGCACTCGTGCAGGGTGGTGCCGATATCCTGCTCATCGAGACTGTGTTCGACACGCTCAACGCCAAGGCAGCTCTTTTTGCGGTGCGCCAGGTGCAAGCCGAACTTGGCACCACTTTGCCTCTCATGGTCTCCGGCACGATCACCGACGCCTCCGGTCGGACCCTGTCAGGTCAGACCACCGAGGCATTCTGGAACTCGGTGCGCCATGGGGAACTCTTCGCCGTAGGGCTCAACTGCGCGCTCGGTGCAAGCGACATGCGACCCTATGTGGCCGAGCTTGCGACGCTGGCCGATTGCGCGGTTTGTGCGTACCCGAACGCTGGTCTGCCGAACGCGTTCGGCGAGTACGACGAAACGCCCGAGCAGACGGCGGCGATTTTGGGTGAATTCGCTCGTGCCGGCTTGCTCAACATTGTCGGGGGCTGCTGCGGTACGACCCCCGACCACATACGCCTGATCGCGGAGGCTGTGCGTGGGCTGCCGCCGCGCAAGCCTGCGGCACCCGAGGTGAAGTGCCGACTCGCCGGACTCGAACCGCTTGGTATCGGTGCCGAGTCTCTGTTCGTCAACGTCGGCGAGCGGACCAACGTCACGGGATCGGCCAAGTTCCGCAAGCTCATCGAGGCGGGCGATTATGCCGCCGCCGTCGACATCGCTCGCCAGCAGGTGGTGGCCGGCGCGCAGGTGATCGACGTCAACATGGACGAGGGCATGCTCGATTCGGAAGCCGCCATGGCGCGCTTCCTCAATCTCGTTGCGGCAGAGCCCGACATCGCACGCGTGCCGGTGATGATCGACTCGTCCAAGTGGACGGTGATCGAGGCCGGTCTCAAATGTGTGCAGGGCAAGGCGATCGTCAACTCGATCAGCCTCAAGGAAGGCGAGGCGGCATTCATCGAGCAGGCCCGCAAGGTGCGCGCCTATGGCGCCGCCGTGGTGGTGATGGCGTTCGATGAGCAAGGACAGGCGGATACCGTCGAGCGCAAGGTCGCCATTTGCGAGCGCTCCTACGCAGTGCTGACGCAACAGGTCGGTTTTCCGCCCGAGGACATCATTTTCGATCCGAACATTTTCGCGGTTGCGACCGGCATCGAGGAGCACTCAGCGTACGGGCTCGATTTCATCGAGGCGACGCGCCTCATCAAGCAGCGCCTGCCGCATGCCATGGTGAGTGGCGGTGTCAGCAACGTGTCGTTCTCGTTCCGTGGCAACGACCCGGTTCGAGAGGCAATGCACAGTGTGTTCCTGTACCACGCCATCCGGGCCGGCATGGATATGGGCATCGTCAACGCGGGCCAGCTGGCCATCTACGAGGACATCGACCTCGAGTTGCGTGACGCCGTCGAGGACGTGATCCTCAACCGTCGTAGCGATTCGACGGAGCGTTTGCTGGCTATCGCGGGGCGTTTCAAGGGTGAGGCGGGCGCGGGCAAGCGTGAGGTCGATCTCAAGTGGCGCAGCTGGCCTGTCTCCAAGCGACTTGAGCATGCGCTGGTCAAAGGGCTCGACGAGTTTATCGTCGAAGATACCGAGATGGCGCGACTTGAGGCCGAGCACCCGATCAAGGTCATCGAAGGCCCGCTGATGGATGGGATGAACGTGGTCGGCGATCTGTTCGGCGCGGGCAAGATGTTCCTGCCGCAGGTGGTCAAAAGCGCGCGGGTGATGAAGAAGGCGGTCGCTCACCTCATACCCTACATCGAGCGCGAGAAGAGCGGTGCCGCTCGCAGCAACGGCAAGATCGTGCTTGCGACCGTCAAGGGCGACGTGCACGACATCGGCAAGAACATCGTGGGCGTCGTGCTGCAGTGCAACAACTTCGAGGTGATCGATCTCGGTGTCATGGTGCCTGCCGAGCGCATCCTCGAGGTGGCCCGACGCGAGAACGCCGCGATCATCGGTCTATCGGGGCTCATCACGCCATCGCTCGACGAAATGGTGAACGTCGCACGCGAGATGCAGCGGCAGGGCTTCAGCGTGCCGTTGCTCATCGGCGGGGCCACCACATCGCCCGCGCATACCTCCGTGAAAATCGCGCCGCAATACCGTGAGCCCGTCGTGTATGTGAAGGATGCCTCGCGGGCCGTCGGTGTCTGTCAGAAGCTGGTGACGCCGGCGCAGAAAGCCGTATTCGCGGCCAAAGTGGCCGAAGATCACGAGCGCAGGCGCGAGCAGCATGCGGGCAAGAGCATCAAACAGCCCGAGGCTACTCTCGCCGCAGCGCGGGCCAACCGGCGCCGCATCGACTGGCAGGCCTATCGGCCCGTGGCACCGTTACGCCCCGGCGTGCAGGTGTTCGAGGACTATCCACTCACCGACCTGCTCGATTACATCGATTGGATGCCGTTCTTCAATGCCTGGGAGTTCGCCGGGAAGTTTCCCGACATCCTCACCGACCCCGTGGTCGGCGAGGCTGCGAGCAACCTTTACGCCGATGCACGGCGCATGCTCAAGCAGTTGATTGCGGAGAACTGGTTGAGCGTACGCGCAGTGCTCGGGTTTTTCCCGGCACAGTCGGTGGGCGATGACATCGAGGTCTACAGCGGCGAGGATCGGCGTGAGGTACTGCTGACGCTCAACCATCTGCGGCAGCAGAAGGGCAAGCCAGCAGGCCAGCCACACGAGTGTCTCGCCGATTACGTCGCACCGCGCGAGAGTGGCATGCGCGATTACATTGGCGCATTCGCCGTGACAGCGGGCGTCGGCATCGAGGAGCATGTTGCGCGGTTCGAGGCGGCGCACGACGACTACTCAAGCATCATGCTCAAGGCTCTGGCGGATCGTTTCGCAGAGGCCGCGGCGGAGCACTTCCACGAGCGTGCACGAAGAGAGCTATGGGGCTACGACGCGGCGGAGCAGTTGACCAACCCACAGCTTATCGGCGAGGAGTATCGCGGCATACGTCCTGCGCCCGGCTACCCCGCGTGCCCCGATCACACCGAGAAGGGCAAGATCTGGCAGCTGCTTGATGTCGAGCGCAACACGGGCATTCGGCTGACCGACAGCTACGCCATGTATCCGACCGCCGCCGTCAGCGGTTGGTACATCTCACATCCCGAAGCGCGTTATTTCGCCGTCGGCAAGGTGGATCGCGATCAGGTCGAGGACTACGCGCGCCGCAAAGGTGTCACGTTAGCTGAAGCCGAGCGCTGGCTTGCGCCGAATCTCGGTTACGAGCCCGGCTGAGAGGACATCGCGCCTGCGAGGCAGCGTATCGTCACTGTCTCAGCGCGGAGGCTCCGCGTCGTCGAGCTGCTTTAGGAACCCGGGTCCGCCGAGTGCGCGCATCTGCGCCATGATCGTCTCGCGACGGCGCTGCACGTAGGGTGACGGCGCGGCTGCCTTGAAGCGTTTCGGATTCGGCAGTACGGCGGCGAGCGTTGCCGCCTCGCGGCGCGTCAATCGGGCGGCACTCTTGCCATAGAAGCGTTGAGCTGCAGCCTCGACGCCGAACACACCGCGGCCCATCTCCGCAATGTTCAGATAGACCTCGAGAATGCGCTCCTTCGGCCACAGCGTTTCGATCAGCACCGTGAACCAGACTTCGAGGCCTTTTCGGGCCCAGCTTCGCCCCGACCAAAGAAAAAGATTCTTCGCTACCTGCTGCGAGATGGTCGATGCGCCGCGCTTGCGCTTGCTCTTGGCGTTGTGTTGTACGGCTTTGCGAATCGACTCGAAATCAAAGCCGGCGTGGAAGGGGAACTGCTGATCCTCGGCAGCGATGGCCGCCATGGCGGCGTGCGGCGAGATGCGCTCGAGTGGCACCCAGCGGTAGTCGTTGCGATATTCGAAGTTGCCCTCGAGCAGTGCGGAGCCACGCTCGGCCAGCATGAACGCCGAGGTGAGCGGTGGCACCCAGCGCAGTAGCAGCACGAGCAGCACGGAGAGCGCTGCTGCGCCCAGCAAGGCGAGCAGCGCCAGCCGCAGAGCACGCCGCAGCAGAGCGAGCGGTCCGCGCTTCAGGCGGTCGCCTCGCGAGTCACCGACAGCACGACGACGTCGTCCACCGGCACATCACCATGCCCGCGGCGACGGGTGGTGGCGACGCCCGCGATCGCATCGACGACCTCCATCCCTGAGGTCACGCGACCGAACACGGCGTAGCCGTAGTTGCCGGGCGAGTGATTGAGGAAATCGTTGTCGATGAGGTTGATGAAGAACTGCGCCGTGGCGCTGTGGATGTCGTTGGTGCGCGCCATGGCGAGCGTGCCGCGAAGGTTCTCGAGGCCATTGGTGGCCTCATTGCGGATCGGCGGCCGAGTCGACTTTTGTTCCATACCCGCTGCGAAGCCGCCCCCCTGGATCATGAAGTTCGGGATCACGCGGTGAAACAGGGTGCCGTCGTAGTGACCGTCATCGACGTACTTCAGAAAGTTGGCACTGCTCTCGGGTGCTTCTTTGCTGAACAGTTCCACGGTGAAATCGCCGGCGGTGGTCTTGAAACGCAGCATGTTCAATCCTTCAGGGTGAGGGGGCAGGGAGCCAACGCCCCTCGGTCACACGTTCGTGGCCGGCGAGGTCGCGGTGCGAGACTACGTGAGCGAAACCCCGCGCGACAAGCCGAGCGCGCAACTCGGCTGCCTGGGTGCTGCCGTGCTCGAGCAGTAACACCCCACCTGCCGTCAGATGGCGTGGTGCCTCCGCGAGGATGTGTTGCAGGTCGGCGAAGGCGTCAGCACCCGGTGTGAGTGCCGTTGACGGCTCGTAGCGCAAGCCGTCCGATTGGAGCACAGGGTCATCGGCCGCGACGTACGGCGGATTGCTGACGATGAGATCGAAGCGCTGCTGCGCGAGCGGCTCGAACCAACTGCCGGCGTGAAAGACAACGTGACTCGATTCCAGGCGCGCTGCCCCCAAACGTGCTGCATTGGCCCGAGCGACGCGCAAAGCGGATTCCGATCGCTCGACGGCATGCACCTGCCAAGCCGGTCGCTCGAGGGCGAGCGTGAGGGCGATGGCCCCTGAGCCAGTGCCGAGATCAACCGCCCGGATCGCTGGCGCGGCAATCCCCTCGCTGCGAAGCCCCTCGCCGCGAAACCCATCGCCGGCCAGCAGTGCCCGCTCGATGAGTAGTTCGGTCTCAGGTCGCGGCACGAGCACCGAGGCGTCAACCGCAAAGCTGCGCGACCAAAACTCGCGCTCGCCGGTCAGGTAGGCGAGCGGCTCGCCGGCGGCTCGTCGCTGCGCCCATTGCTGCACGCGCAGCGCGAGCGCCTCAGGCACGAGCCAGTCGGGATCGGTGATGGCGCGGCTGCGAGGGATCGAGAGTGCCGAGAACACCAGCGTTTCGGCTTCACGGCGGGCGTGCTCGCCGAGGCCGTCGAGTGCCACCGTGGTCGACTCGAGTACGGCACGCAACGTTGGGGTGACTGTCGAGGCGGGCATGCGTGAAGTTTGCCATGCGGCGCGTTCTGCTACATTGCGCGCCGTGTCCACGCCCGACGTCCCGTCCACCGCCGAGTCTCTCGCGCCGATCGCTCTCGGGCCCACGCTCGAACTCGGTTGGCAGCTCTTCAAACGCAGTCTGCCGCGCTGTCTGCCGCTCGCCCTGCTGGCCGTGCTCATCGGGCAACTGCCGGCCGTGTATCTGCTGAACATGGCCGATCGCGGCGCGGTGTGGCTGCTGCTCAACGCTTTGGCGGCGATTGTGGGGCTCGCCTTGTGGCTCCTGATCATGCAGCGCCAATACGCTCTCCTGCATGGCCGAATCAGTACGCTTGGCCGCGAGCTTGAAGAGGTGATTGGGGCGCTACCGCGCGCGGTCGGGGTGCTCGTCGTCACGGTGTTGCTGATTGGTGTCGGCTCGCTGCTCCTCGTCGTACCCGGCGTTTATTTTCTCGTGGCCTTGTGGCCTGCACTGACGCTGGCCGTGTGCGAAGGTCGCGGCGTACGCGAGGCGGTGGATGGCAGCCTGCAACTCGTGCGCGGGCGTTGGGGTGCTGCTGCGGGCGTGTGGGTGATTACGCTGATCGCCGTGTTCGGCGTGGTCATGCTCGGCATGGGCGCAGGACTGCTTCTCATCGAGTGGCAACTCGTCACCGGCATGCCGGTGGGCACTTTGGTGTCTGCACTTGTACCGGGACTGATCGGAGCGCTCTTTCCACCGCTCGTCATCGCCTTTGGGCTCGCGCTACACGCGCGATTACGCCAAAGCGTTTAGCCGGTCTCGTCCGCCAGCAACTCGGCCTGATGCTCCTGCAACAGGGGCTCGATGAGTTCATCGAGTCGCCCATCCATGATTTCTTCGATCTGATAGAGCGTGAGGTTGATGCGGTGGTCCGTGACACGACCCTGCGGAAAGTTGTAGGTCCGGATGCGCTCCGAACGATCGCCACTGCCCACCTGCAACTTGCGTGACTGCGCCTGTGCGGCCTCGCGCTTTTCCTGTTCGGCGGCGAGCAGCTTGGCGCGCAGCAGTGACATCGCGCGACTGCGGTTTTTGTGCTGCGATCGCTCGTCCTGACATTCGACGACGATGCCGGTGGGCAGGTGGGTCATGCGCACGGCGGAGTCGGTCTTATTGACGTGCTGTCCGCCAGCGCCCGAGGCCCTGAAGGTATCGATACGCAGATCCGCCGGATTGATGTCGATGGAGTCGAGCTCATCGAGCTCGGGCAGGATAGCCACCGTCACCGCCGAGGTGTGAATGCGCCCCTGCGCCTCGGTAGCCGGTACCCGCTGCACGCGGTGGGTGCCGGATTCGAATTTCAATCGCGAGAATACGCCGCTGCCGATGACCCGGCAGATGACCTCGCGAAAGCCGCCGTGTTCGCCCGGGTTCTCGCTGATCGTTTCAACCTGCCAGCCGCGTCGCTCGGCATAGCGCGCGTACATGCGCAGCAGGTCGCCGGCGAAGATCGCGGCTTCATCGCCCCCGGTTCCCGCGCGTATTTCGAGGTAGATGTTGCGCTCGTCACGCGGGTCCTTGGGCATCAGCAGACGGCGCAATTCGAGTTCACCGACTGCCAGTGCCTGCTCGAGACGAATGACTTCTTCGGCACCGAGTTGACGCATCTGCGGGTCGCTATCGGTCGAAAGTTGCGCAGCGGCCTCCCGCTCGGACTCGAGTTCGCGGAAGTCGCGATACCGCTCGGCCAACGGCGTCAACCGCGCGTACTCCATCGACAGCTCACGAAACTCGTTCGAACCGCCCGCCGTGGCCGGATCGGCAAGCAGCCGCCCGACCTCTTCGAATCGGTCGATGCTGCGGTCGAGTCTCTGGCGGATGGAAGCTTTCATCGAGGCCTGGGGTGTCCGGGCGTGACCCGGGGGAGCGGCGATTCTCCGGGCGATGCCCGCGCCTGACAAGCCGCGGCGGTGTTCGGGCGGCGGATCGCTTATAGTGCCAAACACGATGCGACCACGGTTTACAGTCAGGTTCGGAGCGGCGTGGCTGGTGAGTAGTCTGCTGTCTGCTGCAGCGCTAGCACAGCCGCCGCAGCAAGGCGGGGATGAGCCTGCCTCCGCACCGCGCGACTGTCGCAGCGTGGCGGAGGCCGAGGTCAAGGCCGCAGCCCTCGATCGCGATCCGAGGGCTGCCGTGCGTGCGCTCGAGATTGCCAGAGCCTGCCATCACCACCCGGCGGCGTGGCAGGCGGCCGAGCGTTTGCGGCAACTCGATCCCGAGAACGTCGAGGCGCTGCGCCTCGTCGGCACCGTCGCGCTCGAAGTATGGCGAATTGATGCCGCGCGGGGCGTGTTCTCCGAGCTGCTGGCCAAGCCCGACGTCGAGCCCGAGCGTGCACTGGCGGAGTTGTTGCCTGAGCTCGCCGAGGGCGACACGCTGGTCGGTGCCTGGGCGGTTTTCAAGTCTTTGCTCGATCGCTCGACCCTCTCGGCGCGACACCTCATGACGCTCGCTCGCATGGCCTGCGATGCCGACGATCTGACCGCCTGCCGTGAACTCATCGATGCGGCGCGGGCGAAAGGCGGCGGCAACGATGCCCGCTCGATTCGGCTCTCTGCAGCCGCGTCCGCGGCGCTGGGTGATGACACCGGCGCACTCGAAGAGGCAGCCCTGCTCGTGCAGGGCGATCCACAGAATCATCGCTTTGCGCGCATCGAGACGCTGGTCAGTCTCGATCGGCTCGACGAGGCGCGTCAGGAGTTGCTCGCCATCGAGGCCGGCACGGCAGATCCCGACGCCTCGCCGCAGCAGGTCGATAAATTCAAGGCCGAAGCGGATCGGCGGCTTGCGCTGCTGGCGCTCGGTAACGGTGATGCTGCGGAGGCGGAGCGACGTTTCACCGCGCGCCTGTCGGGCGATCGGGGCGCAGGGGAGGCGGTGTATTACCTCGCCATCATTGCTGAGCGTGAAGGGCGCAAGGATGCCGCGTTGCAGGGCTATCAGCGCCTGGTGCGGGCAGGAGCCGGACTCCCGGCTCGTTCGCGCGCGGCCCAACTACTGCTTGAGACGGGTGATCGCGCAGCGGCGATGAAATTGTTCGACGAGTTGCTGGGTCAGGGTCGCACCGATGCCATCGAGATCGAGCTGGCGCGTTCGCGTGCGCTCGCCTCGGCACAGCAGTCGATCGAGGCGGTCGCCGCGGTGGATGCCGCGTTGCAGCGGTTCCCTTCGCATCCGGAATTGCTCTATCAGCGCGCCGTGTTGCTCGACTCGTCCGGCCGTTCGCGCGAGGGCATCGCGGTGTTCGAGCAGTTGCTGGCCATGCGTCCCGGTGACCCCAACATCAGCAACGCACTCGGCTACACGATGGCCGACCGCAAGCGTCAGTTGCCACGCGCCGAGGCGCTGATCCGCGAGGCGTTGGCGCTGCGACCGGACAATGCCGCCTTCCTCGACAGCCTCGGCTGGGTGCGTTATCGACGTGGCGATCGCGCCGCAGCGCTGCCCTCGCTCGAACGTGCCTGGAAGTTATCGCGTGAACCAGAGATCGCGGCGCATTGGGGCGAGGTCCTCTGGCGCAACGGGGAGCGTGACCGTGCACGCGCCGTCTGGGCTCGTGCCCTGCTGCTCGCGCCGGATTCGAGGCCGCTGCGCGTGGCCATCGAGCGTTTTGCGGATCGACGTCGCTGATCGGCGGGAGCGTCCCGGTGCCGCGATGGTTGCGACAGTCAGTGCAGTTCGCCGCAGCGCTCGCGGTGCTCGCTCTTTTATCGGCCTGCCGCAGCCTGGCGCCGACTGCGCTGCCCGCCGACGAACTGCCTGCGAGTTGGCCTGAGCGTCGGGCGAGCTTGCAGGGCTGGCAACGGTACGCGATCGAGGGCCGTGTCGCGGTGAAGGCAGGGGATGAAGGGTTCACTGCAGCGTTGCGCTGGGCACAGGCGAATGAGCGCAGCACTCTCGAGTTGCAGGGGCCGCTCGGGAGCGGGGCCGTACGTTTCGAACACTCGCCGCAGCAAGCGCCGCTCGAGACCGCCGCTGCACGCGAGGCGCTGGAAGCGCAATTGGGGTTCGCCTTACCGGTCGAGTCGTTGCGTTACTGGTTGCTCGGTGTGCCCGACCCCGCAGCCGTTGCGGAGGAGTCCGTACTGGAGTCGGGCGGCCGCCTTGGGGCGCTGCAGCAGGGCGGCTGGCGCATCGACTACTCGCGCTATGCCGCGGTAGCGGGTAGCCGGCTGGAGTTGCCGGAGACGATCGAGATTCGGCGCGATCCGGTGCGGTTGCGGGTGCGGATCGCACGCTGGGAGGGTAATCGCTGATGGCAGACGCGAGTGCACTGCGGTGGTGGCCTGCACCGGCCAAGCTGAACCTGTTCCTGCACGTTACCGGGCAGCGCGCCGATGGCTACCACGACCTGCAGACGCTGTTTCAGATCATCGACCTGTGTGACGAGTTGGCGTTCGAGATCGACCGCTCCGGCGTCATCGCCCGGGTGGACGATGCGGCGTCGGCCCCTGGGCCGCTCGCGGCAATTCCCTCGGCCGAGGACCTGTGCGTGCGGGCGGCGACGCTGCTGCGCGCCAAGGCTGGCAACCCCGCGCTCGGCGTGCGCATTCGGCTACGCAAGCGCATTCCGCTCGGCGGCGGGTTGGGCGGCGGTAGCTCGGATGCGGCCACCACCTTGCTCGTGCTCAATCGTCTGTGGGCCTGTGGGCTGTCAGTGACCCAACTGGCCGAGCTGGGCTTGACCCTCGGGGCCGACGTCCCGGTATTCGTGCAGGGCGAGTCGGGTCTCGGCGAGGGGGTGGGCGAGCGACTGACGGCTTTGACCCTGCCCGAGCGCTGGTTTCTGGTGCTGCACCCCGGGGTGTCCGTGCCGACCCGCGACATCTTCCAGGCATCTGAATTGACACGAAATTCCCCCATCCTCACAATACCGGCCCTTTTGGCGTTGGGCGGTCGCAACGACTGCGAACCTGTGGTTCGCAAGCGCTATCCGCAAGTCGCCGAGGCTCTCGACTGGTTGGGGCGGTTTGCGCCGTCCCGACTCACCGGTACCGGCTCCTGCCTCTTCGCCAGTTTCGACTCGGCGGCGGCGGCGGAGCGGGTGGCCGCTCGAGTGCCGGACGTGTGGCGTGTGTGGGTTGCGAGAGGCTTGAGCCACTCGCCCTTGCAGGCGCTGCTGACGGGATGATTTGATCGAGACACCGCATCGACTGCTGGGGTGTCGCCAAGTGGTAAGGCAGCGGGTTTTGATCCCGCCATTCGGAGGTTCGAATCCTTCCACCCCAGCCACTTCGGTGACATCGCGGCTTATTCGGGAGAGGCCCGCTTGGACGGCGAGACAATGGCCCTGTTCACCGGCAACGCAAACCCTGCGTTAGCCCAGGAGATCGCGCGTCATCTGATGGTGCCGCTCGGCCGTAGCGTCGTCGGTCGCTTCAGCGACGGCGAGGTCAACGTCGAACTGATGGAGAACGTGCGCGGACGCGACGTCTTCCTCGTGCAACCGACCTGTCCGCCAGTCAACGATCACTTGATGGAATTGTTGATCATGGCCGATGCCTGTCGCCGCGCCTCGGCGCGCAGTGTGACGGCGGTGGTGCCGTACATGGGCTACTCGCGCCAGGACCGTCGGCCGCGCGCCACGCGCTCGGCGATTTCGGCGAAGCTGGTCGCGAACATGATGGCGGGCGCCGGCATCGATCGGGTACTGACGGTCGATCTGCACGCCGAGCAGATCCAGGGTTTCTTCGACATTCCCGTCGACAACGTTTACGCCTCGCCGGTGCTGCTCGGTGACGCTTGGCGTCAGGGTTACGACAACATGATCGTCGTCTCACCGGACGTCGGTGGCGTCGTGCGCGCCCGCGCGCTCGCCAAGCGGCTTGATGACGTGGAACTCGCCATCATTGATAAACGTCGTCCTCGGCCAAACGAGTCAAAGGTGATGAACATCATCGGCGAGGTCGCGGGTAAGACCTGCGTGTTGATCGATGACATGGTCGACACCGCCGGAACGCTGTGCCTCGCGGCCCAGGCGTTGAAAGACGAGGGCGCGGTCAAGGTGGTGGCCTACATCACGCATCCGCTGCTGTCCGGGTCGGCGGTAGAGAAGATTTCTAAATCGGCGCTCGATCAGCTGGTGGTGACCGACACCATTCCGCTGTCGACCCAGGCCAAAGAATGCGGGCGGATCCGGCAACTCACTGTTGCCGGTCTGCTTGGCGAGACGATACGGCGAATTCGTGACGAAGAGTCCGTGAGTTCGCTGTACGTCGACTGAGTCCGTTCTGGTCGCGGAACGGAATGACATCAACCAGGAGCATAGTGAAATGAAAATCTCGATCGAACTGGCTGCGGAACTCCGCAACGACGAGGGCAAAGGTGCGAGCCGCCGCCTCCGTCACGCGGGGCGCGTCCCGGCCATCCTGTACGGCGGCAAGCACGATCCGCGCTCGCTGTCACTCAACCACGAAAAACTGATCACGCTGATCGAGGACGAAAAGTTCTACTCGACGATCATCGGCCTCAAGGTCGGTGAGGAAGTGCAGCCGGCGATAGTCAAGGATCTGCAAATGCATCCGGCGCGCAACCAGGTCCTGCACCTCGACCTGCAGCGTGTGGTGGAGACTGAAAAAATCCGCATCCGTCTGCCGATCCACTTCAAGGGTGAAGCCGCATCCCCCGGCGTGAAGACGCAAGGTGGCATCGTCTCGCACCGTATCGCCGACATCGAAGTGCTGTGTTTGCCGAAGGATCTGCCGGAAGAGATCAGTCTCGATCTGTCGCAGATGAAATTGAACGAGACGAAGCATGTCTCGGACATTCCGCTGCCGGCGGGCGTGGTCGCCACGGCCGTGGTGCAGGGCAAGGATCAGGTCGTGGTCTCCATCCACAGCCCGCGTGCCGAGGAGCCGGAAACCCCGGCCGCCGAGGCAGCGGCTGCAGCGGCAACCGCCGCACCAGCTGCGGGCGCAGGCGACGCCAAGAAGGAAGAGCCGAAGAAGGACGCCAAGAAGTAACGGGCGTGATCGGTTCGCGTGCCTTGCACGGCGCGTTGAAGGAGGCCGCCCTCGTGGCGGCCTCCGTCTTTGCGCAGTGCGGCAACGTCAACTCAGCAGCGAGGTCAGGTGGTGGCTGAGGCAGCGATCCGGCTGGTTGTCGGGCTCGGCAATCCAGGTGAGAAGTACGCACGCACGCGCCACAACGCGGGCTTCTGGTTCGTCGAGGAACTTGCGCGTCGCCATGGCGGGCAGTTCCGGGCAGAGCCGAAGCATCAGGGCGAACTTGCGCGCGTTCGTGTCAACGGATCTGCTGGCACGTCGGCTGAGCTGTGGCTCTTCAAGCCTACGACCTATATGAACAAGAGCGGTGGAGCGATCGCTTCGCTCTCGCATTTTTACAAATTGCCCATCGCCGCCACGCTGGTTGCGCACGACGAACTCGATCTGCCGCCTGGCGTCGCGCGTCTGAAGTGGGCCGGCGGTCACGGCGGTCACAACGGTTTGCGCGACAGCATCGCGGCAGTGGGGGCTGACTTCTGGCGCTTGCGGCTCGGTATCGGACACCCAGGTCACAAAGATCAGGTGCTCGACTATGTGCTGCAGCGTGCGAGCGCAGCGGACGAACAACACATCAACGAGGCCATTCTCAAGTCGGCAGATCTGCTGCCCATGCTGCTTTTCGAGGGCGCAGAGAAGGCCATGAACCGATTGCATACACAGGATCAGTAAATCATGGGAATCAAGTGCGGCATCGTTGGCTTGCCGAACGTCGGCAAGTCCACACTCTTCAACGCCCTGACGCGCTCGGCGATCGCGGCGGAGAACTACCCGTTCTGCACCATCGATCCGAACGTCGGCATCGTGCCGGTGCCTGATCCGCGGCTCGATCAGCTTGCCGCCATCGTCAAGCCCGAACGCATCGTGCCGACGACCGTGGAGTTCGTCGACATCGCCGGCATCGTCAAGGGCGCCTCGACGGGCGAGGGCCTCGGCAACAAGTTCCTCGCCAACATTCGCGAGGTCGATGCGATCACGCACGTCGTGCGCTGCTTCGAGAACGACGACATCGTGCACGTCTCCGGGCGCATCGACCCGCTGGCCGACATCGAGATCATCAACACCGAGCTCGCGCTCGCCGATCTTGAAACCGCTGAGAAGGCCTTGCAGCGCGCCGAGAAAGCCGCCAAAGCCATGGACAAGGAGGCGATCAAGGCGCGCGACATCATTCGTCGCGTGCGCGATGCGCTGAACGAGGGCAAGCCCGTGCGCTCGCTCTCGTTCGATGAGACCGAGCGACCGATCGTGCGCGATCTGCAGTTGCTGACCTACAAGCCGGTGCTGTACGTGGCGAACGTGCAGGAGTCAGGCTTCAGCAACAACCCGATGCTCGATGCCGTCACGGGGCTTGCAGCGCGTGAGGGCGCACAGGTGGTCGCCGTGTGCGCCGCCATCGAGGCGGAGATCTCGCAACTCGAAGATGCCGATCGGGCCGAGTTCCTCAAGGATTTGGGGCTCGATGAGCCAGGTCTTAACCGCGTGATTCGCGCGGGCTACGCGCTGCTCGGTCTGCAGACGTATTTCACGGCGGGCGAGAAGGAAGTGCGCGCCTGGACGGTGCGCAAGGGCGCGACGGCACCGCAGGCCGCCGGTGTCATCCACACGGATTTCGAGCGCGGGTTCATTCGTGCCGAAGTGATCGCGTATGACGATTACATCGCGCTCAAGGGCGAGCAAGGCGCCAAGGAGGCGGGCAAACTTCGCCTCGAAGGTAAGGAATACATCGTCCGCGAGGGCGATGTGATGCACTTCAGGTTCAACGTCTGATGGAAGCGTTCCTGATCTCCACGGGCGTTGTCGCCCTCGCCGAAATCGGCGACAAAACTCAGCTACTCGCGCTCGTTCTTGCGGCCAAGTACCGCCGGCCCGTGCCAATCATCCTCGGCATACTCGTCGCGACATTGCTCAACCACGCGGCCGCCGGTGTCGTCGGTGCGTGGCTTGCGGCCTGGCTTGGCGAAGAATTGTTGCGCTGGATTTTGGGTCTGTCGTTCATCGCCATGGCGTTCTGGATGTTGGTGCCCGACAAGCTCGACGACGAGGACACAAAACCCGCGCGCTTTGGCGTGTTCCTCTCCACGCTGATCGCATTCTTTGTGGTGGAGATCGGCGACAAGACCCAGATTGCCACTGTGGCACTGGCCGCCAAATACAGCTCGCTCATTGCGGTGGTCGGTGGCACTACGCTCGGGATGATGCTGGCGAACGTGCCGGCCGTGCTGCTCGGCGAGGTGGCTGCCAAGAAACTGCCCATGCGCCTCGTGCATGGGGTCGCCGCGGCCATTTTTGCGGTGCTCGGTCTGCTGGTGCTGCTGCGGGCAGATCAGGCGCTTTAACGCCCCGTAATCGCTTGGCTGTGCGTCGTGCGCCGTCAGACGAGTCCGAGCGGCAGCTCTGTCGTGTTCTTCGTTTCCTCGATCACGATGCGCGAGTCGATCGACTGCACGCCCGGAATCTGCGCGAGCTTGCCTTGCACGAAGCGGTTGTATTCCTCCACGGTGCGCGTGGCCACGAGCAGGATGAAGTCGATGTCACCCATGACGAGGAAGCACTGCAAGACCTCGGGGAAACTCACGACGCGCTGTTTGAACTTGGGCAGCGACTGCCAGCCGTGGCTGGCCAGCTTGACGTTGACCACCACCAGCATTTCAAGTCCGAGCTTCTTTCGGGCCAGCAGGGCGACGCGCTGCTGGATCACGCCGGCTTCCTCGAGTTGATTGACCCGTCGCCAGCAGGGCGATTGCGACAACCCCACCCGCTCGGCGAGGGTCGTGCTCGAGAGGGTCGCATCGTGCTGCAGTTCGCTAAGTATGGCGAGGTCCTGTTTATCGAGTTTCATGGATAACTCAGTTGTTAAAAAGGCTTTTTAGAGAATAACTTATTCTCGGTTGCCGGCCTTTGTTCATCGACATGGGCGCTCAGTTCGCTACGCGCTGGCTTATGCTGTTGGGCATGTCAGCACCGCGACTGCATGTGCCTGCCGTGCCTGCCCGTCCGGGCGAGGCACCGGATTTCAGCTACGTTCGTCTCTCGCCGGCGGGCGCCATTCGCTGCCTACCCATCGATGCTCCGGTCAGCGCGACGGTGCCGCTTGCCGAGGAACTGATCCGGGTTCTTGATGAGGCTCATCAGGCTGTGGGGCCGTGGAATCCGCAGCTTGAGCCCCAAGTGCTGCGTCGGGGTCTGCGGATCATGTTGCAGACCCGCGTTTTCGACGATCGCATGCAGCGTGCGCAGCGCCAGGGGCGCATCACGTTCTACGTGCGCTCGCTCGGCGAGGAGGCAGTGTCGGTGGCCGCAGCGCTCGCGCTCGCTGATCGCGACATGCTGTTCCCGTCGTACCGCAATCAAGGATTGTTTCTCGCGCGCGGGCTAACTCTCGTCGAGTTGATGTCGCAGTTGTTATCGAACACGCACGACATGTGCAAGGGGCGGCAGTTACCCGTGATGTACCACTCGGTGGCGCAACGACTGTTCTCCATCTCCGGCAATCTCGCCACGCAGTTTCCGCAGGCCGTGGGTTGGGCCATGGCGGCGGCCATCAAGGGCGAGGCGGATATCGCTGCGGCCTGGATCGGCGAGGGCAGCACCGCGGCTGCGGATTTTCACCATGCCTTGACCTTCGCCAAGGTCTACCGGGCTCCCGTCGTGCTCAACGTAGTCAACAATCAGTGGGCCATCTCCACGTTCCAAGGCTACGCCGGCGGTGAGCAGCGCTCGTTCGCCGCGCGTGGACCGGGCGTCGGTCTTGCCGGTCTGCGTGTCGACGGCAACGATTTCCTCGCCGTCTACGCGGCCACGCGCTGGGCTGCGGAGCGCGCGCGACAGGGTCACGGGGCGACGCTCATCGAGCATGTGAGTTATCGCGCTGGCGCGCACTCGACGAGCGATGATCCGTCAAGGTACCGACCGCGCGACGAGTTCCACGATTGGCCGCTCGGCGATCCGATCGATCGTTTGAAGCAGCACCTGATAGCACTCGGCGAGTGGGATGACACTCGACACGCCGCGTTGCTGCAGGAACTGGAGGACGAAGTCAGCGCCGCTTGGCGCGAGGCGGTGGCCTCGGGCACGCTCAACGAAGGCCCGCGGCTCGACCCGGCGCTGATGTTCGAGGATGTCTTCAAGGAACTGCCGGCTCATTTGCGCGAGCAGCGAGACGCCTTGCTCGCCGAACTCGCCAATCCGTGAAGACGATGCCAGGAGTATTGGTGAACCCATGCCGTCGATGAACATGGTCCAGGCACTGAACTCCGCGATGGACGTGATGCTCTCGCGCGATTCGCGCGTGGTGGTGCTCGGCGAGGATGTGGGTTACTTCGGCGGCGTATTCCGCGTGACCGACGGGCTGCAGAAAAAACACGGCGCCCATCGTGTGCTCGATACGCCGATCGCTGAGGGTGGCATCGTCGGTGCTGCGGTCGGTATGTGCGTGAACGGCTTGCGCCCGGTGGCTGAAATCCAATTCGCCGATTACATCTATCCGGCGTATGACCAGATCGTCAGTGAGGTCGCGCGGCTGCGCTATCGCAGTGCGGCCGCGTTCACGGCGCCGCTCACCATCCGCACACCTTGCGGCGGCGGCATACGGGGTGGTCAGACCCACTCGCAAAGCCCTGAGGGTGTGTTTGCGCACGTGAGTGGCATCAAGACGGTGATGCCCTCAAATCCCTACGATGCCAAGGGCATGCTGATCGCGGCCATTGAAGACGACGACCCGGTCATCTTTTTCGAGCCCAAGCGCGTCTACAACGGACCCTTCGACGGCGAGCCCGACAAGCCCGCGCAGTCGTGGGCCGGCCACCCGCTTGCCGAAGTGCCCGAAGGCTACTACACCGTGCCGCTCGGACAGGCGGCTATTCGGCGCAGCGGTTCGGCGCTCACCATAGTCACCTACGGCACGATGGTTTACGTGTGCATGGCGGCCGCCGAGGCTCTCGGCCTTGATGCAGAGATCGTCGATATCCGCAGCATGATGCCGCTCGACATCGACACCATCGCCGCGTCCGTCTCGAAGACGGGTCGCTGTCTCATCGCGCATGAGGCCACGCGCTTTGCGGGCTTCGGCGCGGAACTCTCGGCGAGCATCCAGGAACACTGCTTCTGGGATCTCGAAGCCCCGATCCAGCGTGTGGCGGGCTGGGACACCCCGTATCCGCATGCCTTCGAGTGGGAGTACTTCCCGGGCAAGCGGCGGGTGATGGCAGCGCTGACGCGCCTCATGGCGGAGGCCACATGACACGGCACGTGATGCGTTTGCCGGATCTAGGCGAGGGTACGGTGTCCGCTGAGGTGATCGCCTGGAAAGTCGCACCCGGCGATGTCATCCGCGAGGATGCACCGCTCGTCGAGATGTCGACCGAGAAGGCCGTGGTCGAAGTGCCCTCGCCAGTCGGCGGGCGAGTGGTGGCGCTGGGTGGCAAGCCTGGCGATGTCATCGCGGTGGGTGCGGAGCTCGCTGTTTTTGAACTTGATTCGGCGGCAGTATCGGCCGCGCCGGCCGTTGCCGCGTCTCCGGCTGCGGCCCCAACGCCCGCACGCACTACCGCGGCAGCGGGGACGGTGGTTCCCCCGAGCGGTCGCGTGCGCGCCTCGCCTGCGACCCGTCGGCGCGCGTTCGAAGCGGGCATTGACCTCGCCGCGGTGCGCGGCTCCGGGCCGCAGGGCCGCATTCTCAAACTCGATCTTGATCGGGCGCGTGCGGGATCGCCTGGGATCACCGAGATCCCGGTCATCGGTGTGCGTCGGCTGATCGCGCAGCGCATGGCGGAGGCCAAGCGGGTGGCGCCGCACTTCGCCTACGTCGAGGAGGTGGATGTCACCGAACTCGAGGCACTACGCGTTGCGCTCAACTCGCGCCGCCCGAGTGGTGCCGCCGCACTGACGTATCTGCCCTTTATCGTTCGGGCTTTGGCGCAGGTGCTCGCTGAGTTCCCGCAGTGCAACGCCCACTACGACGAGAAGCGAAATCTCATCCTGCGTCATGCAGCCGTGCACGCTGGCATCGCGACACAGACGCCGGATGGTCTCAAGGTTCCGGTGGTTCGCGATGTGCTCGCCCATGATCGCGAGGGCTTAGTCGCCGAGATCCGCCGAGTGAGTGAGGCGGCCCGGGCAGGGCGCGCGCGCCGCGAGGAACTCACCGGTTCGACCATCACCGTAACGAGCCTCGGCAAGCTCGGCGGCATCGTCTCAACCCCCATCCTCAACTTGCCCGAGGTCGCTATCGTGGGCGTCAACAAGGCGGTGGAGCGGGTGGTCGCACTTGATGGCAAAATAGCCATTCGGCGTATGATGAATCTCTCGTCGTCCTTTGATCACCGTTTCGTGGATGGCTTCGATGCCGCGGCCATGATCCAGGCGTTGAAGGTTCGCCTCGAGCATCCCACGGAGATTTTCGGCGAATGAGCAGCAACCCCCGCAATGCGCCCTTCGGCAGCATCCTCTCGGACACCATGGCGATCGCCCACTACCGCAACGGCGCCTGGTCGGCGATGGAATGGCGCAAGACCGGCACGCTCGAGATTCACCCCGCAGCCCACGCATTGCATTACGGCAGCACCTGCTTCGAGGGCTTCAAGGCGTATCGCCATGCCGATGGGTCCGTGCACATCTTTCGTATGGCACGGCACATCGAGCGCATGCGCCGCAGTGCCGAGGCGCTGATCCTGCCCGAGCCCGACTCGCAGTTGCTGGCTTCCATGGTCACAACGCTCATCGACCGCGTTCGGGCCGACGTGCCCGAGGCGCCGGGCGCGCTCTACCTGCGCCCGTTGCTGTTCGGCACCATGGCCAACATCGGCGCCGCGGCGACGCCTTCCAACGAAGCCTGCCTCGTTGTGCTCGCGAGCCCGGTATGGGACTACTTCGCAGGCGGCATCCGCCCGCTGAAGATTTTGGTTGAGGAACAGGCACAGCGCTGTGCACCGCACCTGGGCATGGTCAAGACCGGCGGCAATTACGCTGCGGCCATGGGCCCGACGCTCGCCGCCCGCAAGGCCTACGGCATCGACCAGGTGCTGTTTTGCCCGGGTGGTGAGGTGCAGGAGACCGGGGCTTCGAACTTTTTGCTTATTCGCCCCGGACACATTCTCACCCGCAGTCTCGATCCGAGTTTCCTGCATGGCGTCACGCGCGATTCGCTGCTGACGCTGGCGCGCGATCTTGGCTACCGGGTCGAGGAGCGCGTGTTCTCGGTGGACGAGATGATGGACTGGGCCCACACCGGCGAGGCTGCGCTCTCCGGTACGGCGGCCGTGCTCTCCGGCGTCGGCACGCTGGTTCTCAACGGCAACGAACACCCGGTCGCCGACGGTCACGTCGGCCCCGAAACCCTCAAGCTGCGCGCCGCTCTGGTGGCCATCCAGCAGGGCACCGCACCCGACAGCCACGGCTGGCTGACCCGGGTCTGAGCCTAACCCGGTGTCATCGCCGCCCAAATGGTTCACCCCGGTGGCGATCCTCGCCCTGATCTGGAATCTCTTGGGCGCATCGGCGTATCTCATGGACGTGACGATCTCGCCTGAGGCGGTGGCCGAGATGGGCGAGGCTCAGCGCGCCATGTATGCGTCGCGTCCCGCGTGGTTCGTGGTGGCCTACGCCTCTGCGGTGTGGTTCGGTGTCGCGGGGTCGCTGGCACTGTTGCGGCGCAAACGTTGGGCCAAGCCGCTGTTCGTGATTTCCCTGCTCGGGCTGATCGCGCAGGACGCGGCCTTGCTCTCAAGTCCCGAGGTTCGAGCTGACCTGATGGTGATCGTTTTGCAGGGACTCGTGTTGGTGATCGCCGTGTCGCTGCTGATGCTCACGCGCAAGAGCGAGCGTGAGGCTTGGGTCATCTGACCGACCTGGCGGGGTCCCGGACGTGGCTTGACAGGGCAGGGGACGCCGACGAAACTGCCGGCCCCGTCGGTGCCCAGCCCGACCGGGCGCACCCGAAAAGGAAAGGTAGCTCAGCTGGTTAGAGCACGGCACTCATAATGCCGGGGTCGAGGGTTCGAGTCCCTCCCTTTCCACCAAACTCCACCTGTCCGGCAACTCGAGCAAGTCGCGAGGGCTCACGGAAGCAGGCCTGCACGGCAAGCCGACCGGTTTCGCAACGCCGAACGTGCTCGTGCGTCTGGCGTCTCAGGCCGACAAGGTCCTCGTTTACTGGTCGAACCGAGCTTACTTCCAGCCGTGATCTACCTCGGCGCCGTGAAGAAGAAGTCCTCCCGCGCACTCACCGAGCCGTAGGAAAACGGCTGTTGCTTGTTGTTTGTGGTCTCCAGCACGTCGTCGCGAACGTAATCGAACAAGCGACGAATCTCGAGCGGTGGTGTTTCCTTGATGCGCTTGAACAAGGCTTCGGCGAACGGGCTATTGCTCGTTCCGCTGTCGTCCATCGCAGTCTCGCCGTGCTTGGCCGCATAGGCGATCAAGGTACCCGGTTCCGGTTCCACTTTCGCGAGGCCGCGCCCCAGCGATCGCGAGGCCATCGTACGGCGCATCTGATTGGCGAAAGGGTTGTCGCGGCAGGCATCGAGAATGATCAACCGCAGACGCTTGGCGCCCTCTACTGCGGCCATGACCTTACCGAGATCGACACCCTCGAGGTCGATGTCACGGTCGGATTGCAAGCGCGCATCGACAGGAATGAGGTAGTTGTTACCGCCGAACTCGATGCCGTGCCCCGCGTAGTACACGACTGCCCAGTCGGCGGCATCGGCGAGTGAGGCGAACTCGCGCAGTGCGATGAGTGTGGCTTGCTGCGAAAGATCGGTCTTTACCGTCACCGTTTGGAATCCCGCCTCGCGCAGCGCGGCAGAGACGCTCGCCGCATCAGACGGAGGATTAGTCAGTACCGGCGTGTTGGTGTAACGCGCATTGCCGATAACGAGGGCGACGCGGCGTAGGCTCGGGTCGGGCACTGCTTGGGTTGAGGGCCGTGCGGCGGCGCTGGTCGAGGGTGCACGCGCGAGTGATTGGGCGAGTCGAGCCTCTGCCTCTTGGGTTTGACGCCGCTCTTCCTCTAACTCCGCTGCGAGACGGTCTTGCTCGGCTTTACCGGCTTGAGCCTGCAGGGCGAGTCGTCTCAGGCGCGCTGCTTCGACTTCGGCCGCGAGTCGAGCCTGCTCGGCTAGATTGTTTCCGGCGACCGTTGGTAGCCCATTAAATGGGAAGCGGGCGGTACAAAATCCCTTCACCCTGCATCTTATTATCCCTGAATTCACCGGCGTACTTATCGCCGTTGGGCAGAGTGAGGGTCCCAAAACAATTCGTCCACGGGACCGTCGTATCCGTCGGACACGGCGGCAGCGAGGACTGCGCGTGGCCGTCGAGCGACGCTGCGGCCAGCAGAACTGCGAATAGAATTCGACGCATAAAGCCCCTCCGGGTGCGAACTATAACCGCGGGGCGGGATTAGCGGCGACTCCGGAAGATAACGATGGCATTCGAGAGAGGCGCCAGCGCATAGACCGCGAGGTGGGAAATCTGCCCGATGTCTCCGAGCAGAAAAAACAGCAGCATCGAGATCAGGCACTGACCCCCTGCGAGTAATGTAAAAAAGCGAGGGTTGGCAACCGCGGGTAGAGGTGGCGCCATAGCGGATTGGTTTCCTCGGCGAGGCCGCTCTTCAGGCCGATGTGCGTCGTGATCGCATCGGCAACACCCACTAACCCTGCGAGACCGACGAGATACCATTCCATGGTTGAGTGCGCGGCGTGCGGAATCTACAAAGAACCTTCTGACCTCACGGAACCTTTGCCGCATGCGCGGCATCGAGGCGGCTACGAAGTATGCGGGCCCATGAGGCGGCGATGGCGCGTGCTTCCTGCGCATTCACCACGCTGTTGGTCAGTTGCATTGTCCCGGTGTTGCGCGCTTCGCGACGGTCGATGACCCGCGAAATCACCTGACCCGACTCGGAGTCGATCAGTTCGCCAACAAGAGTCATCTCACCCGCCGAAAGGGTGTAGGTGCGCGAGCGGCCGGGCGACATCGTATCGGGGGCATTGACATACAGATCCGCGATGCCGATCTGCAGCCGCAATACATCGGCGCCAGGTACCTTGACCACTTTGTACGGCGAGCCCTTCTCTAGCGTCTTAGTGAACTCTTCCTGCACGATGCGTGCGACGCCGCTACGAATGTTTTCGCGTTCCTGCGCGCTGAGTTTGGCTCGGCTGCCGGCGCGCTGCTCGTTGGCTGCGATGGCGGGTGCTGTGCCGAGGAGGACGGTCAGCGTTGCGATCACGACGGTGCTCATCGAGCGAGTCATGCGAAATCTCCTTACAAAATGTTTGTCATGAGTGAGGCGGCTCACTCGAAGCGGATTGCGATCTCCGCCCGATTGCGCTTGTTCGGCATATCGAGTGGGTGGGGGAGCGTGGCCGTCCCGGGCTCGCCCGTCGGCTGACTTGCGCTGAAGGTGCACTCGATGACGAGCGGAGTTCGGCTGCCGTTGATGAGCGCATGATTGTTGGCATGCACGTGCACGAGCTTGAGCGGGAAGCGGCTGATGAACCGCTCAAGTGCAGCGAGGTGGATGTCGATGTCATGGAATTCGATCGCAAGCGCCGAGAAGCGCCCCCCGTGCTCGATGAGTTCATCGAGGATGCGGTACTCGGAACCCTCGATATCGATCTTCACGAAGATCCCTGATTGCCCGTTGAGGGTTTGATCGAGGGTACGCATCACCGTGGCGAACGACACGTATCCAGCGGTGCCATCGAGCCCCACGTAGGTGCGGAAGTGCCGACGATCGCCCGAAAAGAAGCGCGGATAGTCGATGAGGCTGTGTACGCTACCCGTAATCTCGTGGGGCTTCAGGCGCTTGAGAGAACGCCAGAGTCGCTTGAAGAGGTAGCGGGGCTTCAACGTCGCATCGTAGGCCTGCAGCGGAACGGGGCGAAGGCGCAGGAAATCCCGCTCGAAGCTCCAGTCATCGTTCAGTCCGAAGCTGAGCAGTGCGGTTGAGGCTGCGACGTCCCGCTCGTCGATGAGGTAGCCGCCGTCATAGTCCTGTCCGAGACGGATGAGGGACGCCGAGGACCAGGGGCGGAAAAACGCCGGAAGGACGGCTGGGGTGAATTGCGACATCAGTCAAAACCTATCACCCGCATTCCGACCTGTCCATTTGGGCGCTGCGGTCAGTCGTAGATCAAGGCCAGTTGCCGATCCGCGGCGAACACCGGGTGCTCCTCGGCCCACGTGGCTGCGATCGCCTCGGCGCTCAGGCCCTGCTGAAGCTGCTTTCGCAACGCCGTGTTACCCCAGTGCGTGCCTAGGGTGCGATCGTCAAGGAACTTGATCTGCTTGGGATGCAGTTCGCGCAGGGTTTCGACGATGGCGACCGCGGTAAATAGCGGCCTGAACTGCTGCGAGTCGATGACGCGCAGGCGCACGCCCTGCAAAGGAGCGTTCGCATATCGACCGTAGAAGGGTTTGTAGTGGATGGCCTGAAAACGTACGCCGGGCAGTTGGCGCTCGTTCAAGGCGCGCTCGAGGCGTACGGCATCGATGAAGGGCGCCGCGACCGTCTCGAACGGCATCGTGGACCCCACGCCATTATTCAGATCGCGCACCGTGGAGGTGATCATGCCCGTGGTGGTGTAGAGCATTGCCTGGGTTGCGCTTGGCACATGCGGCGAGGTGATCGACCAAAGCAAGCCCGTATCCGCCCAACTCATCGATCGTCGCCACCCGCGCATGGGCACAACCTGCAGCGCGCAACCGATTGACAGGCGCGAGTTGAAGTAACGGGCGGCCTCGCCGAAGGTCATGCCGTGGGTCACTGGGACGGGGCCCCAGCCGATGAAGGTGCGGTAAGACGACTCGACGAGCGAACCCTCGAAGCGTGTGCCTCCGAGCGGGTTCGGTCGGTCGAGAACGACGAGGGGAACGCCGTGCTCCGCGCAGGCGTACAACGCCTCGCCAAGTGTCGACAGGTACGTGTAGGTTCGCGAACCAACATCCTGGATGTCGAACAGCATCACGTCGATATCTCTCAGCGACTCGCGCGTCGGGCGCTTGGTCGACCCGTACAGACTGATCACGGGCAGCCCCGTTTGCGCATCGCGCGCATCGGCCACTTTCTCGCCGGCCGGAATCTCGCCGCGGATACCGTGCTCGGGACCGAACAGCCGCACGAGTTGCAGGCGCGGATCGCGCGCCAGTCGATCGACCGTCGGCACGAGAACGCCATCGACGCCCGATGGATTGGTGATCAGGCCCACGCGCTTGCCTTCGACGAGGTGGGCATATTCGCTCCCGGGCTCGAGCAACCGATCGACGCCCAACGTCACTTTCGGCTCAGCCGCGGCAAGAGTCGAAGCAAGGAATGCGAGCAGAGCGAGTAATAGGTGTTTCATGCCTTGAAGTACCAGCCGCGGCGGTGAAGGGCAGCGGCAATAAACCAATAGACCGCCAGCGTCGCCAAAGCGTAGGCGAGCGATGACATCCGGGGATCGGTGAACGAGGGTGAGAAGAACTCCGCGTAAGTCCACGGCAACAGGCCGATCGACTGAGTCGAGTCTGCCTCCTCGATACGAATGAGCGCGAGTGTGCGGGGGATGAGCCCACTCAATGCGAAGATCAGCAGCGCGTTGCGGCCGAAGGCCGTGAAGCCGCGGCGCACACACCCAGGCGGCGTGCCGCGCGAGGCCGCGTGCTGCCGCAACAGCTGCCACGTCGCCACAAGGGTGATCGTCGCGAGTCCCGTGGTCAGCAGTACGTAGGTCGAGGTCCAGATCTTCTTGTTGATGGGCATGATCAGGCTGCCGACGAGACCCAGGACCACAAGCGCGGCGCCGAGGCCGACCCACTGCAGCGTCGCACCGGACGTTTCGCGTCGGGGCAGCCAGTATGCGGCGACGACATAGCCGAGCAGCACCTGTGCCACGGCGGGCAAGGTGCTGCCGAGCCCCTCGGGATCAAACGGCACGCCTTCGCCTCGGTAGAGATGGGTTTCGCCGAGCACCCAGCGATCGAGGTGTGTTCCAAAGAATCCCTCGAGCGAGTACGGATCGGCACCCCGACCCCAGGCGATACAGGCGAGCCAATAGCCGACGAGCAGGACGACGGCCGTGCCGAGTGCTGCGCGGACCCCGCCCGCGCGGATGACGAGCGCCGCGATGGCCCAGCACAGCGCGATACGTTGCAAGACCCCCATCACTCGCAGCGCATCGATGTCGCCCCATAGCACGCGTGGCCATGCGTTCAGCAGTAGGCCTATGCCGAAGATCAGTAGCGTGCGTTGCAGCCAACGCCGGCGAAATTCCGCGTCGGAGACTTTCTGGGACGCAGAGGTTGTCAGCGCGAGTGCGTTGCCGACCGCAAACAAGAAGAACGGGAAGACGAGGTCCGTGATGGTCCAGCCATGCCAGTCTGCATGCGCGAGGGGGGCGTAGAGATGCGCCCAGGTGCCTGGATTGTTGACGAGGATCATCGCCGCGACGGTGGCACCGCGGAACACATCCAGGCTGTCGTCGCGCACCTTGGTCACCGCGCCATTGTAGAGGCGTCCGAATCCTGCCGACAGACTGATCTCGCCGCGCGCCATGCTACGCTGCGCCTTCCGTGATCAGCGAGTCGCAGCGCAAGGAATACGAGACCGAGGGCGTCGTGCTCCTCGAGCAGTCCTTTGCGCCAGAGTGGATTTCACGCCTCACGAACGCCTTCGATCGGCTGCAGTCACTTCTTCGTGCCGGGCGAGCGCTGCCGCATTGCGGCGATCCGGGCATACGGCCTGCAGACGGGGACTTCGATGCGCGCACAGGGCGCGCGCATTTGCGCAATGCCGCGCCACACGATCCGGATGTTCGGGCCTGGGCAGCGGAGTCGCCCGCAGCCGATCTGGTGGCCAGTCTGCTCGGGGCACGGACCGTGCAGTTGTGGTACGACTTGTGGTTCTGCAAGGAGGCGGGTGGTGGCATCGAGGCCGCCACGCCCTGGCATCACGATTCGGTCGGGCATTGTTTCGAGGGGCCGCATATTCCCTCGCTGTGGATCGCGCTCAGCGATGTGGGGCCCGACGATGCGCCGCTGCTGACCCTGCAGGGTTCGCACCGGGATCCGCGGTTGTTCCCGCCGCCGTACCGGCCGGGCAAGGAACATCTGCCGCTGGCCGAAGGCTATTCCCCGATCGAGGTGATGCAGGCGGAAGTCGCTGCACAGCCCTCGCGCGTACGCGTATGGACCGTGCGTGCCGGCGACAGTTTGCTGATCCATCCGCAGACCTGGCATGCGTCGCTGCCACAGCGATCGAGCGAGCAGCGGCGGCTCGCCTGCACCTCGCGCTGGTTGGGCACGGATCTGAGTTTTCAGCCGCGTCCCTATTCATTCAACGGGTACTACCGCGGCGCGGACTCGCTGCCGATCGGCACACGCCCACCCTACGACTTCTTGCCTGCACGGGTACGATCAATTTCATGAAACGTCGCTACGTCGATACGCGTCACGGACAACTCCACATCACCGAAGCGGGGGAGGGCCCGGCAGTCCTGCTGATGCATT
>Ga0209358_10000388_pt1 | contig 38741 bp, 21 predicted proteins | sample LauGreFa1BDMLBSN_2_FD_187574 | JGI IMG/M metagenome (GOLD analysis project Ga0209358, IMG submission 187574) | Freshwater lake microbial communities from Lake Michigan, USA - Fa13.BD.MLB.SN (SPAdes) (version 2) | ecosystem: Environmental > Aquatic > Freshwater > Lake | place: Lake Michigan, USA... | reverse complement strand
ATGGGCTTGTATGCACGCTCTTTAACATGGGCGTGCATGCACGCTCTTTAACATGGGCTTGCATGCACGCTCTTTAACATGGGCTTGTTTGCACTCTCTTTAACATGCGCTTGTATGCACGCTCTTTGACATGGTCTTGTATGCACGCTCTTTAACATGGGCTTGTATGCACGCTCTTTGACATGGGCTTGTATGCACGCTCTTTAGGCTAGCGTATAATGACAGGACCATGTGAGTTCGACGGACACATCGGCATGCTATTATCTTGTGAGTTCGACCCAAAGATGGGCATGCTATCATCATCATTCTGTTATCTTGGAGTTCGATGGACACGTAACTGTGACGTCAGTGACATTACCATGTGGCACGGCCGGCATGCATGACCGTGTGAGTTCGACGTTGTTGCAGCCGAAGTGGCCGTTTTGTAGGACCGTCTACGACTTGCGAAATGCAAAGGCAAAGTACATGGCCGACACCGCCCGCTCGTCGGCGCTCTGCGCGCTCGTTCCGATGAGATTGGGGAACGGTCTGCCATCGCTCGTCCGCCAATCGACGCAATCTTCGAGTGGCACCGGTAGCATGCCATGTTGCGCGGCGACCTGGACAAGGTCCGACGCACGGGTGACGAATTCGACGTTTTCTTCCGAGACGATCGAGTCGCACAGAGAAAACTCATACGAACAACCCCACGGGTGGGGGTGGTCGAGTTGGTGGAGCTTGATGCGAGTCAGGTCGTTGGCGACATCCCCACCGGCGGTTATAGCATCGCCGTCGGCGCATACCCCGAAAAACACACCGCCCGGTCGTAGCGCTGCGCTCGCGTTTTGAAACGCCCGATGGATGCTCGACTCGTCGCGCGAAGCGTAATGGAGGCAAAACATGCACGACATTGCGTCGTAGGGTCTTCCATCGCGTGGGGCAAAGGCCTCCGTGAAGGCATCGGCGTGCACAAAGACCACCTGCGTTCGCATCGCGCGCTTGCTGGAGTGCCGTTTCTTGGCCTCTTGGATGTACGACGGGTTGACGTCTACAGCCAAGACCGTACGCAGGCGCAGGTGCTCCCATTTATGGAGGTCGCCACCTTTCCCACACCCGATGTCGATTAGCCGCGTACCAGGTTTAGTGAAACGCTCATACAAGCGATGCTTCACCTGATTGTGGTATAATTTGGTCTGGTACAATGGCCCGCTTTGTCGCGACGCCATCCGCGTAGTCGCGTCTATTTGCACATTTAAATCGGTTTTCATCTCACAACCATGAGCCATCGTCGCGCAACGTCGCAGTTACGTCGGAGTGGACAACCGCCGTTACGTCGGAGTGGACAACGAATGATCGTCATTGTGGCTCGGGTAAAAGATGTACGAAAACGTAGATACGAACAATCGGTAGCAACAAAAGCAAGTATTTTGGAATGTTAATGCCCCAAAATGGACTCGAATGGTCCATTTCATTACTTTTTCAGGGGGCTTCGAAAACGCATTCTCGAAAACGCATTCTCGAAAACGCACTCTAAAAGGGTTGGTTCGGCATTCCCAAATCCTCGTTTGGGAGCATAAAAGTTCCCATGTCGCAATTTTACCCCTCCCAAACGGAGATTTTGGAAGACCGAACCAACATTTCAGAACACGTTTCCCGGGGAAGCACTTTTCAAGGGCGTGGGGACTCGATTTGGGCTACAAAACGTTGAAAAGTGCTTCCCCGTGAAACGTGTTCTGAACTTCTGAAACGTTTGTTCGGTCTTCCAAAATCTCCGTTTGGGGAGCATAAATTTCGCGACCACCTAAGGGAGTATGGTTTAGTTACTCACATTGGACCAACACCAAGCCACATTCAAAATGTGTGCAACGATGTCGCGTCGCGAGAGGCTCATCGAAACGTTCGCGTGGGACTGCTACGCCACATGGTCGACGACACCCCATGCCCCCAGTTGTTACCGGTCGACCTCCAGGTCAAGGTCCGGGAGTACGGACTCGGACGGAGTCGGACAGCATCTCGCATGTTGCGTGTTTGCTGCGTTTGGTAAACCCATCCTTGCAATGTGGTTACAAAGAAAACGTCAGAAGAACATCAATGCATCTCGTCGCATCGCATTTTTGGGAAGGCCTAACCTTCGCTTGGGGGAGCATGCACTCGGAGTCGCAAGCGTGTTTTGTAAGCCCATCCTTCCTTGCAATATTGTTACAAAGAAAACATCGCCGGAACTGCTCACCTATGCAACAACAAATCGTTGTGGAAAAGCACACAATGGTCAACGTGCGCTGATGCCGATGTACCGTCCGATTTACCCCTCCCAAACGAAGATTTTGGAAGGATGAACAAACGATACAATGCGGATTTTCGAAGCACTTTTCAAGGTCGTGAGTACTCGATTTGGGCTACGAACCATTGAAACCTCAATCGAAAATCCACATTGCATCATTTGTTCATCCTTCCAAAATCTTCGTTTGGGGAGCATAACATTCCGTAGTTGCATGAAGCCCTAGCCCTGATTTCGACACGAACGGGCTCGGAACGGCACGAGTGGTAAAACTGGCGAGATGGGCCCCACTGGACACACGTGGCTTGTTCGGAGAAATTGGACCACGCGGAGTGTTGCGAGCCAAAAAGTCGCACTTTCAGCCCTCGGTAAAAGACGCATGAAAAAACGTAGATGAGGACATCGATAAGAACAACCAGCAATGACTTGGGTGTTTGAATGCAACTCAATCGACTCTAATTTTACCCCTCCCAAACGAAGATTTTGGAAGGCCGGACAAACATTTCAGAGCTCGTTTTCGAATCACTTTTCAAGGGTGTGAGTACCCGATTCTGGCTAGAAAACGTTGAAAAGTGCTTCGAAAACGAGCTCTGAAATGTTTGTCCGGCCTTCCAAAATCTTCGTTTTGGGGAGAATAAATTGATGGCATTATCACGTGTTTTCCGACCCAAATAGTTGCTTGTGATACCGGAATGATTGGTCGGAAAGGTGATACAAGAGAGTGTGGCACGACTGGTCCAAAGACTCAGGAGTCAGGACCAAAGGACGATACAGGCGAGCGTTGGGATGTTGGTTTCGGTGGCACAACCGGTGAAAAATGGGTAGGAAAAACGTAGATAAGAGCATCGATAAGAACAACAAGCAATGATTTGGGTAGAAAAGTTCATGAAAAGGCAATGAAACCAGTCGTGTGCCACTCATCCCATTTGTTGGACAATCTCCATTTCGAACATTTCGACAAAAGCGTAAGCCATATATGCAGGTTGAAATATTTGTCGAAATGTTCGAAATGGAGATTGTCCAACAAATGGGGATGAGTGGCACACGACTTAATGAAACGGACAATTATAGTCACTTGATGCATGGAAACTCCCAAAGTATTGCTATTGTTATTATCGATGGTTCTTATCTATGTTTTTGATACCACTTTCGACCGAGGGCTGTAAGTGCGACTTTTTGGCTCGCCACAATGCCTATGACGATGGCATGTGTCGATAGCCAGCAGTGTTAAAGAGCGTGCATGTCGGCCCGTGTTAAAGTAAAGGGGGCTTGCATGTCGGCCCGTGTTAAAGGGGCATGCTAGCCAGCCGTGTTAAAGGGGCCTGCATGCATTGTGGCGAACAAAAAGTCGCACTTTCAGCCCTCGGTCGAAAATGGGTAGGAAAAACGTAGATAAGAACATCGATAAACACCCACGCGACTGATAGCCTACTCCGCAGTATGTTATCTTCGTTAGCATGCTTGCCCAATCCTGCGTGGGTAAGTCTCGGAAATGTTGTTTCCCACATGGCTGTTCCACCTCGTAGAATGCATGTTTTCATTGGCAGAAATTAGCGTGCAAGACCGCATTGAAACGGTCATCCACACGTATGGTTATTAGTGGTTAAAAGTAGCCGTAGGCAAATCACCCCGTTGTAACCATCCCAACGCTTCGTTTGGGGTCCGTAAAACTATCGTTTTCATTTTCATTCTATGTGATGGTCGGAATGCAAAGATTTGATGTAAAGATTGGAATGTAAAGAGGATGCACATTGGTGAGGTGCTTGTCAAGACGCACGAGAAAGGCCGATACGTCCCGATAACCGAACACCCATACTACATGGCCCTGAATGAGTGGAATCCGACCATCTATCGCGAGTACGTCCATAAATCGGCGTATCAATCGTCCAAGCCATCCGGCACGTGGCGAGGGTTCGTCGAACTCACGCGGAACGTGTACGCACACGGTCTAACATTTTCAGAGGACGATCGCATCGAGATTGTCAACACAGACAAGGGGTGGAAATGTCGGCATGGAAAGCATCGTGTGTGCATTATCATGTTCCTGTACGGTCCGTCGGTCAGATTGCATATCAAGCGCGGAGTGGTGGTCGGGATGGAACCCCACCCGACCGTCAGCCCGATGCGACACGCGTGCGTGCTGGCGGGCTTGCTCAAGCAAATGGTAGGCGTGTGTGGCTAGTCTCGTCCATTGAAACACCATCGGGGCGAAATCAGGGCGGGCTCGCCGCCCAATAATGCGCACCATTCCAATGCAAGTCGAGCGTTCGCACGTCAGTCGTCGAGTGGCCGTCGGTGTTCGGGGTGAAACGTACCACACCAGAGTTGAGCGCCTGCGCATTGTGCACATGAATCGCCACGTTCCAAATATCACAGGCCGCTTTGATTTCGATCGCACCACCCCACGTGGATTGGTCGCGCATCCAAGGCACGTACCCGGCGTGCTCCTGCTCGAGGATGCTATGTGTATCTAGGCCTTCCACTATCGTATTGTTCTCCTCGAGGTAGTCGCATATTTTTCGTCGAATTTCGGACGCCGAATACGGCAAATACACAGAGAGGCTGTCGAACAAGCAGCTCATTTCCTTTACATTGTAACACGAAAAGAGCGTTCGATAATCAACTGCGATTTCGTTCCATTTGCCACGTTTCCGAACGGAGTGAATGAACACCGATAAATTGCGGCGATAATGCAAGTATAAATGCCGTCCACATTTGCCATTGCCGTTGGATGCGACGAGGTGAGTTGGAAGCGGTGGGGCCACGAGCGCCTGCGTTCGGCGTTGGTTAAGCAAGGTGAGCGAACGAGTACGTCGTACATGAACGGTCCTACCCAGCCCAGCCCAGCCCAGGAGTGATGGTCTTGCATGCGCACCCATGGTGCACGTTATTGAAAAACATAATTGAGACGTCGCCCCATCCGGGACTCCATTTTTGGTGTTTTGTTATCAAACAAGACAACAACAATGTTGGTCGGCGACATAAAAGGGATGCACAAGTCGGATGTCGACGGAATAGGCGACACGTTCATTCTATGCACGTTCCACAGCAACAAAAAGAACCAGTGGATTCGTCGTGAAGACATCCTGCAGAACGAGGCGCTCGCACCACGTCTGAGAGAGTTGGAACATTTCAATAACTGGGATAAAATGCAGTTTGGCGGGCGCCCCAAAGTGCTTTCACCAGATGCAATCAAGAAACGTCGACGATCGACGACAAACCACCCCGAAGACGCTTTTACACCAGCCGAGTCTCCTGGCCATCGTGCGTCTTACTCCGATTCAGACGTACAGGAGCGCATCGTTGCACTGGAGAGACGTGCGTTTCAGTGTAAACTTGCGATCGACTCGCTGATGACCACGGTGGACGACGAGGCGTCCGACCCAAGCAACTTGGCGCAGCTTATAAATGATCTTACCTGCGAATTCAGCGCTTCCGATGATTCGTGGCGATGAACGTCCGACCGAATGTAAAAGCGACGCCTACAACGATGAACGTTCGCACTCGCCTACTTGAAAAGCTGCCTATCTCATGGTGGGCCATTGGTGATGGGGCACGTTGCTAACCAATCGGACACTACACACTACACGCGAGTCTCCGTGGTTCGGTTTAGGCATCTATTCTGTGTCCTTATGCAGAGGACAGAAAGCACATTTTGGAAGGATGAATGCAGATTCTCGAGTCCCTTTTCAAGGGTGTGATTATTAGCGCGACGAGCCATTGAAAAGTCAATCGAATATCCGCATTTCACCGTTTGTTCATCTTTCCAAACTCCACTGCACCGAACAGCCGTGTGGTAACGGGGCGAGCCAATCAAGCCCCACGATTCCAAGCGTGTGGCCACCCACGTCGGATGTGACAAGGAAACACCATTTCCGCTAAATACCCACGCCGTATTTTGTAAGGACGTTACGACAGTCGCATATAGTACATAGCATCCTGGATTCGTACATTTACTTTCAAAAATCCGGCGTGAATATTTCCCGGTAATGTTGTTTCCCACGTGGGTGGCGACGCCTACATAGACACTCGACTAGAGTGCCAGGGTCTCCGTCGATGAGGTAGAGTACGCGAGTCTAGGGTCGACACGTCTTCACGTGATCTTAATTTTCAATCCAAGATGGCCGGGCCGGACTGGACTGGACTGGACTGGACTGGACTGGACTGGACTGGACTGGACTGGCCCACCTTCTAGTAAGAGCCATCCAACTCCAGTTCCTCGGTTGGAGGGTAATCGCCGTCCGACGCGTCGCTAGTTTCCTGTGCGACGGTCCATGCGAACTCCGCCTCTATCTCGCTTTGAATGGTTTCGCACACAACCCCCCCGCAGTAGGGGGCTCGGTGGGTGTCGTGCATGCAGAGTGGACAATACGGCCTAGGCTCAGAGTACACGTACTCGACCAGCGTCGTCGGCCGTTGGCATGCTTGGACAAACAGCACCGACTCGTCCACGTGCGTGGTCGAGCCTCTCAGTGCCACGAGGGGGGAGGTTCGGTAGTAGAAAAGCATTGTGTTGCGATTGGTCCCGCTGGCACGGCGCATGTCGTTCGACACGACGCGATGTTCCTTTTGAATCATTTTTCTAAATCCACCATCACCCTACCTCTAAGACTACCAACCGCACGGGCGCGTCGCACGTTTCAGATGTCCTATGGTATCGGCGATCACGTAAGACAAGGCCAACTGCGCTCTGGTGGGAATTTTGAAGTAGACGTGCCATAGAGTCGATAAAAGCATGGCCATGTAAAGCAAGCGGACCGCCGACCGAGCACGTGAATGGCGGCGACGCACATAATAATAGGCCATGTGGTGATAAATGGCGTCGGGTATTGCAAAAATCATGCTCATTTATTATAATACCATTTCATGTTTACGTCGAGCGTGCGTCGGGTTACGCCCCCGGGGTGCGTACAACGTGCGAAGGACGGACCCGACAGTGGGCCGACACAAACACGTTGATACGACCGGAGACCAGTGTGGCGAACAAAAAAGTCGCACTTTCAGCCCTCGGTCGAAATGGGTAGGAAAAACGTAGATAAGAACATCGATAAGCACAACAAGCAATGATTTGGGTAGAAACGTCCATGAAAAGGCCATGAAACGGGCAATTATAGTCATTTGGATGCATGAAAACTCCCAAATTATTGCTTTTGTTCTTATCGATTGTTCTTATCTATGTTTTTGATACCACTTTCGACCGAGGGCTGAAAGTGCGACTTTTTTGCTCGCCACAATGCCGGAGACCGTTCCTACTCGATGCTTGATACGGTTGAATCGTTGCTTTGATGTGGATGTGAGACCTAACATGTGCCGCCGCCGCAACGATGCGGTGGCTAGATGGCAAGCATTTGGGTACTAAACGGTCTAAACCCCCCCAAGGTAATGAAATGGACCATTAGTCTGGTATTAGTCGATTTTGTGCATTACCATGCCCAAATCCTTGCTTTTGTTGTTATCGATTGTTCTTATCTACGTTTTCATGCGCTTTTTACCGAGGCCTGAAAGTGCGACTTTTTTGGCTCGCAGCAATGGCGCCGGTGAGACGTCGCCGGCCGTCACGTCGGTGATTCGGAAAGACAAAATGCGACTATATAAATGCTCAACTCACGTTTGAACACACGTGAGCGCTGTGCACCGTGCGCGAAAATGAAGAACGGACCACGTGTTCGCCCCCACCGTGCACTTCGAGGTGGTGCGTCGCAGACGGCGGATGTCCGAAGAGTCGAGCGTCGCCCCGCATATTTCGAATCGGAGGGTTCGTCCGAGGCGCGGTCGGACGAATCCTCATCCTACGTCTCGTCCGACGATTACGCTTCCGACGAATCGTCGGAATCGTCCGATGGCCATTTAAAAGATGTAGCCGACGTTCGAAAGGCCAGTCTGTGGAATGGAGAAAGCCAAGTCGACCAACTGAGCAAGCTCCATACAACGCGCACGCTTCAGACGATGGAAGGCACCGCTACGCGACGCGGCGTGCGCGAGTACGCCCATGTGGCTCAGTTGCACTTGCAGGTCGAGACGCCACTAGGCATCGAACGGACCGTGCTCACGCTCCTCGATTCGGGCGGGTTCAACAACGTGTACACGTTTCCAGCGGATGACCGACGACGACGGGTCTTGCGCATCTCGCAGCGAGCACTCGACCGCGAGCAGCGGCTCGAGTTCCAACGGGAGGTGGGTGTTATGCACCGGCTCGCGCGTTTGCGCATCGTCCCGGAGGTGTTTGCCGTGTACGCATTCGCCTGTGGACGCGTGGGCGTCGAGATGGAGCGGTACGACGTTGCATTGGACAACGTCGAGCAGTGCCCGACGCTCACCCGACGCGTGTATGTCGAAAACGACGGCGAGTCGGCGGTGATCGACCTGTACGTCCGAGCGAGCCAGCACATCTGGTGCGTCGACACCCGTCCGGCGAATGTCGTCGTGCGCTTTGGACGAGAGGGTGGAAGTGGCGGTGCGCAACTCGAGATGCGACTCATCGACATCGACACCCGCTACTTTTGTCGCGAGCCACCGCATCCACGCGTCGCCGACCACAACGACCCGTCCGCTGGTGGTCTCACTGGTCTAGAGTGGCTTCGTTCGGCGCTGCGACGGTCGTGCACGTTCACATTCTCATCCTACTTGGGATTTGATCCGTACACGAAGGACGACCCCGCTGCAGTCGCCGTCACGAACATTCTGATCCACTGCATCGACGCGGTTCGGAGCGCCATGTACTACCGAGGGTCACCATACGTTCGGACGGTCGAGGTGCTCCTCGCACACTGGGCGTGCTGCATGGCACTGTCCAGGCGGTGCACCGTGATGATGCAGCATCTGAGCGACGCGTCGACTTTCCCCGTCTCCTCCGCGCATCGGATGCTGGCTCGCTACAGCGCCGACAACTTCCGTAGCGACTCGACGCTGAGGAGATACATTGCACGCATCGTACAGAGTGGACCCATCCCGTTTAACGAGTGCATCGTCAGAGCCCCATGGTGGCGCATCCACGACGGGGGTCGATGCGAGGACTGCGGGAGTACGATGCGGCATGGTGACATGTTTGTCGAAATCACACGATGATATCATGATGGGTCTCGAACACCGACTGTAAACTGTGAGTAAACGGATGATGCTTCTGAAAAACTCGCATGACGATGCCGCAATTAGGTGTTAACACGTGCATGTTCATTGTTCACACACTAGTCACACGATGATAACATGCCGTCGTCGGCCCGTCGATGATGCCGATGATGGTCTCATTGGTCTGTCCAAATCACAAGATGATGGACACGTGCCGATGTGTCTGTCCAAGTTGTCCAACTCACAAGATGATGCTGTATGGGCCCGCCATGTTAAAGAGCGTTCATGGCACTGCATGCCAGCCCGGATTCGATGGTAACGTGCATGTCGAACACACACTAGAAACATGATGATAGCATGATGATGTGTCAATCGGAGTGAACTTCAGACTCACAAGATGATCATTGATGATAGCATGGTGATGTGACTGATGTCACTGATGTGTTTGTCCAAATCACAAGATGATGATATAACATTCCGATGTGTGCATTGTCTCTCCAATTCTATGCTCCCCAAACGAAGATTTTGGAAGGAGGAACAAAAGATGAAATCCGGATTTTCGAAGCACTTTTCAAGGGCGTGAGTACTCAATTTGGGCCACGAACAGTGGACAAGTGCTTCGAAAATCCGCATTTCATCTTTTGTTCCTCTTTCCAAAATCTTCGTTTGGTAGGGGTAAATTCACAACTTCTAGCCACATGGTGATACGGTCATTATGGTCTGCCGTGTTAAAGAGCGTGCATTCCCGCCCGGATTCGATGGTAACGTGCATGTCGAACACACACGCACACTAGAAACATGATGATGGCATGATGATGTGTCAATCGGAGTCAACTTCAGACTCACAAGATGATGATAGCATGGTGATGTGACTGATGTCACTTGATGTGTTTTTACAAATCACAAGATGATGACAACATTCCGATGTGTATGTCCAACTCAACTTTATGACAGTGTAGACCTAAGTGCAACATGCAACTACGGAATGTGCTATCTAGATTTTAAAGTGTCCTGGTATTCACATTGTTCTAAAGTTATGCTCCCCAAACGAAGATTTTGGAAGGATGAACAAAAGATGAAATCCGGATTTTCGATTGAGTTTTCAACGATTCGTAGCCCAAATGGAGTACTCACGACCTTGAAAAGTGTTTCGAACATCCGCATTTTATCTTTTGTTCATCGTTCAAAAATCTTCGTTTGGGAGGGGTAAAAGTGCGAAGTTGCACATTTCGTAGTGGCATGTCGCCCTGCTTTATGCTCCCCAAACGAAGATGTTGGAAGGCCGAACAAACATTTCAGAACGCATTTTCGAAGCACTTTTCAACGTTTGTAGACCAAATCCTGTACTCACACGCTTGAAAAGTGCTTCGAAAATACGTTCTGAAATGTTTGTTCGGCCTTCCAACATCTTCGTTTGAGGAGCAATGGGAGAAGCAAACTTCGAGTCACAAGGTGATACGGTCATTATGGTCTGCCGTGTTAAAGAGCGCGCATACCAGCCCGGATTCGATGGTGTAACGTGCATTTCGAACACACACACACTAGAAACATGATGATAGCATGATGATGTGGTGTCAATCGGAGTCAACTTCAGAGTCACAAGATGATAGCATGGTGATGTGACTTGTGTCTGTCCAACTCAAGTTCGAGTCACAAGGTGATGTGGTCATCATGGTCTCATTGGTCTGCCGTGTTAAAGAGCGTGCATGCCAGCCCCGGGCAACCCGTGTTAAAGAGCGTGCATGCCGGCCGTGTTAAAGAGCGTGCGTTCCAGACCGTGTGTTAAAGAGCGTGCGTTCCAGACCGTGTGTTAAAGAGCGTGCGTACCGGCCGTGTTAAAAAGCGTGTCCAACAGACTCCAACTCACAAGATGATATAGCATGACGATGTGTCTGTGGAAATACCATCACACCATCCGCGTTAACGGTCAGTCGTGATATACGTGCTAGTCAAAGTCTCATGATGACAACATGGCGATGTGAATATCATCGAGTCACAAGATGATGATAGCATGACGAATCATTGACAATGTGCCAATACATTCTCACAAGATGATGTTACTCACCACAACGGTAAGAAGATGTGTCTGACAGTGCAGACTGACACGCGTAGGGTCGTATACCTGCATGAAGCGTCGTTAGTCGTAGTTCACCCAAGACGGCCAAACATTTACAAAAGGAATGTGCGCATGCGGATTGTGAATTGGAAACGCCCGTTTGGCGGATTATTGTTAAGCATTTTATCCTTCCCAAACGAAGATTTTGGAAGGAGGAACAAAAGATGAAATGCGGATTTTCGAGTACTTTCTAAGGGCGTGAGTTCTCAATTTGGGCCAAGAACCGTGGAAAAGTGCTTCCTTCGAAATCCGGATTTCATCTTTTGTTCCTCCTTCCAAAATCTTCGTTTGGGGAGCATACATTTGCCCAATCCGGTGATGGGGCGTTGAAAATGTTTTCCCACAAGGCCCTCGAAGTTTGGGACTCGAACGCGCAGTGGGCGTCGCGCTGAGCGAGAGACATTGCGACCACACCCAACCGGTCCATGCGTCCACTGTGAATTTATGCTTCCCAAACGAAGATTTTGGAAGGAGGAACAAAAGAGGAAATCCATATTTTTGATATACTTTTCAATGGCTCGTCGCCCACATCGAGTACTCACGCCCTTGAAAAGTGCTTCCTTCGAAATCCGGATTTCATCTTTTGTTCCTCCTTCCAAAATCGTCGTTTGGGGGATAGAATTGGCCTGTATACCCAAAGCAAGTGCGTTAAAAAAAGGTGCACTCTCTGTATATTATGGAAACCTCCGCTGACGAAGCCAACACCACGTGCGAAACCAACACCACGTGCGAAGCAAACACCACGTGCGACGCCAACACCACGTGCGAAACCAACACCACGTGCGACGCCACACCGACCGTAGAGGACGGGGGTGCCGAGACGTTCGCCTTTCAAGCTGAGATCAACCAACTACTGTCGCTGATTATCAACACGTTTTACTCGAACAAGGATGTGTTTCTGCGCGAGTTGGTGTCGAATTCGTCCGATGCGATCGACAAGATTCGCCATCTGTGCCTGACGGACGCGCAGCGACTCGAGAAGGAACCGCGGTTGGGCATCCGGATCTCGACCGACCTCGAGCAAAAGACCCTGACGATCGAGGACACGGGCATCGGCATGACGAAGAGCGACCTCATCCAGAACCTGGGGACGATCGCCCAGTCGGGGACGCGGGGTTTTATGGAGTCGATTCGACAGGCCAACGCCGACCTGAGCATGATCGGGCAGTTTGGCGTCGGGTTTTACTCGGCGTATCTGGTCGCGGACAAGGTGGTCGTCCACAGCAAGCACGACGACGACAGCAGTTCGTACACCTGGACGAGCTCGGCAGGGGGGACCTTCACGATTGCGCCATTCGCCGACGAGACGCTCAAGCGTGGGACGCGCATGGTGCTGCACCTAAAGGACGACCAGCACGAGTACCTGGAAACGAGCAAACTGACGCAGATCCTCAAGCGTCATTCGGAGTTTATCACCTACCCCATAGAGTTGCTCACCACGCGAACGGAGGAGAAAGAGGTCGAAGACACGGACGATGCAACCACCGCCGAAGCCGCCGCCACCACCGACGAAGTGCAAACGCCCGAGGAGCCGGCCGACGACGACCGCGTGAAGATCGAGGAGCTCAACGAAGAAGACGCCGACGAACAGAAGCCACCGAAAACCAAGCGCGTCCAAACCACCACGACCGAGTGGGTGACGCAGAACAAGCAACCGCCTATTTGGACGAAGACGCCGGCCGACGTGACGAAGGACGAGTACGCTGCGTTCTACAAGGCGCTGACGAACGACTGGGAGGAGCACCTGGCCGTGAAGCACTTTGCGTGCGAGGGGAACGTCGAGTTCAAGTCGGTGATCTTCATCCCCAAACGCGCGCCGTTCGACTTGTTTGAGAACAAGAAGAAGCGCAACAACGTGCGCCTGTACGTCAAGCGCGTGTTCATCTCCGACGAGTGCGACGACCTGATTCCCGAGTGGCTGTCGTTCGTGCGCGGGGTCGTCGACTCGGAGGACCTGCCGCTGAACATCTCCCGCGAGACCCTCCAGCAGAACAAAATCATGAAACTCATCTCGAAAAATTTGGTCAAGAAGACCATCGAGTTGATACACGAGCTCTCGGAGAACGACGACGACTACAAGTCCTTCTACGGCACGTTCTCGAAGAACCTCAAGTTGGGCGTGTACGAGGACCAAACCCACCGCGAGAAACTCGCGTCATACCTGCGCTTTGCGACGACCCACGACGAGACCACGCCGACGTCGCTCGACGGGTACATCGAGCGGATGAGCGAGAAGCAGGAGTCGATCTACTACATCACGGGCGAGAGTGTGCCTCAGATGCGCAAATCGCCGTTCATCGAGGCGCTCGTCGACAACAACTTTGAGGTCCTGCTCTTCGACGACCCGATCGACGAGTACGTCACGCAGCAGCTGCGCGACTACAAGGGCAAGAAGTTGGTGTGTTGCACCAAGGAGGGGCTCTCGTTCGAGGGCTCGCGTAACCTCGCCGACGACATCGTCGCGTACGAGCCGCTTTGCAAGAAAATCAAGGAGGTGCTGGGCGAGAGCGTCGAGAAGGTCGTGGTGAGTCACCGCGTGTCCAAATCGCCGTGTTGCCTGGTGACGAGCGAGTACGGTTGGAGCGCCAACATGGAGCGCATCATGAAGGCCCAGGCCCTGCGCGACACGTCCATGAGCCAGTACATGACGTCGAAGAAGATCATGGAGGTCAACCCGTCGCACCCCATCGTCAAGGAGATGCTCGCCATGACCCAAGCGGCCGACGCCGCGGTGGCGGACTACGTGTGGTTGCTGTACGACACCAGCACCCTCTCCTCCGGATTCACGCTCGCCGAGCCCACGGCGTTCTCCGAGCGGCTGTATAAGTTGGTGCAGCTGGGAATGAAGGGCGATATCCACGAGTGTGGCCTCGGGTCGACCTTTTCAGATGTCGACGGTCCGATCGAACCGACGGCTATAACGGCCCCCGACGTCTCCGAGAGTGCAGTCGCCGTCGAGATGGAGCAAGTCGACTGAGCACTAATGATACAGGCAATCTGATGAAAACCCGTGAAATGTCGTGAAACGGACCATCCCCAAATCGTGGGCCAAATGAAGATTATGCAAGCACCAACAAACCTTTCAGAATGCGTGTTCGAATCACTTTTCAATGACGTTTTCAGAGGCGTGAGTACTCGATTTCGGCCACACAACGTTGAAAAACGCTTCGAAAACGAATTCTGACAGGCTTGTTCGACCTTCCCAAATCGTTTGTGTGTAGCATGCATGTGCGATATCCCATGCTCCGTACCATGGCTTTGTATCATCTTGCAATTTAAAAGTTTACACCTCCCAAACGAAGATTTTGGAAGGAGGAACAAGAGATGAAATGCGGAGGTTCGATGCACTTTTCAAGGTCGTGAGTACTCTATTTGGGTCACTAACCATTTAAAAGTACATCGAACATCCGCATTTCATCTCTTGTTCCTCCTTCCAAAATCTTCGTTTGGGCAGCATAAAGTTGCCCAAAAGTCGCACTTTCACTGTTTTCAGGCTCGGTCGAACGTGGCATGAAAATGTAGATAAAAGCCGTCGATGACAACGAAAGCAATTTTCTGGGAACGAAAACCCCCTGAAAAGGTAATGAAATGGACCATTCGAGTCAATTGTAGGGCATGAACACGCCCAAATCATTGCTTTTCTTGTTATCGATTGTTATTATCTACGTTTTCATACGTGCTTTACCCGAGGCCTGAAACTGCGACTTAGAGGCGTGGCCCGAATCACCCATTTGAATACCACGTCGAACAGGCGTTCCCAAATATTTGTCGCTCTCAAACGAAGATTTGTAAGGTAGGACCGACTCGGACGAACCTTTCCGAATGTATTCTCGAAGCACTTTTCAACTTTTGTAACAAGATCGAGTACTCACACGCTTGAAAAGTGCTTCCCATGGAAACGCATTGGGAACTGTTCGTCCGACCTTACAAAATCTTCGCGACACGGCTGGCATGCACGCTCTTTTAACAAGGCTGGCATACACGCTCTTTTCACACGGCTGGTATGCATGTTCTTTTAGCACGGTGACCCACCTGGTCCATTAGCAGGGCGGTTGCATGCACGCTCTTTATCACGGCTCGCATGTGTACGCTTTAACACTGTAGACCCATAACATCATCACAGTGTGAGTTCGACTGAAAACATCGACATGCTATCAGTGCCTATCATCATCTTGTGAGTTGGACAGACACATCCGCATGCTATCATCATCTTGTGACTCTGAAGTTTTTAGACATGCACATCACCATTGAAGAAGGGCTCGCATGCACGCTCTTTAATGGTCTTTAACACGGTGGACCAATCATGACAGCATCACAGTGTGAGTTCGACTGAAACATCGACATGCTATCATCATCTTGTCTTGTGAGTTGGACAGACACATCAGCATGCTATCATCATCTTGTGACTCTGAAGTTTTAGACATGCACATCATCACGCTAATCATCATGTGTCTCATGACACGAGTCATGTCACGAGTCATGTCACTAGTCATGTGTTTTCTACATTGTGGCATGAACGCTCTTTACACGGCTCGCATGCACGCTCTTTATCACGGCTCGCATGCACGCTCTTTGACACTGTGGACCCATCATGACAGCATCACAGTGTGAGTTCGACTGAAACATCGACATGCTATCATCATCTTGTGACTCTGACGTTGCTAGACATGCACATCAGCATTGACGCATTGCTGTTGCATGCACGCTCTGTGACACGGTGGACCCATCATGACAGCATCACAGTGTGAGTTTGACTGACACATCGATATGCTATCATCATCTTGTGAGTTGGACTGTTACTGTTTCAACTTGGACAGACACATCAGCATGCTATCATCATCTTGTGACTCTGAAGTTGAACTTGACATGGTGATAGCATGATTGTTGAGGGCAAGAACATTTGCGAGACTTGCCCACGCCGGATTGGGCAAGCCCATTAACGAAGATAACATGCTACTCAGTATGAATGACGCATCGTTAAGTCCTTGCCCGATCCGGCGTGGGCAAGTCTCGCGAATGTTTTTTCCATACCGGCTCATCCTTCCCAAAAGTGAAATCTTCGTTTGAAAAGCATAACATTACACAGTTCTTTGTGCGTGCGGGTCGTTCGTACCGAACGATAAATTCTTCGGGTGTTTGCAACCAAGGCACCTGAGAGCCCCTAGACGGTCGTCGAATCGACGTGTATTCTAGGAACTTTATTCTCCACCCGAGCGAGCCCCACTCACCATTCCACCATTGTGGCGAGCCAAAAAGTCGCACTTTCACGCCTCGGGTAAAACACGCATGAAAACGTAGATGATAAGAAAAGTCGATAACAAGAGAAGCAAGGACGTGGGCGTTTCGATGCACCTAATTCTAGGTCCACTAAAGTCTAAACACTTTTATGCGTTTTCGTTCCCAACACATCGCTTTTGTTGTCACCCGGCTGATTGTTCTTTCATGCCACATTCGACCGAGGCGTGAAAGTGCGACTTTTTTGAAGTGTCGCGTGTCAGGTTCCTTCTAAAAACAACGAACGTTGCGCGCTGAGATGCGCGTGCTTCTGGTCCCTGTCTTTGGCGATGTTGGGCGCTTTCGCCGACGAGTGCGTGCCTACGACCGTCGAAGCGCTTGCCGTGCGCGAGTCGGATATGGATGTGGTCGGCGTTCGTGGCGTCGCGTGATTCGTCGCTTGGGTAGGGGTGAGATGGTGGTGGAACAAGTGCTGGAATGGGGTGATTCGTACGTCCCCGCGCGACAGTTCGACGTACGTGGCGTGGATGCTCGGAGACATCTCGACTTCATGGATCGATTCGGCCACGTGCACATGGTCAGGTGTGATGGCGAATGCCCTACCCCCCGTCACATGCGGGATGCATCGCAAGAAACCCTCCGATGGTGCAATCGACGCCGGCGACCGACGTGTCTCCTCGCCGTCCCTCCGCTCTGCGCCGAACTCGAAGCAAGTCCTCTTACTGGGCGTTGGCATCGCCTCGTCGGCGACCGTCATCGTCATCCACCAGCCCTTCGCCTCACCGGGACGACCACTGTTCACGGCCACGCCGTGCGGTGCCATTCTACTCGATGGGTGCATCGTTTCCTCCGTGTTTGGCGGTCGGGCGAATGGGACGAGCGTCGCACGCTCATAATCACCGCTCTCGTAGCCGTCGTCGGATAACACCGTCCACGTCGTGGCGGGCTCGTCGTCGCCACACCGCTCAAAGACTCGGTACACGAGACCTTCGAATGGACGGTCGATCGTGTCGTCCACATGCGGTGCATCTGGCTCGTGTGGATTTCTCAGTGGCGTCCGTCGTCTCTCCTCTCGCACGAGTGGAACGACACCGCCTTCGCCGTCGACGCCATGCGACTCATGATGCGAGTCATTCGACCCAATCAGACCAAACGTTCGTTCACACATCGGTTCACACATGCCGTACGGCCGTTTGTCTGTGTCGGGTGCGAACGACGTGGATCCGTTTTTGAGGACATTCGCAAAACGTTTCCAAACATTTAACCAATGACACAAAACAACAGCACACTACTCGCACTACTCGCACTACTCGCACTACTTGCGATGTTGATACTACATCGGTCACATGTTCGGTGTCATTGCTTGCTCCGTTGAGTCCGGCGTTGACTCGGCGTTGAGTCCGGCGTTGACTCGGCGTTGAGTCCGGCGTTGACTCGGCGTTGAGTCCGGCGTTGACTCTGCGTTGAGTCTACGGCCTCACCTTCACGTCCGAGTCGCTTAATTTAACAGTTTCGTTCGAGCTAGCCTGAGTAGTAGCCTCAGGTGTCGACGAGGACGCCCGTGAGCGGTCCTCCATCATCCAGCGTGTTATAAACGGCGATTGCGAGGGCATGGGGAGACGTCTGCGACTCGGCAAAGTGCAGATGCAGCGTGTCTCCGTCTACATCCACCTCGACGTGCCTCATTTGGGCCGGTGGGCGGATGGTAATCAAGGACGGTTGGTCGACAGTGGCGTCCACGCCGGCAACATGGACGAGGGCAGTCGTGCGATAGAGAGTGTAGTGCAAAAAGAGCGCAAACAAGAACAACAAGCTCAGACATAGACACGCGACCGAGATTAGGACGTCGGTGTAGGACCCGACGTTGTTAGAGATGAGCGCCACCATGATCCATATCAAGAAGCTCGTGAAAAGCGCCATTAACGACAAGAATGCGACCAGATACCAGCGGCCGAACATTACCATTATTCGGCCACACTCATAAATGCATCGGCAGTGATTCGGCACGCACGCCACGAGCCGATGGTTCTTACTCAGAAGGCGCCTACGACGACGACTCGGGGGATGTTCCTGCGACTAGTTCGAGTAGGGCTCAAGGTTCTTCTGAATAAGACGCGCCCGAACGTATGATGGCGTTAATCACCGTGCTTGCCTCGGACTTGGAAAGACTTCGCGGACCAATGGTGTTGCTTGGAAAGGTGTGGCGGTTGATTTGCGCAATAATCCGTTCGGCGTTGCATTGCACGTCGGCGTTCAGCCTGATAAAGTAGTGCGATTGGGCGCTAAGTGGGGTGTCGTCCACTTTGTAGCATCGACCTGCCAGACCCCCGACCCGTCGAAAGGCGATATGGCAGGCCTCCGTTGACTTGACATATTCGAATCCACACGGACGTGTTTTGGCGTCCATCGGTCGGTCGAAGTTCTTCTTTTGCCATATTTGAAACACGCACGGCACATCGTACTTGGACCCATTGATGACAAACGAGTCCCTTTCGAGTTCGGTCGACTCGACGAGGTGAAACGTCGTCTCGAAGGCGTTGAACATGCTTGGTTTGGTGAACGATTTCGGAAGGATGAATGCGATGATTTGGGCAAACTTGCAGCTTTTGGCAATAAACGCCTTGGCCAACGAGGATTGTCTTCCGAACGGCGGATTGCCGAATACGATCGCGTTGGTGGTTTCGGAGGGTGGAGTCCATTGTAGGTAATCTTGTTCGATGATGTCGGGTGCTTTTGGCTCCAGGTCCATTCCCATTTTGCGAAAAGAGGACGGAACGTTGTGTAGGAAAGAGCCGTTTCCAGCCGACGGTTCCACCCATAGGCACTCGCCGGCGTCGGGGAATGCGACGAGAACACGCTGAATGCATGCCTTTGCAACGCTCTCCTTGGTATAAAACTGGTCTCTCCGATTGGTCCTAAATTTGCCGGTATCCTGTGTACGCTCATGGGACGTCTCGGGAGCGTGTGCGATTGTCATAAAGTCAGGGACCAGCGCCGTCTCGTGGCTTGGGAGACCGCCGCATGTTGACATCTTCCACTCTACTATGCATTTGCGAATCTTTAAACATGCAGACGATCTCCAGATTCCAACCGGACGTGCGTGATTCGCCTTTGTTTGGGGAACCGCACTCGGAGATGTTTTCCGGACCTAGCATCGACCAAATAACATATTAGGTACTGACTCACATTATGATGATGGCATGTGTCTCAGACATTGGCTCAGACATGGTGCAACATGCAAGTTATGATGATGCAACTACGGAAATTAACAGTAACGGAATGTGCGAGCTAGATTTAAAAGTGGCATGGTATTCACATTGTGATAAAGTGCGAAGTTGCACATTTCGTAGTTGCATGTCGCCCTGCGACTCAGAGTCAGACAGTGATTCAGACAGAATCAGACAGTGACTCGGACGAAGGCATACCAGCCATCGTGGCGAGCAAAAGAAAGTCGCACTTTCAGGCATCGGCCGAGAGTGGTATGAAAAGGTAGATAAGAAACGCGATAACAACAAAAGCAAGGAGTTGGGTAGGAAAGCCCATGCAAAAGTAATGAAAATGACAAGTAGAGTTGAATTACGTGCATTGAAATGCCCAAATCGTTGCTGTTGTTGTTATCGAGTTTCTTATCTACTTTTTCATGCGTGTTTTTCCCGAGGCCTGAAAAGTGCGACATTTTGTTGCTCGCCAGTGAGTCGCCACAGTGCATGATGATACCGCATGTCAATGTGTCGTGGAACTCACGTGATGATGACAGCATGCATAAGGCTCGAGTCCGTGTGAAAGAGCGTGCGAGCCAGCCGTGTCAAGTAATTGGTGATAGACCTAACGATGTGTCTGTCGACTCGCCATCCATGTGGGAAACAACATTTCCGCGAAATACCCACGCCGGATTTTGTAAGTAAATGTACGAATCCAGCATACTATCTAGTATAGGCTATTGTCGTAAAGTCCTTACAAAATCCGGCGTGGGTATTTCGCGGAAATGTTGTTTCCCACATGGCTCGCCATATAGCGAACAAAACTGCGCAATTTAATTTATGCTCCCCAAACGAAGATTTTGGAAGGAGGAACAAAAGATGAAATGCGGATGTTCGAATCACTTTTCAATGGTTAGTGGCCCAAATTAAGTACTCTCACTCTTGAAAAGTTCTTCGAACATCTGCATTTCATCCTTTGTTCCTCCCTCCAAAATCTTCGTTTGGGATGGGTAAATTTCGCACCCACTACTTAAAGAAGGAGCGTTCATACGTGAGTACTCAACAATCAGGCCAATTGGACACATTTCTTCTCGCGAGTCGTGTTAAAGGGGCGTGCGACGTCATGGCAGCAACAATCCGGCAATCTGTACAGGATGATGCTCGTGTCTTTTCAAACTCACACACGACTGATGGAGTGGCGCATGTTGTCGTTGCATTTCAGTCGTGCTTGCGGAGAATGCTATCAGAGAAGATATGTCCTTTATCACCGTCCACGGCGGCGCATCTCGAGATTGCACTGCCGCGTTGGATGCGACGGCCTTCAGCGATTCCGGCCATCGCTGTTCCAATCGTCGGGATGCGGGCCATCGACGATGCCCGAGATGTGCTCATCGTTGCGAGTGAACGACACGTGCACCTCGCCGTCGTAAAACCCTGGGATTTTCTCCAGGTCGCGCACCACGTCGTCGGTCCCTAGGTAGTGATGCTCGACGACGGGGTCGCGGAAACCGTGCGCCAACGTGCAGCATCGGAGCGTCGACGACAGGTCGTCACCACGCGCACCGACAATCTCGTGGTGCTGGTCGAGAAGCAGGTTGACGACCCGATGGTGCTCCGAACGATTCGTCGTGAGGTCCCTCGGGTGCATCCACCCACCCTCGTCGGGGTGCGACGTGCGAACCGGATGCGTCGCGGTCAGTGTGAATCCGTCGATGGTGACCATCTCAAAACGTCCGAGCGACCACACGACGCATCGGATGGAGGCGACGCGTCCGTCACCGCACGACACCTGGTCCCCTTTCCGCACTTGTCCGACCGGCAGCACACGCCCGTCGGACATCACGATGGGAGCGTCGGGGTGAAAACACCCACCGCTGTAATAGCGCTCGTTGTAGTCGGCCGTGCTCATACCAACCGGTTGGACCGCGTGGTTCGCCGTCGCGTTGAGAGTCGACGGGGGGCTCGTTCTTGTCGTGCGTGTCGCGAATGCAGCGCGCGGTTCGGGCGCCCTGCGGGGGATGGGCGGTGTGGCCAGAAACGTCCGTTCGCAGTGCTGCTGCATGACGCCGAACGCGCTCGATGCAAAGTGCTGAATCGCGTTGTCGCGAAAGTTGTTGACGATCTCGTGCCTGGTGGCGTGCAAGTACGACCGCAGGTAGTGTAGCCCCCACGCACTGCACCACTTCTCCTTTTCGACCGCCTTGCGGAGCTGGTCGCCCGCGTCGTCGAGGCAACCTTGGATGTAAGGGTGGACCGCGCCGTTCGACGCGTGTCGCGTGCGAAACTGGGCGAGTTGCTCGGTGCCGTACGGCAAGGCCACGGTCGGCGCCGACGTTTGGACGGCGTGGACGACGCCCTGGAGGGTCGCGACGAGGTCGGCCTTGGTCCAACACGCAAGCACCGTCGGCGCGTCGTCGACCACCGCCGACAAGTCCACTGGGGTCACGACGTGCTCGGCGCCATCAAAGACGGACACGTACATCGTCTGGATGTCGTCCAGCGATGGGTGGGCGATCGGGTGGGTGCGAGTCTGGCCGATGCGAATCGCCCCCAGATTGGAAGTCGACGAGACGCCATCGCGCGTGGTTATCGTGACGCGCAGGTTGCTGCCGTAGGTCGACAGGTCGGTGGCCGAACGGTTGATCAGGATGGTGCCCGCGGTGGACGATTCGGGGATGTGGGAGAACGTGCCATTGAGCCGCTCGGCCATCTCGAACAACTCGCGGCTGTCGAGGGCGTGTCCGAACCCGACGGTGTTCATCGTGACCGTATGGCTCCACGCCGCGTTGGCGCCGAGCAGGCCATTGAGCTCGTGCAAGTTGCCGCGGAGCGGCTTGGAGACGTCCAGGCCGTCGGTGAACACCAAAATCGACCGGTTCCGTCGCCCGTCGACGGGATCGGCCCTTCGGAGCGTCTCGAGCCCCTTCTTCACACCCGACCAGATTTGCGTCCCGCCACTCGGCTTTACGTTGTCCAGTGTGCTCAGGAGGAGTCGCTTGTTGTCGTCGGTCATGTTGGCCATCGCGACGTCGTCCGTCATGCTGGTCGCGGGGAACGACAACCGGGCCGCCTCGTCGAAGCAGACCAACGCGACGCGGTCGTCGTGTCCGAGGCACTCGACCGCAACCTTGATGCAGTGGCCTATCAAGTCTAGAATCGTTATGCCGTCGCGCTCACCCTCGTCCAAACCCGGCGTGGCATCCGAGCACATCGAACCCGACTTGTCGATCACAAACACAATGTCCTGCGCGAGACGCGACGACGACGACGTCGCAGTCGCCACCACCTCATCGGGTGCCGTGATGCACAGCGCGTAACGCTCCGTCGGGTGGGTGGTGGTGGACCGGGCAATCTTGGCATGAAGCATTCTGTGCTCAGAGTCGATGTGCGCTTTTAAATCATTTGTGGGTGGGCGCGAGTCCCCCGACACTCCCTCCCCCGACACTCCCTCCTCTCCGTCGCCGGTATTGGCGACGCGGCGACACCGCAGACACCGCGCCGCCACGCGCCAATCGATGCTCGACGGCTCGGCCGTCTTCCCCGTCCATTCGGGGTCGGGGCGTATCGAACGACAAGCGAGGTGCGAGCGATATCAGCGCATGGGTGAGGTGCTTCCACCACGCACGCGGGGGTGGTCGCGGCAACACGCGCGTGGGTGGCGCACGTCGCGCGCGAGCGAGCTCGACGGTCTCTTCGAACGTCAACTCGCGGACAAAGTCGCCCGACTCTTCGTACGCCTCCAGCTCCTCCTGAATGTACTCGGCGTCGAGTTGAATCTGCTCGGCGTCGCCGACCCGGCCGCTCACCATGCCCTGTAGCGCTTGGTTCGCGCGCGTCAACCCGTCGGCGAGGCCGCTCGCGACAAAGTCGAGGGTGAGTCGGGCCTTCTTCATCACCCACGTCGTCGCCTTTTCGGCCGTCTCGGTCAGAATCGTCACGTACTCGGTGATCTTATCCCACGAGGCCCGCAGGAACGCGTGGCTGAACAAGAACAGCCTCGACACATGGGCTAGCACCACGTCGAACCACAGGTAATGCAGGACGTCCCCACCGGACTCGTACACGTCCATCAGCCCCTGTAGCGCGAGCGCGAACGCGTGGAACCCGGGGATGAGAAGGTGCCGTCCGATGAGGCGCAGGTCGGCCGCGAGTTGGCGCGTGGGGAACAGCCCCCACAGCACCTCGTAAAGGGCGTACATGTGGCGTTTGTTGGCGAGGACGTCGTACCACCCTAGGTCGTGTTGCAAAAACTCGTTCCACATGCGGATGAGGTTGCGTAACGGCGGATTGACGACCAAGCCCCACGATACCGACCCGGCGCACACGAGCGCGCTCACGGCGCTGTTCACCGTGACGCCGTCGAATCGCGCGGCCTGGTAGGTCACGGCGCCTGGCAAGCCGAAGACCACCCCGACTTTCACCGTCGGAGGAACCCACGTCAGCCCGGTCATCCCCATCGCCCACAGCTCGGCGACCGACCGACGGACCGACGCGCACGCGACGCCCAGTCTCTCCGACGACGACCTACGCGCCGACGACGGCGAGACTGGGGCCACCGCTGGGCCCGATGTAGCATCCTTTCGAAAGTAATCCGCCAACTCGAGGATGGCACTCGCTTGCGCGTCCGGTTGATTGGGATGTTGCTCGTACAGCGAGGTAGCCACGGACACCAATGGAATGCGCTCAATCTCGAGAATTTCGGCGTACAGGCCCGACGTAACCTTCACGACCGCGTCGGAGAGTCCATCGTCCGACGTCGTCCTGCGGGCCAGCAAGGTAGCAATCGCGACCACACAGTCGGCGTGCATCTTCCGAATCCGCTCCCTCGTTTTGGTCGGGATCAACTGCGAGCATGGATTCAGCTCGGGCTTGTCGACGATCGTCGTCCATTTGACCAGTGCATCCATTTGTTCCATTTATCATAGAGTTTCCATCGAGCGTTTTGGAAGTTTGTGCTCCCCCAAACGAAGAATTGGGACGGATGAACAAAGATGAAATCATGATTCTCGACGGACTTTTCAATGGTTCGTAGCCCAAAAAGAGTACTCACGCCCTTGAAAAGTGCTTCCTTCGAAATCCGGATTTCATCTTTTGTTCCTCCTTCCAAAATCTTCGTTTGGGGAGGGATAAATTTTAGAAGCACTTGTTTCAAGGACGTAAGCACTCTCGAATAATCGTGTCAAATTACGAAGCCGGTCCATAGCCGCCCACGCGCCTAGTTGGCTAGTTGAGCCCAATGTCATCCAGGATAAACACAAGTCAAAAAATAAGCCAAACGGTCGACCAATAGCGGATGTCGAATCTTCAGTGAAACCGGCCATGTTACGCTCCCAACCGAAGATTTTGGAAGGATGGACACAAGATGAAATCTGGATTGTCGAAACACTTTTCAAGGGTGTGACGTGACGTTTGGTCGTCCAAAACAGCCGTCGGCAACTCATCCCCATTTTGACAAACCTGCCTTTTCACGAATTTCCTTACATTCGGAACCACGAATTGGTTAAAATATTTGGGAAATTTACACCTCCCAAACGAAGATTTTGGAAGGAGGAACAAAAGATGAAATCTGGATTTTCGAAGCACTTTTCAAGGGCGTGAGTACTCAATTTGGGCCAAGATCCATTGAAAAGTGCTTCGAAAATCCGGATTTCGTCTTTTGTTCCTCCTTCCAAAATCTTCGTTTGGGGAGCATAAAATTCGTGAAAAGACAGGTTTGTCAAAAAGGGGGATGAGTTGCCGACGGCTGGTGAGTACTCGATTTGGGCTAAGAATCGTTGAAAATTTTACCCCTCCCAAACGAAGATTTTGGAAGGCCAAGCAAACCTATTTTCCCAAATGGTGAACCACGATTCGTGGTTGAAATAATTGGGAAAATCGCGAAAAGGCAGGTTTGTCAAAAATGGGGATGAGTTGCCGACGGCTGGTCCAAAATCAAAATCTTCGTTTTGGGGAGCATAACGGTGGCTTCTATTGTAGCGAAGTGGGTGGCAACTATTTCAGATGCGTTCGAGCATAGGCAACCACGTGTTGCGTGATTCATTCACCCACGGGAGTCCATCCGAAAAACCCAGGACGTGAAACATGCTCGAATACGCCGATGGGCGTCGAGATACGGTCGCCGGGCATACCTACAATATTCCAATACTCGCCCTGGTCCGGTTCAAACAGACGTCCAGTTTTCAGCTGATAGTTCTTTTCACCAGTCCTGGCGTTTTTGTCGCGCGATACAATGTAAATCCAATCCGACGCGACTCGTCGTTTTCGTCGTTTGGGCGATCTCATGGATGGGATTGTTGCAGTACGGGTCGCATTTTATGGAAGCGTGAAATATTATATGAAAAATTCGCCGTATTGGTTGAGGCAGTGGAATGCCACTCCTTGGACAATCCCGGGGAAACGCGTTTCTGAAAGGCTGGTTCGTCCTTCACGAATCTTCGTGTGGGAGGGTACATTTATCATGGAGATGTTAACTGTCGCAAAGACACGACGTGTGATGGACTCTTAATGCTGGATGCGCACGCAGTCATGTCATCAATATATCCCTACCAAACGAAGATGTTCAACTCTGATTTGGGAATGATTGTCACAATACGGATGTGTAGATTTTGGCCGGGACGCTTGGAAGTCTCACCCGGCAGATGCGGACCATTACGCCACGCTGATAAACACCGAGACAAACACACACTACGCACACTCAATCGACACTCACATGTTCCAATTGGGTGTAACCGAATGCTCGTGTGTGATCGGGTTGCATGTGAACGAGCGACTCAACACGCCCGTTTCGGCGATGATGGTCGTTTTGAACGAGTCTCGAAACTGCTGGATCGTCATGTGCCCACCGTAGTCTTCGAGCAACTGCCACGACGGTGCCGGAGTGATGTTGGTTTTGGGATAACATCCGTAGGTCTTCTCGTACATGTGCATCAGCAAGTGCAGCGAGTCCTTGTAGCGAATGTTGTTGGGCGAGTCGTATATGTACGCGACTATGCACGGATAGGAGCAAAACACGCCATCGGTCTCGTACCGATTGAGCGCCTTGTCGTATTGGATGGGGCAAACGCACGGCAAATTGTCGAACGAATGACGACACCAGAAGCACTTGATGGTCGTCGGCTTGGTCAGGTCAAACACACCCGACTTTTTGTACGCCGACATGGTGTACACGGCCATGGTATCCGACTTCATTATCCGTGTTATGTTTTGGAGGCTCTCGGTTGGTTTTGAATCATTTCTTCCGCCTTACCGCGATTTAGGTATAACGGGTCGCTTAGTAGACGCTTACTCCGAAAGTAACTTGGTTACTCGACCGTTTCGAACGTTCGTCTGCATTTTATGTGCACGTCGAGCACACAGGATGACAGCATGATGATGCCATTATGGTTCCGACGCGCTAAGGGGCGTGCATGCACGCCCTCAACATATCAGAAGCATCGTCATGCTATCATCATCCTGTAATTTAGGTCAGCACATGGGCATTCTATCATCATGTCATCATCATCCTGTCAGCTCGATGCGCACATCTTCATGCTGTCATCGTTTGATTTCTACAGACGCATCGTCATGCTCTAATCTTATGAGTTGCACCGGCACACTTCATGCTATCATTATCGTGTTACGTGGACATGAGCCTCGTCGAGTTATCATCTTGTGATTCGACCGACCAGTAGTCATGAAATCATCACTTCGATGTCCGAGTAGAGTCTACTACGTTTGTGGCTCCCAAACAAAGATGTTCGACCGTCTAACGGTTCGTTCAATGCGTCTTTCCGAAGCACTTTTCAGCAACTAGTCGCCCAAATACATGCTGATATTGAACACACACGAGTCAGATGGTGATAGCATGACTACGATGACGTGTGTCAGACTCAACTTCACAGTCACAAGATGATGATGGGAGGTCATTGATGGGCAATGATAGCATGCTGATGTGTCAGTCGAATGTGTCCGAGTCAACAGTCCGACGTGTTAAAGGGCGTGCATGCAAGCGGCGAGCCGTGTTAAAGAGCGTGCGTGCGAGCCGTGTTAAAGAGCGTGTTAGTCAGTCGATATCACATGACTATGTGTCTGTAAAACTCACAAGATGAGGATAGCATGACGATGCGTCTGTCGAACTCACAACTGCGAGAGATGATGATAGCATGAGCATGACGATGCGTCTGACCAACTCACAACTGCGAGTCACAAGATGATGATAGCATGACAATTCGTCTGTCCAAGTTGAACCCATGTGGGAAACAACATTTCCGCGAAATACCCACGCCGGATTTTGTAAGGACTTTACGACCGTATCCTATACTAGATGGTATGTTGGATTCGTACATTTACTTACAAAATCCGGCGTGGGTATTTCGCGGAAATGTTGTTTCCCACATGGTGTCCAACACACAACTCAGCCTGTTTCTGAGAGTCACAAGATGATGATAGCATGAGATGTGTGTGTGTCCAACTGATTCATCGCATCAGCCGTGTTAAAGAGCGTGCGTGCGAGCCGTGTGAAAGAGCGTGCGTGCGAGCCGTGTGAAAGAGCGTGCGTGCGAGCCGTGTTAAATAGCGTGCGTGCGAGCCGTGTTAAATAGCGTGCGTGCGAGCCGTGTTAAAGAGCGTGTTAGTCAGTCGACATCTCATGCGATGCGTCTGTCCAACTCACAACTGCGAGTCACAAGATGATGATGGCATGAGATTTGTTTGTGTGTTTGTCCAACTGATGCATCTCATCAGCCGTGTTAAAGTGCGTGCATACCAGCCGTGTTAAAGTGCGTGCATACCAGCCGTGTTAAAGTGCGTGCATACCAGCCGTGTTAAAGTGCGTGCATACCAGCCGTGTTAAAGAGCGTGCATGCCAATTGTGCAGCATCATGCCAGCATGTCGATATGCATGTCATGTCAAAACACGATGATACCATGATGATGTGTCTGTCGAACTCACAAGAGGATGCCATGATGATAGCATGCCGACGTGTCTTGTTAAAACTCACAAGATGAATGGATATCATCTCACTGGTGCTTTCGTGTACACAAACACACCAGCCGTGTTAAGTTCGTGCGTGACATGATGATGTCTGTAAAACTTACCCCTCCCAAACGAAGATTTTGGGAAGGAGGAACAAACGATGAAATGCGGATTCACACCGGGAAGCACTTTTCAAGGGCGTGAGTACTCGATTCGGCTACAATCGGATTGAATGCCACTGAATCAGCATTTCATCTTTTGTTCATCCTTCCCAAAATCTTCGTTTGGTGAGCATAAAAAACCCACATGATGATAGCATGCGGGGCGAACTAACCATCCATAAACGTATTCCAAAATGCACTCCAAAGTCATTTGTTCACTTGTTCACATACGTCGTTAGAATGTTGTTTCCAGCATGGGCGTCGGTCCGACTCCGACTCCGACTCGTTGGGCAAACATCACTCTTAAAAAATGCTCTGTAAAAATGTCGAGTAGAATTACCAATTTTACTCGACATTTAGACGAACCCGAGTTGTGCTCGTTGCTATGTGAGTTTGTTGAGCTCAAACTGCAGCTAAAGTTTCTAGAAAGCCGCCTGCGCCAATCGGCGCGCGAGGTCGACCCGACGCCCGCCGAACGGGTGGTCCGACGGGCGCCTCGCAAGCCCACGTCGGGCTCGTCCAGTTTTTGTTTCCGTTGCATGCGCGAGTTATACGCACACACGATCCCGCTCGCCGTCGACGATTCAGATTGGAGCGTCGAGTTGTACACACCCAACAGCAAACTTCCACATGGGTACAGCACGTTGCAGCTACGAAAGGAGTTCTACACACGGAAGGCATACGCCTTTATCGTCTCAGCCGACCCTCACGCGCGTTTCCCAGAGACGTTCGCAGCGGTGCGAACCGTGATGGAGCAATCGGGCGTGAGCTTGCACGTCAGAACGCAGCCCCTCATCTTTGGCTCCATCGAAGAGGTCGTGCGTGCACCCATGTTGCTACTCGCACTCTATAATGACCCACATGAGGTCTTCGTGCATGGATGTCGGAACGATGCTGCGGCGGACGACGCATCGTACGTCGAGTTTGAGCGCAAAGACCACCGTCTGCGCTATCGCATCTGCGCCTTTCAACCCGACGACAAAGAAACGTCCGGAGCGTTGGTGTTGCTCGTGTACGAGACTCGGACGAGAAACGCGTCGTGCGATGGTGAAGAGGCCTTCGTGATGGTCCATCGTGTTCCGCCGGATGGCGACCGCGTGCTCGCTCAATGCGACAATGACCGCACGTTCATCGGCGACGAACAGTCGACGTTTGTGCTTGCGTGCAACATGCACTTTTTCGATGGCGCGCTCAAGGACCTCGCGGAGAACCAAGCGACATGTCTCCTCGAACACTGTCACTTGTGTCAGTTTGAGACGCTACGAAAGTTGGTGATGACCGAGCACGACGAGCGCACGATCCACGTCAGTCGGCACAAGACGGGTCGCCGTTGCGCTGGGTCGTCGTGTGTGGACGAACGATGCGGCGATTCCAACGACGGTACGCACGTATACCATATCATCCGCTCGCGGAAAATCGCCCATCCATGACGCGGGCGTTGGTGTTTTAACCCGGTGACCGACAGTCTGCCCCTCGCAAACAAAGATTTGGGAAGGCCGAACCAACTCTCGCCCTTGAAAAGTGCTTCAAAAATCCGCATTTCATAACCGAAATCGGGTAGAACTCCCAATCTTGTGATCGAGCTTCCAAAAATGACATAAAGGTACTTTTCTTACCATCAACATGCCCGTGAGAGGACTGTTTTACCTTCCCGATCTGGGGATCGACGGCCGGGCTATCATCGCCGAACTGGACAAGTACGAATGGAAGCCGGTCACCAAATCGGCCCAATCACGCAAAGTGCAACACTATGGGTTTGCCTACGATTACGCGTCGGGGAGAGTGGGGACCGTCTGCGACGACCTCCCGCCGTGCTTGATGGGGCTGATGCAGATTCTCGCCGACTTTTGCATCGGCACTGGGCTCACCGACGCCCATTACGAGCCGAACCAGTGCATCGTCAACGACTACCAACCCGGACAGGGCATTTCGAAGCACGTCGACGCCACCGGATACGGACCGGTGATTGGGGGCTTTACACTGGGGAGCGGCGCGGTCATGACGTTCCGGAACAAAGACCTGGTCGAGGACGTCTACGTGAAAGCCGACTCGCTGTATGTCATGACCGGCGATGCGCGATACCAATGGACGCACGAGATGCCGTCGAGAAAGTCCGACATGGTGGACGGCGCGCGAGTCAAGCGGGGTCGGCGCGTATCGATCACCTTTCGAAGTGTCACGCCGTCCACGTGAGCGATCGCGACGATTCGGAGACCCACGTCGATAACAACAATAGCAGCCATTTGGGTGGGTAAGCGCATGCCATGAAAAGGACCATTAGGTATCCCAACACATTGCTTTTGTTGTCATCTATTTTTATGCTCCCCAAACGAAGATTTTGGAAGGTCGGACAAACATTTCAGAGTGCGTTTTCGAAGCACTTTTCAACGTTGTGTAGTCCAAATCGAGTACTCACACCCTTGAAAAGTGCTTCGAAAACGCACTCTGAAATGTTTGTCCGACCTTCCAAAATCTTCGTTTGGGAGGGGTAATTTTCTCATCTACATTTTCATGCCACTTTCGACAACATGAAGGGCATGATGTGGGACATCATGTGGCATTTCTGGTTCAAGGCAATGGAAGTTGAAGGAATGATCCCGTGTTTGGGACCCAAAAACGGATTTTGGATGACCGAACCAAGACCTGTGCACGCACGCTCTTTAACACGGCTCGCGAACACGCTCTTTAACACGGCTCGCGAACACGCTCTTTAACACGGCTCGCGCAATTGACATTCACATCGTCATACTCCGACCATCTAAGATTAAGATTCATCTCGTGTTGTCGAAAGAAACATGGTCGTGCTATCATGATGTCATCTTGTTATGTTGACGTGCACATCGACAAAGAGCCCATCATCATCACGTGACTCGTGACGTGAGTTATACAGAAACCGCATGAATCATCATGCTATCAATGTTCGCAACCATGAACACACCAACTATGCACCCCCGCACGGCGGCTGCGATGCTCTTCGAAAGCACCACTGGAAAGCACACATCCTGTCGACATCGCGGCTATGGTGCTACCATCTCGTGATGTCGACAGACAAATTTACCCCTCCCAAACGACGATTTTGGAAGGATGAACAAAAGCTGAAATGCGGATTTCGAAGGAAGCACTTTTCAAGGTCGTGAGTTCTCGATTTGGGCTACGAATCGTTGAAAACTCAATCGAAAATCCGCATTTCATCTTTTGTTCCTCCTTCCAAACTCTTCGTTTGGGGAGCATAAAATTCTCAATGCACGCCTTGTACAGCCTGATGGTGCAATGCTTACTCTACATATGCGATGCTTACACTCTACAATGAGAGTCTACATACATACATATGTCATCATCGTGTTGTGGCAAAGTCGCACTTTCAAGCCTCGGTCGAATGTCACAAGAAAATATAGACAAGAGCAATCGATAACAACAAAAGCAATGATTTGACAGCGCATGCGCTCACTGTTATCGACACGTACCCGAGGCTTGAAAGTGCGACGTTTTTTCCCTACACACAATCAGCCAGCATCAGTCGTCGGCAACTAGTCCCCCATTTTTCGACGATCTCCATTTTGAACATTTCGACAAAAGTGCCAACCTGGATTCGTGGTTAACACTTTTGTCGAAATGTTCAAAATGGAGATTGTCGAAAAATAGGGGACTAGTTGCCGACGGCTGGCCAGCATCCGTTTTGTCAGATGATGGGTCCTACGTATCATCCCACCATCTGACATGAAAGTGCTTTGCAATGTGTGATTGCTCGCAGGATGACAGTGCGCGTGACACACCTCGACCGCACGGCAATAGGTTTTCGAAATAACACCCACGACAATCGCAAAAAAACAGCATTCGGATCTTGTCGTTATGGCTGAAGATGAAGCGGTTGCGAAGTGGCTCGCAATCATCCCATCGGAGCACATGCTTCATCAACTCGACCGACGTGACCCGTGGCTTGTGCACACCATCCCTATCGCCCAGGCATGCACACCGCGTGTGCGCCTGTATCTGAAGCTTGTCGATGATGCTATCCCACATGATACTCTCCTCGGCGTATGATTGGCGGATGATGCGCGTGGACGCGCTCCGTAGTTGCGTGCATGCTCGGGCGCAGTGGCTGAGCACCCGATGCGACGACGCAAACGAGAGGATGTGACCCAGTAGGTCGCACCCTAGTTCATTCAACATGAGGCCAGCGAGGTTACCTGCCGGTATTAAATCATTTCTACCTCGGGCTTCGCTCGTTGGATGAGCGAGTTTGTGTACAATAAATGGGCAAGGCACACGGCGCAAAGTACATCAAGTGTCCATTTCTACGATTACACCGACCCCGTTCGGAGAGCCTGCTCGGTTTTTGCGCCGAGTTGCAGAACAAGGGCGTGTCGGCGCCGGTCGCGTTGACGGTGGGCGCCTGGGTGGCGTTCAACCAACCAGGCGGGAGGTGGAACGCGCTCACCCTCCGAGCGCCCGATATCTACAAACTAGACCAAGTGGCGGGGGTGTCGCACTCGGACCTGTTTCTGCGTGACATCGACTTCACGACCGACGAGAGGCACCTCGGTCGGCCCGACAAGCACGGGCGCATCACGTTCGGAGACATTCTGCGATGCAAGCGAGCGTTGGCCAAGGCGGCTCTGGTGGCGGACCCCAGGAGCGTGGTCGGTAATTTCGCGTCTCAAATCGAGGACGTGCTCTTGTTCATCCGCAGTCAAGGCGACCCGATGAGTGGGCTCGTCCGGTACAGGAAGGTCGTCGACGTCCTCGTCGCAAAAGCGCCCAAGGGCTACACGGAAATCTCGTTTGCGACCTTGCTGTGGTACATGGCGGTCTTGCAATACCAAGGCCACTGGTCACCGGTGGTTGATGTTCCTTAAAGAACGCATCCTACCGCAGTCAGTGTGGCGAGGAAAAGAGTCGCACTCAACACTGGCGTGTGGTTTTCGTGAAGATTCGCTGTGCATCATTTAAAGATTAAAAAATAATGTAAATGAAAACATGGTCAGCGACCAGCGACCAGCGACCAGCGACCAGCGACCAGCGACCAGCGACCAGCGACCAGCGACCAGCGACCCGCGACCAGCGACCAGCGACCAGCGACCAGCGACCAGCCCAATTGGCTACGGGCGAGACTCGCTGGCGCGTGTGGTCGTCCATTTGTCCGAGTTGAAATCGATAATGGACGAACTGGATGCCGAATCGGACAACCAAAGCATGGGAACATCGCCCACGTCCTATAGGAGCTATGGACACGACGGTCTCACTGACAACGAAACCGATGACTGAGTGTTCGGTTGGCGGAGGGTAGTCATACGGACGGGGCTCAAACAAGGATGCTGCAACTGGGTGGCGCGCTGTCCGGTGAAATTTCGGATTTAGTGAGCCAAAAGTTGCTGGCAACTTTACCCCTCCCAAACGACGATTTTGGAAGGCCGAACAAACATTTCAGAACGCGCTTTCGAAGCACTTTTCGACGGTTTGTAGCCCAAATCGAGTACTCACACTCTTGAAAAGTGCTTCGAACGAAGATATAACATGCGGTCGAGTATGCATGAAGCGTCGTCATTTTAGTGTCTATTGGAAAGTAGCCTGATTGTTGATTACTCACGTATGCAACTTCATTCGTTAAGTAGTGGCTCCCTGTCGGTCGATAGGCACTCCAAGAACATGGCGAGAATCCACGCCGGCACGGCTGCACGTGAGGCAAGCACTAAAGTCCCCGACACTATGAAGGCACTCAACGCAGCTCAGCCAGGTGCAATGCCCACAGTTGAAGATGAAGTGGGTGTCACTGACTCACTGGGTGACGTTCCTCCTCCAATCCCGTCCCTGACGAGGCGGAGTCACGCATCCATCAAACAAGAGCCTATCCGGGGCAAGCATGGCGGGTGAGCTGGTCGACTACGGCCACGTTTCACTCAGTCGAACGCGCTGGATGAATTGCGAGCGGACTGACGTGTCTTGGGAGCGAGCGTTCGGCGCCCTGCACCACACACGACGACACACTGGACCACCCGAATGGGAAATGTTCCGTAACTAGTCGTCGTCCTCAAAAATATTGGCGTTTACGAATAACGACGCCAAATTTGGATTGGTGCTGGTCATAATCGCACCGCGCGTCGACTGGCTTAGCTCTACTTTTGCCACCTCGGTGTGTTCGGGTATTGTCGGCAGTCGATTGAGCCGCTTGAGCACCATCAGCGTCTCTACATAAACTTTATACTATTCAATACTCTCCAAACGAAGAATTGGGACGCCCCCACCCAGCGTTTCAGACTGCGTTTCAGACTGCGTTTCAGACTGCGTTTCAGACTGCGTTTCAGACTGCGTTTCAGACTGCGTTTCCCGGGGAAGTACTTTTCAAGGATGTGAGTACCTGATTATGGCTACAAACCATCGAAAAGTGCTTCCACTGGAAACGCATTCTGCAACGTTGATTCTCGCAAGTATGCTAGCAAGAGGGTCGTTCGCACTTCAATGCACGTAATTCAACTCTGCGTGTCATTTTCATGACCTTTGCATGTGTTTTCCTGCAAAATCCTTGCTTTTGTTGTTATCGAGTTTTCTTATCTACCTTTTCATACCACTTTCGACCGACGCCTGAAAGTGCGACTTTTTGTTCGCCACAATGGACCGATTGGAACGATTGAGTTTTCGGAAACGCCCGTTTGGACGGATGGTGGTTAAATGACCTTTTGAGTCGATGTTGCGGCATCATACCGCCCAAATGCTTGCGTCTCTCGTTATCTACTGTTCTTATCTACGTTTTTCATGCGTGGTTTTACCCGAGGCGTGAAAGTGCGACTTTTTTGCTCGCCACAATGACTCTGAAAGGTTGACTAAATCACTTCCATGTAGGGTCTTTTATGAGTTCGTGATACGGCCGGCCCCATCCCCCAAGCGGTACTTCGCCTACAGACCGAAAGTTGATATCCCGAATAACTAGCAACAGGGCTTTGATCTGTCTACTTGGAATGAAATCATACCATCTATATGATGATGCCCAAGTGGCAGCCCACAGTTGCATGCGTTGATACTGGTCCTTCCAATTATTGAAGCTCGATGTTGATTGCTGGGAGACCGTCTCGTTCATTTTAATGAGTCGTGGGAGCGAAAACGTCTGGGGCAACTGCTGGTAGTCTTTCTTTTGCTGGTTCCAAAATTCTTGCAAGCGCCCGATATTAGCGGACCACATGGCCAGCCATAACTGCTCCAAGAGATACATCGCTCGTAACTTCCACAAATGCTCAGCAGACCGCGCGTTGGCCGCTTCCCACTCGTAACGTAATTGTTGGATTTTTTGTTTATCGGAATCGTCCCTGCACGACGATGAGATCGCATTAAAGTTGTGATATAACTCGAAGAAAGACTGTGCGTCAACCTGCACATGTGGCATCATGTTAGTCCCAGGCAACCCCGTCTTGGCGATTGGTGGCTTAGACAGGCGCTCCGAAACCAAATCCGGCGGTAAACCGCCGTATTGTCGACTGAAGCCATTGCGACGCGTGGGTGCAACTGGTGGTGGCGCATGGTTGGTACACGCCAGAGACAATGGTGTTCTTCGCATTTACAAATGTTTTTTACTCGAGTATAATCATCCATCGTATCATCTTGATGTTGCGATGCCCATGTGATGATTGTTACAAATACCATCTTATGCTCCCCAAACGACGATTTGGTACGGTCGAACAAACCTTTCAGAATGCGCTCCCGGGGAAGCACTTTCAGCGATTCGTAGCCCAAATAGAGTACTTGCTCCCTTGAAAAAAACTTCGAAGAGCATTCTGAAAGGTTTGTTCTACCTTTATCCCTCCCAAACGAAGATTTTGGAAGGAGGAACAAAAGATGAAATTCGGATGTTCTAAGCACTTTTCAAGGGCGTGAGAACTCGACTTGGGCTACGAAAAATTAAAAAATGCTTCGAACATCCGGATTTCATCTTTTGTTCCTCCTTCCAAAATCTTCGTTTGGGGAGCATAACCTTCCAAAATCTTCGTTTGGGATGGTTACATTTAGAGAGAGTCTACTGTAATGCAACTCTACCTGTCATTTCATTCCTTTGCATGGGGTGCATTTATGTTGAAATTTACCCCTCCCAAACGAAGATTTTGGAAGGCCGAACAAACCTTTCAGAGTGCGGTTTCGACGCACTTTTCAAGGTCGAGTACTCGATTTGGGATACTAATCGTTGAAAAGTGCTTCCCGGGAAACGCGCACTGAACGGTAAGGCGAACAAAAAAATGGCGCAATTTTACCCCTCCCAAACGAAGATTTTGGAAGGAGGAACAAAAATCTTCGTTTGGGGAGCATAAATTTCGCACCCACTACTTAACGAAGGAACTTGCATACGTGAGTACTCAACAATCAGGCCAAGATACAATGGACACTAAAATGATTTAAAAGAAATGTATCGAATTGGCCTGAGTGTTGAGTACTCACGTATGCAAGTTCCTTCGTTAAGTAGTGGGTGCGAAATTGCGCCATTTTTTTGTTCGCCATACCGCTTGAAAGGATGCTATCATCTTCTTGTGATTTCGACAGACAGACCGCACGCACGCCCTTTAACACGACTCACACGCACACTCTTTAGCAAGGTCGTTACCACGTGTGTGAAAAAATGGACCAAACGTGAGTACTCACACCATACTCAACTGTATTCATTAAGTGGTGCCTGCAATTGTATGCTCCCCAAACGAAGATTTTGGAAGGAGGAACAACAGATGAAATCCGGATTTTCGCAGCACTTTTCAATGGTTCGTAGCCCAAATCGAGTACTCACGCCCTTGAAAAGTGCTGCGAAAATCCGGATTTCATCTGTTGTTCCTCCTTCCAAAATCTTCGTTTGGGAGGGGTAAATTGCGCAATGGAATGCTCGCCACTAGGTGGAACCCGAACGAAGATTTTACAAGGATTGACAAAAAGATGACATCCGGATTTTCGATCGACTTTTCAATAGCTATACTCACCCGCGTTCCTTAAGTGGGTCCGGTCCTGCAATTGCGCAGTTTGTTGCTCGCTTAGCGGTCTACGAGCCATGTGGGAAACAACATTTGCGAGACTTACCCACGCCGGATTGGGCAAGGACCTAACGAAGCGCCATGCATGCTCGGCAGTATGCTATCTTCGTCAATGGGCTTGCCCAATCCGGCGTGGGTACGTTTATGCTCCCCAAACGAAGATGTTGGAAGGCCGAAAGAACGTTTCAGAGTGATGAAATCCGGATTCCGGATTCCGAAGGAAGCACTTTTCAGTGGTTCGTAGACCAAATCGAGTACTCACGCCCATGAAAAGTGCTTCCTTCGAAAATCCGGATTTCATCTTTTGTTCATCTTTCCAAAATCTTCGTTTGGGAGAGAATGGTTGCTTCGCACGTGGATGCCGGTGTGTCGCTGGAACTCACACGAGCCACAAGATGCTGATAGCATGACGAATCATTGACGATGTGTCTCTCGAACTCACACGAGTCACAAGATGATGAGTAATTGATTACAGCATGCCGATGTGTCTGAGTGTCTCTCGAACTCACACTAGCCTAGCATCGAGCAAAACAAATTGCGCGATGTCGCACCCACGACTTTACGAAGAACCTTTCATACGTGAGTACTCAACAATCAGGCCACATTTCATGTAAATCATTTCAGTATCCATCCATGTAGCGAACAAAAAATTGCGCAATTTCGCACCCACGACTTAACGAAGGAACTTTCATACGTGAGTACTCAACAATCAGGCCAATTGGACACATTTCTTTTAAATCATTTCAGTGTCTATTGAA
>Ga0209358_10000387_pt1 | contig 38928 bp, 44 predicted proteins | sample LauGreFa1BDMLBSN_2_FD_187574 | JGI IMG/M metagenome (GOLD analysis project Ga0209358, IMG submission 187574) | Freshwater lake microbial communities from Lake Michigan, USA - Fa13.BD.MLB.SN (SPAdes) (version 2) | ecosystem: Environmental > Aquatic > Freshwater > Lake | place: Lake Michigan, USA... | reverse complement strand
TGAAACTGCTCTTAAAGCTGCTGATGCTGAAGAGACTAAGCAACTTAAGATCCAAATAAAGAAACTTAATGCTCAAGCTGCAAAGGCCGAAGCAGATATTAAAGATTATGAAAAACAAGCTGAGCCTAAAACGGAGACTCCAGCAGAAGAACCACAACAGCAAACAGAGCCTAAAGTAAAAGAGGATCCTAATAAAGAAAAAATTGATCAATTAAATACTAAAATTGAAGCTGCTAGAGAAAAATATAAACAAGCATCTAATGGTGATGATGTTAAGGCAAAAACTGATACTGAATTAGCAGTTGCTAAACTTGAACTTGAAAAAGCAAAATTGGAAAATGATAAAGATCAAATTTCATATTTTACTGATCAAATTGAAAAAATAAAAATGAGATCTGGTGATGCTGCAGCATCTGCTGAAGAAACCCCTGCCGCTGAAGAAACCCCTGCTGCTGAGGATCCTTTGGATAAAGAAATAGCCGATCAAGAAAGTAAAATAGAGGCTATAAAAAATAAAGCAAAGGATAAAAATAGTCCACTCGCAAGTCCTGAAGTTTTAGCAAAAGCTCTTGAACCTGAAGAGAAAAAACTAAATGATCTTAAAGATAAAAAATCTGCTAAGAAAGAAGAATCTGCAGGTTATATCGGTGAATCCTTTACAGATAAGTTTAGAAGACTAATGAAAGACGTTAATGTATAAAGTTCGTAAGATAAACTTTGGATGGTATAGAAGGCGGCATGGTATTCTTTTAGAAAATCTGCCGCCTTCAAAGCAACGATTCATGGTAGAGAATGATTACCTAAAATGGTTAGATGCAGATACTCAAGCATTTGAGATCATATTTAAGGTAGAGGATATGAATGATCATGAAAAGAATCCTAACAAGATTCTTTGGAATCCTTTTCGTGAAACCTTTACTACAATTAAAGAAGTTGAATCTGACTCAAATGTTATGGATTGGAATTGTGCAATCTGTGATGTAGAGATTAAGTCAAGAATGGATTCAAAAAAGATAGAAAACTTTGTTTGTAAACGATGTTCTGAGGCTCATAACTCACGGAATAAAAGGGTTGATCAAAGAGTAATAGATTCCTCTGTTAAATTTACTAAACACTGTAAATCTCTTCTAAAAGGTGAACAAAGGGAGTTTATAAACTATATTAGGAGATCATTTAAAGGATAGAGCTTTATCTAAAGTAATCCTCGGCCAAACGGTTAGTAAACTTTTAGGAGAAGCATTATAAACCTCAACACCCCTTTGTTTAAGAAGATCTGCAATAACTCTAAACCCTGGTATAAACTGGTCTCTATAAATATTATCACCAGTAACAGGAACTGGATATCCATTATGATGATGGCTTACCTTTCCATCATTACCCATATCATATCCTAACAATACAATTCTTTTTGCGCCTAAATGATATGCTAGGTTGATAGCAGCATATCCGCTGTTATTTCCATGTGCAAGAGTATCCTTTGATTCCTCAAGACCAAATTTATTTCCTCTCTTAAGAATCTTAATATCACCTACGTATGATGGATGATCTCTTATTGTAAATTTTAGACCTTTGAAATCATCTATCTCTTTTTTCATCCATGAGTAAACTCGGGAATCTGTCCAATAGAGAACCTGTGCGCTAGGATACGATACCAAAGATTTGTTAATTACTATAACCTTTTTACCATGTAATGACGCCCAGTTAAAATCTCTAAGAGAAGGTCCACCACCAATAATAAAAACCGTTTCTCCTGACCACATTTGATCAACCTTGCCAACTGCTCTTCTTGTAGGTTGACCTACCGCATTCATGGTTAAGTTTCTTTTTTGTACAACTGGTATGTTGTCCGGACTTACGGTTATTCTACCTAACTTTTCATCAGATGAACCTTTCTTTACAACAGTTGGTGGCATGCCGCGGTTTTCTTTAATGATAGGTACTCTTCTGTCATTACCTAGTATTTTCCTTACTCTTCTCATGTAGGTCTTATATGATTTTTTTATTTATCCTTGGTAAAACTATCACACGAGTTTGCATATAAAAATAAACTATATCTTATATGAGGAATGTACAAAATATTCTTTTAACTGAAAAGTATCGGCCACAGAGTTTAGATGATCTTATTACACCTAAAAGAGTAGGTGATAAGTTATCAAAGGGAGTTTATCAGCATCTTCTTTTACATGGTAGCCCTGGTACTGGAAAAACCTCTGCAGCCAAAGCATTGGTTAAACATTTCAAACATCCATATCTTTACATTAATGCATCAACTGATACATCTGTAGATATTGTTAGAAATCGTATTACTGACTTCTGTGCTAATCGTTCAATTATGGACGAGCCTGGAAAACTTAAGGTAATTATTCTTGATGAGATTGACGGAGTATCTGATCAATTCTTTAAAGCTCTTCGTGCTACTATGGATCAATTTGCATCTAATGCAAGATTCATTGCAACTTGTAATTACATTAATAAAGTACCTGATCCAATTCAGTCAAGATTTGAAATGATTGATTTTGATTTTACTAAGGAAGAAGAAACAGAAATCATGAAGGGTTACATTATGAGAATTCTTCAAATCTGTAAAGAAGAAGGAATTGGTATTGATAAGCATGCAGCGGTTGAATTAGTAAAAAGAAAATTTCCGGATCTTCGTAATATGCTTAACCAATTACAAGGCTTTAAGTCTCAAGGTAAAGAAGTAATTACGGTTGAAGATATTAAGAAGTTTAGTTCTGTTTACAAGGATGTATATGATCTTATCATAGATAACACCGATCCTGTAAAAAACTATCAGTATATGTTATCCAATTATGCAAATAGAGTAGATGATGTCTTATCTTCTTTAGGCGCAGAATTTATTGAATACATACAACAAGAAAGGACTTCATACATACAATTTATACCACAAGTAATTGTGACGGTATCAAAATATCAATCACAAAGACAGTTAGTTATTGATCCTGCGGTTTCTATGCTCGCATGTATCTATGAACTGCAGTCAATATTAAATGGCGCATAATATGTCTGATAACTTATTAAATGAACTAATTAAGAGATATCCTAATCATTTTGCATTAGGTGAAGCAGTTAAAAGGTTTTGGGAATTTAAGAGAGAAAGATCCAATAAATCTCTAGACGAGATTGAAAAAGAATTTCTTATCATAAACTTTCAGTTTAATCCTTAACCTGTTATTATTTTATAAATTATAAAACATAGATGAAAAAGACAGGTAGACACACATTCGTTGTGGACGGAAATTATTTTCTGTTCAGAACATTATATGTCTTGCCTCGTCAGGGTAAGTCTAAAGAATTACTAGGTTCAGCCGAAGAAGCACAATCTTTTATGGTAAAGCTCGCAACTGACTTTGCATACCAGGTTAGGTTATTTGAAGGACTTATTGATAAAATTGTATGGACAGTAGATTCACGTTCATGGCGTAAAGACTTTTATCCTGAGGCAGACTATAAAGGAAATCGTAAACAAGATTCCACTATTAACTGGGAAAACTTTTCTAAAGTATCCGAAGACTTTATTTCATTCCTGGTTCGCCAGGGTGTAATCGTATCCAAAATTGATGGTGCCGAAGGTGATGACCTAATGTATGCATGGAATACAGAATCATTGGCAAATAACAAATCAGTAATTATGTTTACTGGTGATAGGGATCTTGTTCAATTGGTTAACACTAATGGAAATACTCATACTATTCTATTTTCACCGGCTCACAAAAAATTGTATACATATCAAGGATTCTCTGAATGGATGAATACTGAAACCGATGAATCATCTACTGACATCTTTGATTTAATGAAGGTTTCGGTTTCACCAGAAAATCAATCTAAGAAACTATTACAAATTCTTGTTAAAAAGAAAAAGGTTGATATCATCGAGGTTGATCCAGAAGAGTTTAGATTTAGAAAGGTTTTAACTGGTGATGCCGGTGATAATGTTACTCCTGCATACTGGTATGTATCAAAGGATCGTAGGTATGGTATCAGTGAAAAGAAGGCAGAAGAAATCGTATCTGAATTCAAACAAAAACATGGTACCCTTTCTCATATGTATCTCTATAATGAAGAATTCATTACCGATTTGGCAAACATCACTATTAGGGTTATGAAGGCTAAACATATGACCCGCGAACAGATCATATCCAATATAAAGTCTAATGTAAACCTAATGGTTCTTTCTTCGGAATCAATCCCAGAAGGTATCCTAGACGAAATGTTTCGCTCTATAGAGACAAAGATTAATCTGAATGTTCTTAATATAAATGGTGTTTCCTCAATGAAAGCTATTTTGGAAAATACTTCTTATAAGGCAGAAGATACTTCAATCGCAGTCTCATCCAAGATATTTAAGGATGATGAAGAGGACGGCGATTTTTCATTCATTACCGACCGTAAACAAAAAGGAAAGATATTTTAAGTTATGACACCTAAACTGGAAAAGAGAATAGACGATGCTATGATGGAATGTTATCGTCGCTTGTTTGCTCAATCAACTCCTACTGGAGATTTTGATAAAATGTTTGAAGAAGCAGAGATAAATGAATTTCATCAAAAAGTAATTCCATTCATGGACTATGAATTGGAAGAGAGTAAATGGGATCCTATTTTTCTGGATATCATTAAAGAATTTAAGATTCCTAAAAGATATGATGGTATGTTTAGAAGAAGTATTTTATTAGGATGTTCTCCTAAAACAAAAATGGGTTGCTAACCTATAATAAAAAATAGGATATGCAATTATTTGACTATATAAAAGTTTTATTTGGTAAGGATGCTCAATGGGATAAAGTTTCTAGTTATGATAAGTCTAGAAATTCCTTTATGACAAATCGTTTTATGAGTATTAAATTTCCTATTCAGGCAAATCTATTTAATACTCTTAAAATTGATCCAGTAGGTCAAGCAGAAGCATGGAGAATGGTTGCTTCAAAATTTAATAAAGTGCCAGGTTTCATTTATACTAAAGTAAAGAAACAAGAAAAAGAAAAACAGTGGACACCAGATCCTAAGGCTGTTGAACTTTATATGAAATTTAATGAAATAGGTCATAGAGAGTTTAAAGAATGCTTAAAATATAACCCATCAGAAGTCCGAACCGCGATAGATATATTAGAAAAACAGATGGGAAATGATGTTAATCGACAATAAATTTGAGTTAGGTATTCCTACGCACATTTACTTCACACTTTATAAGTTTGATCACATTGATAGTATTATCATATCAAGGGTAATAAAGGAGTGTAAAAACTGGAATACTTCTGATGATGAAAATCTATTCACCGTTGATGTGGATTCTTTTGTGTCTGCAATCAAAGGAAATAAAAGATTAGAAAAAGAAATCACAAAAGCTGAAGCAGATGGCCTTTCATCTATACCTGGACATAAACCAAATTCAGTTACATTTCTTTGGTCAATTATTGACAGACTTGAAAACTTAGAGTGGTTAACCTTTTCAGTTTCTTATGATAAGAAATTTAGTAGAGTTGTTAAGGTTAACAATAAAGAAATTATGAGCTTCTATTTTAAGATAGAAGAAGGCATTTTTGACTTAACTCAAGTATTTGGTAGAAGCCAATTAGATATCATTAATAAAAAGATAATTGAGTATAAGATTATGCCAAATAAGTATCTGGAAAGATCTGGGTATTTTTACATGCAAGCTTCTTTATTATTTGAGATATTAGGCCAACTTGAAATTGATGGCACCCTTAGTACATTTGATCTTCTTGATCATATTGATCAAAAATTGGAAGAAGATGATCCTGTTCTTTTAGTGAAGACAGACTATACTCCTTATTAAGGAATATATAAACAAAAAGGTCTTATGAAAAGTTTTTTAAGGAGATGTTGCGAGTCTAAGCGCGAATGTGTAACATATTTAATTGTATTTTTATGGTTAGCGGTTGGAGTTACTGCAACATATTTTGAAACTGATTTTACAGCGTTAGCTGCATATTTTGTTTCCCTAACAGGTTTCGTTGCTTCATATATTTTTGGTGAAAGTGTTCGTAAAAGTAAAAATTCATCAATATTTTTACCAGGTCCTAACAGTAGAAGAGAAGTTATGATGTATGTTACAATAGCTCTCTGGTTAACAGTAGGAGTTTGGGTAATTGTACAGAAAGCTGATCTTATTGGTGTAAGTGCATATTTTGCTGCTTTAACCCCATTTGTAGGTTCATATATTTTAGGTGAAACATTTAAGAAAGAAGTAACTATTATCGAAGACGATATAGAACAAATAAATTCATAATAAATGGCCGTCGTAGGAACAACAACAAACGAGAATGGCGATGCTATTTTAATAAGTCTCCAAGAACCTTACAAAAATGTTGTAGAGGTAATAAGTTATAGTGATCAAACAGAAGGAGAAACTACATCATGTTATTTTACTAAATCTTTTAGATGGGGTATAGATGGAGTTACATATTCTGATTGGATTCCCTTAACAAATGTGAATCTAGAGGCTTTATTAGTTAACCCAATTAATCCATTTTGGGTGCAGTATAAGTATGAACAGGTGGGCGATGGCACACTAGAATTTAAGTCTATCTCATTAGAAATAGTTACAGACGGTGGAGTTATTTGTAAAGTTCCACAAATAAATTGTTGTGATAGTGGATCATTATCAGGAGCTCAAAACTTAGTTATTGACTGTTGCGGTTCTTCTTGGAATCCTTATGATCTTTCTAGAGCTGCACAAATGTATACACAACTATCATCTGTTGCATCTAACCTATTTGGATTTTGTGTTAAGTACTTTAAGACATCTGCCGATCAAAGAAGCCGAGATGTTATCCTAAAGGAGTATTCTTTATTTAATGTAATCGCATCTGCTGAGGTAAAGATTATGTTTCCTAATAATGAATTACCTACACAAGAGATTCAATTCAATCCTCTTATGATGGATTTTCCTGTACAATTTGAAGTACATATAGTAAAGTCTTCGTTTGAACAGGTATTTGGCGTTGGAGCAAAACCACAAATGAGAGACTACTTATATCTGCAGCCTTACCTAAATAGTATTTATGAGGTTGATGCAGTAGCAGAACCAGATGACTTTTTATATACCAGTTCATATTGGAGAGTAAGCCTTGTTCCTTATCAACAAAGAACAGCCGTTCTTTATCCTGATAAAAACATTGAAGATGAAAAGGATGCATTGGTTAGTAGCATTGAGAGTAAGTTTGGCGAAGAAGCAAATAATGAATATGATGACGTTGTAAAACCTAATCAATATAACACAATAGGAACACAATGTAATGATTATGTTAGAAGAATTCTTGATAAGAAACTTATAATTAAAGAAGAGAATGTTTACAACAGATGGACAATAATTTCAAAATATAATTATAAGTTATCATCTATGGCAACTGGTACTGAAGCTATAGAATACAGATATAACAAAGGTTGGGGACTTAATGATGATAGAGCATTTACATTTTGGATTAGACCTACTTATACAAATCCAATTGGTCCAAACGTAGCAATTACAGGAATATCAAATAGTAGCGGTAAAGTAAAACTAAATACTTCAGGTCTACCGATATATGCTAATACATTAAATGTTGGGGATTGGGTAAATGTTGCAGGAACTGCATCATATAATGGTTTACATAAAATTATTGCAGTAGGTACAACCAGTATTGATATTGATACACCTTATATTAATAACACTACTCAAGGTACTCCAAGATTTAATAGAGAGGCTAGCAATAATTTCATGATTTATGAAAACTCTCTAATACCTCCAACTGACTATGTATCTTTTACCTATACCCCAAATTGGTTTATAATTAAGATAGGAGATACCTACTTTAAGTATAACCTAAATGCGCAAGGATTAACTTTACTACATGATAATTGGTATGCATTTGTTATTAATATAAATAGCATTGCACAGCAGATAAGTTTATTTGGTTATAACACAGTTAAAGATACAGGTGCAATTAATCCTGAAAATACATCACAGTTAAATCAGATATTTGTTGAAACTAAGTTGTATACACCGATAGCAATTCCTGATTCTAATTCATGGAAACTATTAGGATCCAATACTGACATAACAAATATTCGTATTTGGAGTAAACCTATTGAGGAAGAATTACAAGAATTGATTTTATCACAATATGTTGTTAAGGATACTCACTTAACACTTCTGTTAGATAATGCTGCACCTCAGCTATTACTTAACAGACAACTCGACTCACGCTAACATAGAATATATAATCTAAATTAAGGATTAATGAAAGAAGAATCTAAACATAAATTTAGAGATAGCCTCGGTGACTTATTAAGTGATTTGCCAGATGAGGTACCGGGTTTAGAAGATACCCCACAATTACCAAGAGTTAAGGCAGAAGGAACACAGGCTGTTGCATTACAAACTGCAAAGAATAAAGCGCAGAGAGTAATGAATAATCTTCTTAAGTTTTATTTAAGTGAAGAGATTATTGAGGAGCACGAGTACATTAAAGTAAAAGCAGAACTTGATGAGTATGCATTAGGAATGCTTATACGTCAAATGCAAAATAGTGAATCTGCTATTTCAACATTAATGGATACTATAAACGAAGGTGATGTATCTCCACGAATGTTTGAAGTACTTAGCGATCTTCAAAGAACATTATTAGATATCATAAAAAGTCAAACCATGTATATGGTTGCAATTGAAGAAAATGCTAAAAAGCTTTCTAGGGATATTGATGTTTATCATGGTGGATCTAATGATAACAGTTCTCAAAAGAAATCAACTACAACGGGTCTTAAGGCAAGAGGAACCAAAGATCTTATGAGAGCATTACAAGATAGTATTAACGAAGAAGATATACAAGATGTCGATGCAGATCAAGATGAAGAATAACTATGTTCTTACAAAAGAGATCATAGAAGAAAAAATAAGTGAGGGCGGTATCATATTACCTACCGAAAAGTACAATCGTAAATGTGTTATTATTAAATCTAATACTGACATTTTACCAGAAGGATGTACTGTTATAAAAACAATTGGCAAAGGTACGATGTTCAAAATAAATGGAGAAGAATATGAAGCTCTCCATGAAAATGATATCTTAGCCATAATAGAAGAAGATGGCACAGAAACCTAGAGCAGAAAGCGCAGGCTTTGAATTTAAAGTAGGAGCAGCTGAAGAATCCTTTTCATGGACTTCAGAAAAGGTAGAGCAACTTATGCTTGCTTTAGAAGAAGGGTATAAACCTAAAGCAACACCTTTTTATGAAGGTAATCCAAACCTAAGAAAAGGCAACATAGTTTTTAATTATACACCACACGAGATTAGAGAAATCAAAAAGTGTGCTACTGATATCGTATATTTTGCAAATACTTATTGTACTGTAATGACCGATTTTGGTTTACAGACTATTAAGTTAAGAGGATATCAAGAGGAAATGTTAAGGCAGTTCCAAGCAGAACGATTTAATGTATGTTTAGCATCTCGTCAGATTGGTAAAACGATTTGTTCATCAATCTTTATCGCCTGGTATTCATTATTCAATTATGATAAGAATTCTCTCGTTCTTTCAAATAAGGGTGCTACTACGAGAGAAATCATTGATAAAGGTAAAACAATTCTTGAACACCTACCGTTCTTTTTAAAGCCAGGTGTAATTAAATGGGATGTATTCAATTCTAAATTTGATAATGGCTGTCGTATTATTGGTCAAACAACCACTAAGAAAGCGGCTATTGGTTTTACCATTCACTTACTGTTCATGGATGAGTTTGCACATATTCCTCAAAACTTTGTGGAAACCTTTTATGAAAACGTTTATCCTACTGTATCTGCTTCATCAAATTCAAAAGTAATTATTACAAGTACACCGAACGGCTTTAATAAATTTTATGACATTTATTCGGCTTCAGAGAAAGGGTTAAATGAATACTCACCGTTTAGAGTTGATTGGTGGGATGTACCTGGCAGAGATGAGGCATGGATGCAACAAGAAGTTGCTAACCTCGGTTCAGAAGAAGCATTTAACAGACAATACGGAAATCAATTTATTGCCAGCTCTTCTCTATTATTGGGTGCCGATAGTCTTAAAAAGCTTCAACAAAATCAAAAAGAATTTGTTCATAAAGAAGTTCCTGAATTTGAAGAAGAAAATGTTTCTTACGATGGCCTAGTATGGGATCCAACATTTGAGTTAGACGAAATTGAGGAAGATACGAATTATTGGCTATTCTCTATTGATATAGCTGAAGGAAACGGAGGTGACTATTCAATAATCAATATCTTTAAGATTGAAATTATGGATGAACCTGATTGGAAAAAGATAACATCACCAGGTTCATTCGTTGACTTTTTTAGAATAAGACAAATTGGTAGGTTTAGAAGTAATGAACACACAATAGAAGAATTTGCAAAAGCAGTTTACATTTTAGCGTTTGATATGTTTCATTCAGAAAACGTTAAGATGATTATTGAGTGGAATATGTTTGGCGGAGAATTAATTAAAAGACTTGAAACTGTATTTCCACAAAGAAATGAATTTGATGAAGAGATGATAGTTAAGTTTAAACATCGTATAGATGCAAAAACAAAAAATTTTGGTCTTAAGGTTAAAAAAGACAATAAACCAATCTTTTGTCAAAATTTCAAAAAGTACATAACACAGAACAGAATTGTTATTAAAGATAAGAAAACTGTCTATGAAGCATCTACATTTGGTAAGATGCCAAATGGATCATATGCAGGCCAATTAGGCCATGATGATCTTATTATGACAAGCATAAATAGCTCCGAATTTTTCTTTACATTGGACTTCTCCGACTTTGTTGAAGAGATTTATGATACCGTAGATGATTCACTTCAGGCAAAGATTGATGAGATCTTAGATAAAGATTCAAAAGGAGGAAATCTTAATTACGATATTTATGATCTTGTGTAGAAAAGTAGCTATGCCGTGGATATATAAAAAAAGCAATAAAAAAAATATAATACAAGATGGCACTAGATCCAAAAATCGCTTCTCTTAAGGCTGCAGGTACTTACCGCTTTGAATTTGACAAGAGTCAGGTTGTTAGCATTCCTGCAAACCAAACAAGATTAATTGTTGGTTTTTCTAAGAAAGGTCCTTTTAATACACCAGTTTTTGTACCAGATACTGCATTCTTTAAGCAGGTATTTGGAGACATTGATAGAAATCTTGAAAGAAAAGATTCTTATTTTCACAGAAGCTGTTTAGCTGCATTAGAAAGAGGTCCAATTTTAGCTCTTAACCTTTTAGCATTAGACTCTGATGATAATGTAGACTACATTAAGTTAGGTACAGCTGCTACACCAGAAGCACAAGATAACGCAGGTGATTCTGCTGAATACCAAAAATTTTATAACAGAGATAAATTCTTTTATCCTGACTCTGATGCATTCCTAGATAATGTTGGAGCAAACAGAAACACATTAAGCTCTTTATCTACAAATGATCTTTTGGATTTTGTTAATTTAGGTCAAAATCCAGTTTCTATCATTGTTAGAAAAGCAGCAAATGACAATGTATCAAGTTTCAATGTTACTGTTGAAGAATGGTACGGAACTGCAAACGTTCCAGGTTTCTTAAATAAAGACAGTTTAATTTCTGACTTTATGGTAGATGTATTTGTTATTGAAGGTAACTTTGGTGGTAACTTCGGTTCTGCTACACCTTATGAGAGATTTACAGCTGACCCAACATTCCAACAATACTTTGATCCTACTAAAGGTATTCAAAGAAAGAAATTTGCATCTGATACAACAGATACTAAATTGGAAGAGTTCTTTAACGAATCTGAAGTTAACCTAATTGCAACTTATACTGCATGTTTAATTCCTGATTTTGTTGATCTACTTGGAAATAACTTATTCATTGAAAAATTAATCAATGCTGATTCTGCTACGACTGGTTTATTCTGTGCTGTTAATGAAGATCTATTTAGTGGAGATTTTCTTATTGACGGTGTAAAAGGTGGTATTGACCTAATCGGACATAACATTGAATATACTCAGGCAACTGGTATTCAGGATGATGTTAATTTCCTTTCTTATAGCGGATCAATTGTATCTGACCTTGAATATGCAAGAGCTGCACAATCAGTAAATACTGCAACTATTGCAACCGGTGATATTGTATCTGTTAATACTTTAACAGGTGGAAATATTCAAATCTCAATCATAGGTTCTACTGGAAATCCTTTATATGATGCATTCGTAGGTATGTCTCCTAATACAGCAAATATTGTAGGATCATATATTAAAGGAGCAATCAGTGCTAAGTTTGTACCTGTACTTTCTGTGAATGTAACAAGTACTGTAGTAACTGTTGTTCTATCAGGAGCTGGTGGTATTGTGGCTGGAGATTTTCCAACTACATTAGGTACTACATATACTTATGTAAATGAAGAAGATTTAGGATTTACTGTTCAGGAATTTGAAACTGCAAATACTAATGCAAATATCATAGGTTCTTACGGAAGTGCAATGTATAGCGCATTCTCTGCTGGAACTCTTACTGATGGTGATGAAGCAATATTTGAAATCTCAAGTACAGAATATGTTTCTTACTTAGTATTCAATGCTGCATCTTATGGATTTATTCATACAGGTGTACCTGCTAATGCTGGTACTAAATTTGCAATCTCTGATTCTGCATATTTCTTACCAAGTGTTAGACTAACTCCTTACCAACAAGATACTTTTGCTACAGTTACTCCAAGATCTCAATTTAATATGGATAGTAACACTGGATTCTTCTTGGATTCAGACGGTAATTCTGTTGGCGGTTATACTTTAGATATTCAAACACTTAAAGGTTCTCTTAACCGTTCAATTGATATCATTGCTGATTCTACATCTGAACCATTACTTAAGCCTAACCAGGTACTTATCGCAAGTACTAATCCTGATGCGGCTACCGTGGTTGTAGGAAATTACTTATTAAACTTTGAAGGTAATATTTCAACTCCTCATTCAAGATTAACAAGAATCAATGAAGTACAAGGTGGTAAAACATCTGCTCAATTCCCGTCAATCCCGGTTGGTACAACTGCCTTATTAGTAACATGTCAATCTGAAATTGCTGTTACAGCTGTAAGTTCAGTTAAGAAGGTTGAATTGTATTACCCAATTGATAGCTGGGTTGATTATTTTAATATCTTTACCCTTGATGGATTCCAATTAGATGTGACTAAGCATGTTCCTAATGGAACTAATGAACGCCAAAACCAAATTCTAAATGGTACATTAAGTGGAACTAATCTATTTAAGGCATTAACCGATAGAGAGACTATCAATTTCCGTTATGTCGTAGATACATTTGGAAATGGTATTGAAAGTGGATCTAAAGCAATCTATACTCAATTATGTTCTGCTAGAAAGAATGCATTTGCAATCATAAATGCTCCATCTGCTAAAGATTTTAAAGCTAACACTGATCCTTCATTCTTGGATGCGACAGGAGCCTTATCATCTAGATTTATTTCAACCGGTGGTGATCTTTCTAAGAACCCAACTGTTAGATACTCTTTACCTTCATCAACACAAGGCGGAAGCTGGGGTGGATTCTATTATCCTTTCATTACTGTAAGGGATTTAGGAAAGAACATTAACGTTCCACCAGCTGCTTATGTATCAAATAACTTTATTGCAAAGTATGAAAATGCATTACCTTGGTCATTAGTTGCAGGTGTTCGTAGAGGTGTTGTAGGCGGAACTGGGGTTGTAGGATTAGAAATTAATCTTGACCTAAGCGATAGAGAATACTTAGAACCATTTGGATTGAACCCAATCATTTTCCAAAGTGGAACTGGTCCTACTATCTTTGCAAATAAAACTGCTCAGCAAACTCCAAAATCTGCATTAAGTTCAATTAACGTTAGAGAGGTTGTTATCTACATCCAAGATGGTATTGAAGCAATCCTTAAAAACTACTTATTTGAATTTAACACTGCTCAAACAAGATTGGAAATTAAAACACTTGCTGATAACTTCTTATCAACAGTTCAAAATGACGACGGTGTTTATGACTTCCGTAACGTAATGGATGAAACTAACAATACGCCAGAGGTTATTGATCAAAATGTTGGTATCCTAGATACTTATATTGAACCAGTAAGAGGAATGGAAATCTTAGTACAAAGAACCACAATCTTAAGAACTGGGGCAATTAGTTCTGGAAACTTCCAATAAGAAAGAAAGAAAAAGAATAAATAAAAAAATAAGTTAAGCTATGCCATTACCACATTACACTCAATCGAGGGCAAGTAATAACAGATATGAGCCAATTCAGCCTAACCTATTCGAGATAACTTTGTTTACCCCGAATGGAGATGATACTGGTTTGATTCTAGAACATGTTAAATCTGTTGGAGGTTTAAATGCATTAAACCCATCTGTAGATGCAATTGGTCAAAAATATAAATTTGCTGACCGTTCATATGCAGGTATGCCTGGACAAACCTTCGTAGATCTTACTATTGCATTTACATTGAACTTGAATGATGCAAATGAAAACTACATATACAATACCATGAGAAACTGGTATAAATTAATCTATGATCCTTTGACTGGAGAAATGGGATTAAAGAAAGACTATGTAGGAAGTATGATCATTGTTCAGTATAACCGTGCAGGTGATATCTTCAGAAAGATTACATGTAAAGATATCTTCCCAACAGGTGCTCCTGATTTTATTGATTCACTTGATTATGGAACCGCTGATGCCGCAGAATTAACAATGACTTATCGTTGTGATCACTGGGTTGAAGAAAATGTTGGTGCTCCTAACTAATCTTATGAAACTTAGATAAAACTGGCCTTCGGGCCAGTTTTTTTGTCTTATCTCTAATATATAATATAGAATACATAATCTATAGATCATGATCATATTTAAAGTTGAAAACATATCCAACGGAAAAAACTATATAGGATATGCAATTAATGATAATCCTAATAACTTAGGATCTGGTAAATACATAAAGCGTGCAGTTAAAGACTTTGGTACTACTTCCTTTAAGAGAGAAGTATTAGAAACATTTGATGCAGATGAATCTTTAGGTGTTGTTATGGATCGTGTTGAGTATTGGATTAAGAAATTCAAATCGGATAATCCTAAATTTGGATATAACGAAAGCGTACAAGAAATGATTCCTCAAAAGAAAAAGTTAACTAAAAAGTTACAAGTTCTCTTAACACCTGAGGATGAAGATAACCTAAATACTATTATCATTCAAAAATCAATGGAAACTGGTATTAAGCCTATTCCAATTTCAAGATATGTTAGAAATATCATAGTTGAACATATCGTAGAAGAAACATCACCAGAAAAACAATTAATAAAAACAAAATAACATGAGTAACCACGAAGAGAATATCAAAAAGGAATTTGAAGCCGCAGAAGGTATTCAACCTGAAAATGAAGCTGTAGTTAATGATGGGAAGATAACTTCCTTAGGTAAAGTTGATCCAACCCGAGGAATGGGCATCACTTCACCTGATGATCCAGAGATAAGAAGAATCCAGGAACTAGCTGGATATATGAAATTAGATTTAACAAACCTACCATCAGGTGGCCGTTTTTATAGAGATGATTTTGAACTTCATATCAGAGCTGCTCGTGTTGGTGAGATTAGGGACTTCTCTACTGTTGATGAAGAAAATATCAGAGATGTAGATGAAAAGTTAAATGCTATTCTTGTTGGTTGTACTAAAATAATGTATGGTTCTCAAAGAGGTTCATATAGAGACATTCTTGAAGAAGATCGTATTTATGTTATCCTATCAATTAGAGAACTTACGTTTAAGAATGGTGAAGCTAAATTAATGATGCCGGTTGGTAAAAAGAAATGTACCACTGCTTCATGTAAATCTCAAGAAAGTGTAGAGTTAAGAACAACCAATCTACAATTTAATAATGTAGATGAACTTATTGAAAAGTATTATGACCATGAAAATAAATGCTACACAGTTCCTACTAAAAGTCATGGCGAATTAGTTTTAGCTCCACCTACAATTGGTGTTATGAGAGCAATTACTGATTGGGCTAGAAAAAGAGAAGAAGAAAATAAATCATGGGATAAGTCATCTCTTACAATATTACCTTATGTGCAAAGAGAATGGCGTGGGTTTGATGAAAAACAAATATTCTCTACTATGACAGCATTTCAAGGCTGGGATGCTGGAAAATATTCAATCATATTTAGACTTGTAGAAAAAATGAAACTAGGAATCAAACCTGAGTTTGTATATCCATGTGTTTCTTGTGGCGCGGAGGTCACTGTTCCGCTTTCCTTTCCCGGTGGCATCAAATCTCTGTTCATTATTCAAGATATCTCTTCTGAACTTTTATAAGATAAGAGTACTTCTTATGGAAAAACTGCATGTTCAACCTACTGAGTTGGACATGCTTCCATATTATGAATTTGAGTATACTCTTGAAATCTATAATGATATCATTAAAGAACGTAATGATGAAGAAAAGAAACAGAATCAAGATGCTGAAGAAAAGTATAACATAGCAGGCATGAAGAATAACGCCATGAATATGGGTAAAAATATGTCTGGTTATAAACAACCTTCAATGCCTAAAATAAGCATGCCTCGTTTCTAAATATATAAATAAAGATAACAAAATATTATGGACAGACAGCAAATACTTAAAGAAATTCAAGACCAAAGTAAGTCTAAATTTTCTCAATTAAGAACGCAGGCTTTACAAGAAGCCGTAAGAAATCTTTCTGCGGCTGCAGCTGCAGCAGGTGATTCAAGTAGCGGTGGGGGTGGTAGAACACCTTCATTGGAATTTGTAGTAAATACCCTTGACAGTACCTACTTCGAATTTAGTTTTACTTCTACTGGTGAACCTATTGAATTTACAATTGAGTGGGGTGATGGTACTGTACACGTGGATTCAGGTGGTGGTGGCTATTACAGCGAAGACCATACATATGATGAGATTGGCGATTACATAGTTAAAGTATACTTTGATGATCCTCTAAAAATCGTGCAATTAGATTTTCCTGGCGATGGAGATGCACCTATTAAGTCAATATCACGTTTACAAACCCTTGCTAATTTACAAGAATTTAGGGCAGATTATAATGCTTTAGAAAGCATAGATTTTTCTGGTTTAATAAACCTTACATATATTGATATAAGTGACTGTGATCTTGTTGGTACAAGCACACCATCATTAACTTCTATTAATTTATCAGGATGTACTTCACTTGAGGAACTTAGAATGGATGACAGTGATTTTTCAGGTGGTTTTCCTAATCTTTCTGGATTAAATAGCTTATTCTATTTTGATGCTGATCAATGCGGTATAGTAGGAACCGTTGATTTATCAGGTTTACCTTCGTTGAACGGTTTTGATCTTAATGGTAATTCTCAGTTAACCAGAGTTATTATTTCAAGCTCTCAACTACTTGGTGATGGTTGGAGTATTTACTTATATGACTGCGGGTTGACTCAAACAGCAGTTGATAACATCTTAGTAGCTTTAAGTACTAATGGTATACTTAATGGTAGCATTGAGATGGATGGCGGTACAAATGCAACCCCTTCAGCTACTGGTCTCGCGGCTAAGTCTGTGTTGGAAGGAAACGGTTGGGAAGTTTGGGTAAACTAATTTCTATGAATGGCAGTAGTAACACTAAAGGATCTAATGGATCCTCTAACCAAGATAGCAAAATCAACGGAAGAAACTGCTTCAAAGCTTGATGCGGTTGTTGCTGCTGTTTCAGGAGGGACTGGCGGTCAATTAAGTCAGGCAATCGTTACTGAACTACAGGTACAAACAGATTTATTAAGACAAATTGCAACCAATACTAAAAGTGGTTCAATAGCAGTTGACGGAAAACCTGTTGATAAAGATAAACTTAAAGAAGGTGCAGAAGCCATTAAAATGTTAGGTGGCGGTGCAGGTTCTCTTGCAATGGGTTTATTGGCATTTATGTTAGTGCCTAAAGGTGTTATTAAAAAATTCACAGAAACCATTACTAGCTTAATGGCAGCTTTTGATCAGATAGACACTCAAAAGGTAGAGAAAGGATCTAAAGCATTTGAAACTATTGCCGGTTCAATCGGTCAGTTTGCAAGAGGATTAGCAATGGCAGGTTTACTCTTTATACCTGCAATGATTGGGGTTGGTGTGGTTATTCTTTCTCTAAAGATCTTATTACCTACTTTTGAATTATTAGGAGATTCTGATAAGAGAGTTCAAAAAGGTGCTGAAGTATTAGATCTTATGGGTGGTGCCTTAATAAAATTTGCTAAAGGATTAGTTCTGGCTGCAATTGGATCTGCTATCGGTATATTATTTACACCTCTTATAGTACTTGCAATGATACTTATCGGTGGAGCTTTTGCTTTACTAGGAAAGGTTGATAAATCAATCAGACAGGGTGCAAGATCCGTGATGCTTATGGGCCGTGCTCTTGTATGGTTTGCGGTTGGTTTGGCTGTAGCTGCTCTTGCATCAATGATAGTTTTAACCAATCCAAATATGCTCTTAGCAATGGTTGGTAGTCTTGTTTTAGTTGGTGGAGCATTTGCTTTATTAGGAGTATTTGATAGATCAATTAAGAAAGGCGCCGTTGCATTATTTGTAGTAAGTCTTACACTTGTAATATTTTCTATTTCATATCTTATATTTGCTGCTGTTACAAAGAATGTTACATTAGAACAGGTTCTTATTCAATCCGGTTTATTAATTGGAACCGGTCTTGCATTTGCCGTACTTGGTAAAATGTTTGGTCAAATTGTACCTGGTGCAATTGCAATTGCAGGTATGGGTATTGGATTACTTGTATTTAGTTTAGGATACTTACCTTTTGCAGCGGTTACCAAGGATATCACATTAGAAAGCGTAGCTGCACAGGCAGGATTGTTATTAGCATTAGGTGTAGAGTTTGCAGCTGCTGGTGTAGGTTCCCTATTTATATTAGCTGGGGCTGGAGCATTTGCAGCGGTTGGAATTTCATTATTACTTTTAGCCCCAGGACTTGCTGCTATCAAGGCGGTTGATTTTACTGAGGAAGACGCTAGGAATTTAACCACCACATTAGTTGGTGTTAAATCTGCATTCTTAGGTAATGCTGATGCTGATGAAGGATTCTTCTCAAAACTAGGTGGTGCAATAACCGGTGCTGTTGATGCAGTACGAATGGTTGAAGCTGCATCCGGTTTTATAGCAGCCGGTATCGCTCTTAAAACTTTATCTTGGGGCCTAATGGCATTTAAAGAAGTTAAGTGGAGTGACGAGTTATCAAAAGAATTAGTAGTTATGCTAAACGGTGTTACTACTGCATTTGCTTTAGCTGGGTCAAGCGAACAGGTTCCAAGTTCATCTTTCTTTGGTCAAATGTTCGGCTTTAAGAGAACTGCGGTTGAAGAAGGCATTAATTCGGTACTAGGTGCAGGCAGAGCACTTAAAGATATTGCCGAGGGTCTTAAGGCATTCCAGGCACTTATTGATAGTGGTGTTAATTTTGGTCAACCTGATGAAAACGGAAGATACCAACCTGGTACATTAGGTTATGCTGTAACAAACACGGTAGGATTTATTAATGAAGCATTTGCTTCAATTGCAGATCAAGGTAATGTTCCGGCAGGTGGAGTATTTGGATCTCTATTTGGAATTAAAAAGAATAAAGTTGCTGAAGGTATTGAGTCAGTTAAAGGCGCAGGTCAAGAACTTAACAATATTGCAAACGGTCTTAAAACCTTCCAAGAACTGGTTGATAGTAATATTAACTGGGATAGGTTAGGAGACGCTATTAAAAAATCATTAGGATTTGTAGGAGATGCCTTTGCATCAATTGGTGGTAAAGAAGAATCTGATGGGTGGTTTATATTTAGCTGGGATGAGAACCTTGTACAAAAAGGCGTTGAAAGTGTTCAAGGCGCAGGTCAAGAACTTTCAACCATTGCAAACGGTCTTAAGACATTTCAAGATATGGTCACAGCTAATGTTGACTTTGTTAAGTTAGGTGAAACTGTTAAGACTACACTTACATTAGTAGGTGATGCCTTTGCAATGATAGGTGGTAAAGAAGAATCTGATAGCGCACTATTTGGATTAATTGAATGGGATGAGAACCTTGTACAAAAAGGTATAGAGAATGTTAAAGGTGCTGGTTCTGAGCTTACAAATATCGCAAAAGGTTTACAATCATTTGCTGACCTTAAGAACCCTAAAGCCATAGCAAATAGTATTAAAGAAATCTTTACTTCAATTGGAGATACATTTACATTCTATTATGATAAGCCTAAATTCTCAGGACAACTTGATCATATGAAATCGTTTGTTAATACAATGTCATATAATGCAAGTAAAGGTCTTATACATAAAGCAGCTGACGGAATGTCTAAAATGGCCGCGGCTATTAATTCAATTAATACCGATAAAGCAGAGGCATTTGGAAATCTATTTAAGGGCGCCGGTGAATTAAGTACAAACACTATGGCATATTTCCAATTGATTAATGCTGTTGAAGATATTAGAGATGCACTTAATGCACAAGGAACTGGTGGAGGAACACAGACCGCAGCTGCTGGTGGAACTCAAGCAGCTGGCGGTGCTGAAAGTAAAGGTCTTAAACCAACTCTTGACAGTATTAATCAATCTTTAGGAAGATTAAACAGTACAATGGGAAATATTGTTCCTGCTATCCAATCTATCAAAATTACCGTAGAAGATTAATCTTTTTTCTTAGAAACTTAAAACCAAGTTAACCTGTTACTATATAAAATTAACGGATTGTTCCACTAAAAGTATAGTAATTATGGCTAAAAGTATTGTTTGGTTTGATTTAGAAACTACTGGTGTTAACACAGCAACAGATAGGATTATTGAGATCTGTATGATTAAAACAGATTTTGAAGGAAATGAGATTGCATCTTTTTATTCACTTGTAAATCCTGGCACTGGTATTGAATGGCGCCAAGAGGCGATAGATAAACATGGCATTACACCAGATATGCTTGAAGACCAGGATAGGTTTGAATTTATTGCCAAAGAAGTTATGGACTTTATAGGTGACTCTGACCTTGGTGGCTATAATGCACTTTACTTTGATATCCCAATGTTAACTGAAGAGTTTATGCGAGCTGGGTTAGTCTTTAATCCTCGCGGTAAGGCTGTAATTGATCCGTTCATTATCTATTCAAAATATGAAAGACGAGATCTAAGTACTGCTTATACAAAGTACACAGGTAAAACTTTAGAAGGGGCACACCGTGCAGAAACGGATATCCGTGCAACAATGGAAATCTTCCAGGCACAACGTAAACTTTATGATATGCCAGGATCTGCGGCTGAAATTGATCAGGTGGTTAATGAGTCTCGTCAAACCCAAGTAGATCTTAGCGGTAAGTTTAAGTTTGCTGAAATCAATGGTAAAAAAGAAGTCGTATTCAATTTTGGAAAGTGGATGGGTAAACCTTTTAAAGAAGTTTATGAAGCCGACTCGCGTTACATTGAATGGATGATTGATAAAGGAGAATTTGCAAAAGAAACTAAGATCATAGCCAGAAAACTTGTAGAAAAGATGAAGGCTGAACCACCAATGCCTTTCTAGAAATTGTTAATAACTTTTTTCATTTTTAGAGAAAAAAGTCTATGAAAAATTTTCAAATCCCAATAATTTGTTTTATATTTATATAAAATAAAACGGATATGGAAATTAACACAGGATCAGTCGTAAAGTATCAAAATGGTTACTACCGCGTTACACGCTGCACCAAAAACACAGTCAATCTATCTGGAGTATGGGGCGGCCGTATTTATCACAAAGGAATTAATAAGTCTGAGGTAACTGAAGCTGCTGCTGAATGGTATGAAAGATGGAGTCAATCTGAAACCTATCAATGCATGTAATATGATACGAGAAAAAACACAACACACCGGACCTATCGTCATTGATCTAACAGGACCTGACGGTAATGCATTCGTCCTAATGGGAATGGCCAAAAAGTTTGGTCGTCAATTAGGCTGGGACAATGGTAAATGCCAAGACCTAGTAAATGAAATGATGAGTGGAGATTATGAGAATCTTCTCCAAGTGTTTGATCGCGAATTTGGTAACTTTGTAATTTTAGAAAGATGAATATAGACATTGAAAAACTTAAAAAGATCGAAGAGGTCTGCGGACAATTTGAAATTGGTCGAATCATGGGTGGTGGTGATCATAACTACCTTCGCTTTGGTTATTGGAGACCGACTAATTGGACTGCACTCCAAGAGATCTTAGGTCCTTCTATTATCGTAGAAGAAGACTCCGATTATGATGATGACTGCGGTTGGAAGTATTCATACACTCTCTATGATCGCTTTGAATGGGAAAAGATTCAAAAAGAAAGACAAGAGAGATTAAATGCATGGAGACAACCTTCCGTGAAACAATCATAATACATAGTTATATAAATAACGAAACGTTCTTTAACATTATGGGGGTGACCTGGTTTTGACGGTTAAGCTGAAAATAGGTTACTGATGCAAGCAGGGTTAGATGGAAACCCTTAAACACCTATCACACAATAAAAGGCGAAGAGAAATCTTCATTCACCTGGGAAGACGCAATGTCTTTCATTGGTGCTGATTACGCAGTAGCTGCCTAGTCAGTCCCGCACTCATCGTGGGGTATTAAAAAGAATGAGAACCCTGAGTACTTCTCGCTGACTCTCTAAATAAGAGTGGGAAACATTGATGGTAATGAAATGAAAACCCTTACCTATTTTGTACATTAAGAAAAATGTACTAAGCTTGTGAATGAGGGATTTAGGTTCCTTAGTCGGACATGGGTTCGAATCCCATCACCTCCACCAAAAAGGATGCTTACAGCAAATTAGGACTAGATTTGTAAACTATACTCCTCAGCATCCTGTAATGCGGAAGTAGCTCAGTTGGTAGAGCACAACCTTGCCAAGGTTGGGGTCGCGAGTTCGAATCTCGTCTTCCGCTCAAAAAGAAATTTTACTCACATAGTGAAACAAACATAGTGTGAGTATATATAAACAGTAAATAAAAACAAATTCAATGCAACTGCACGGATGTACATATTGGATACTTAGTAATGTGGAGAAGAATTTTCCACAGGCGGATTCAATTACACACATTCCAGGTAGGAGCTAATGAAATAAACTCATCTAATAATTTAGGCCTCCTGGAAAATAAAAAATTCCAGGAGGCTTTTTTTATGGGTCTCTTTCAGAAAAAGATTGAATGGTTTATATTTGTTTAGATTAAGAATAACAAATTTGTTCTTTGACATATTGGTACCGATTTAGGAAGATTGGCAGAGTGGTCGATCGCGGCAGTCTTGAAAACTGTTGAACTGCAAGGTTCCGTAGGTTCGAATCCTACATCTTCCGCAAATCAAATTGCCCTCTCGTCTAATGGCAGGACATGTGGTTTTGGTCCACAGTGTGGAGGTTCGAATCCTTCGGGGGCAACTAATGAAACCCACAGAAGTCCGATTAGCGCGGATGAAAGGAACCTTGGCTCTCAGAGGATCGCAACCTTTTAAAGAGAGTTTGAATGTCCCAAGGTACTCTGTTCAGATTCCTGCTCTGCTGTGCACGGCAACAGGTTATGGGGAACAAACCATAAGTAAAACTCGGAGATAGGTTTCATTTTAACGGGGAGTAGATCAGTTGGTAGATCGGGTGGTTTGGGACCATCAGGCCGCAGGTTCGAGCCCTGTCTCCCCGACTAAGGATGCATACAGCAAACTTTACTAAACAGCAAATTTGGAAAAAAGAAGCATCCTGTATTTTGCCTCTGTAGCTCAGTTGGTAGAGCTACTGATTTGTAATCAGTGGGTCGCAGGTTCGAATCCTGTCGGAGGCTCAAATGGTCTGTTCGTCTAACGGTTAGGACATCACCCTTTCACGGTGGTGATACGGGTTCGATTCCCGTACAGACTACAACATTGCGGGGTGGACTGGAGATGGTTCCAGCTCAGTCTCATAAGCTGAATCACATGGGTTCGATTCCCATCCCCGCAACTAAGGCTCGTTAGTAGAGATGGTTACAATGTCGCCCTGTCACGGCGAAGGTCACGGGTTCGAGTCCCGTACGAGCCGCAAAAAATGCCGAGGTTTAATATTGACCTAAAGTAATGTGTACAGTTACATCGTAGGAAGGCTACCTACATCTTGGGGGTATAGCTCAGTTGGCTAGAGCATCTGCCTTGCACGCAGAGGGTCGTGGGTTCAAATCCCTCTACCTCCACTAAGATCTCGTAGCTCAGTTGGTAGAGCAATACACTTTTAATGTATGGGCCGCGCGTTCGAGCCGCGCCGGGATCACAAAAAAATCGCTAATGGAAACATTGAAGGTGTATAATGCTAGCAACACCGCAGGTTAAGCGATATCCTGCAACTTGCCGAAGTGGTGGAATGGTATACACGCTGGTCTTAGGAACCAGTGCTTCACGGCTTAAGGGTTCGAGTCCCTTCTTCGGTACTATGCATCCTTAGCTCAGTTGGTAGAGCGCTTGCCTTACATGCAAGATGTCGGAGGTTCGAATCCTCCAGGATGTACAAATAACCTGTACCCTTGAAAAACTCGTTTAAGCAAAGCAGGTTAGCTCCGAGATAAAAGGGTATGAGAATAAGGAGCTTTATTGGAAGGTGGGTGAGTGGTTAAAACCGGCAGACTGTAACTCTGCTCCCTTACGGGTACGGCGGTTCGAATCCGTCCCTTCCAACATTTGGACCTTTAGCTCAGTCGGTTAGAGCATCGGACTCATAATCCGCAGGTCGTAGGTTCGAGCCCTACAAGGTCCACATTTAGTCGATTAGTTCAATTGGATAGAACACTTGACTACGGATCAAGAGATAAGGGTTCGAGTCCTTTATTGACTACTAAAGGTGATGTAGCTCAGATGGTAGAGCACAGGACTGAAAATCCTGGTGTCCCCGGTTCGATCCCAGGAGGTACCACCAATTTTATTGTTTTAAAAAGATATTCTTGGTAAAATGTATATATAAAATAGATTATAAAAACGAAGAACAAGTTATGTTAAGAATAGTAGAAATAAGTATAGATGCGATTAACCGATTAAATACAAAAAAACTATTAAGACATGAAAACAAATATTACAGATCAAAGATTACAAGAACTAATAGCCGTTGCGCCAACAGTAGCAGTCAAAATGGACATGGAGTGGTTAAGCTCAACATCCAATACGGCAGACTTCCAAATACGTTTAACAAATACAGGTACATCAGTAGTTAAATTTAACGCTTTGATTATTCGCGGGGTTCATTCTCCAAAGCTAACAACAGGAATTATAACATGGAAAGCATTAAATGATAATGTACTTCCAGGATGGTTAGGTTGGCCACAAAAAGGAACCACCAATTTACCGTATATCTCAGGACAGAGAAAATTAAACTTTTCTTCAGCAACAAACATCTTTACCAACGAAACAGCTCCTATTATACCAACTGGAGACGGGGTAATAGTTGGAACCTTTAGGGTTTCTACAACAACAACATGGAATCCAAATACTGACTTTAAATTTGTATGGGAAATGACAACAGGGGGAGTAGTAGGTTATGTAAATTTTGAAACACAGTCTTCAACTTCATTACTACCAGTTGGTTTTATGCATTATGGACCAACAACATCTAATTCAATAGGTAAATGTTTAACGGTAACATCAGCAGGCACACAAGTATTAAATAGGTAGAATATTAGAAAGGTTTTCCAATATTATCGTTTGGTCTAATGGTAGGACATGTGGTTTGGTTTATATGGTGATGTAGCTCAGTTGGTAGAGCAAAGGACTGAAAATCCTTGTGTCGGCGGTTCGATTCCGTCTATCACCACAAAGTAATATTCCTCGGTAGCTCAGAGGCAGAGCACATGACTGTTAATCATGGGGTCGGGATATCGTAATTCCCCCGGGGAGCAAATATTGGAATGTAGCTCAGTTGGTTAGAGCACTTGCCTGATACGCATGTGGCCGGCGGTTCGAGTCCGCCCATTCCAACACATGGTGGTCGTAGCTCAGTAGGTAGAGCACTGGATTGTGGTTCCAGTCGTCGCCGGTTCGATCCCGGTCGATCACCCAAAAGGCACCGTGTCCGAGTGGTTAGGCGAAGGTCTGCAAAACCTTTTACACTGGTTCGAATCCAGTCAGTGCCTCTAACATATACGTCTGTAGCTCAGTTGGTAGAGCACTGGTCTCCAAAACCAGGTGTCGGTGGTTCGAGCCCATCCAGTCGTGCTAATACATAAACCAAATGAAAGTGTTCAGAAAGACAAATGGGGTCAAGGTAAATGTGATTGAACACACCCTTGAACAGCTAAGGAATTTTCCTTATGCATCAATTCACATCGGTACTGATTCTCAAAATCATGGAGATGTAACGGTTTATAGTACTGTCATTGCATATCGCTTTGGAAACACTGGTGTGCACTATATTGTGCATAGGCAAAAATTCCCAAAGATTTCTGATATGTGGACTCGTCTTTGGAAAGAAGCAGAAATGAGTATTGAAACTGCTGAATGGCTAACACAACAAATTAATGTTAAAATCTCTATTGATATGGACTATAATGGAGATGAAGGTTTCAAATCAAATAAGATCATATCAGCAGCAAAAGGCTGGGCAAATTCATTAGGATATCCGGTTAATGTAAAGCCTAATGAACAAATTGCTACAAGAGCAGCAGACTATTGCTGTCGCTAACGGAAGGTTACCCAAGTGGTGAAGGGGGCAGTTTGCTAAACTGTTAGGTCGGCAACGGCGCGAGGGTTCGATCCCCTCACCTTCCGCTCTTTCAGAATGTAACTTTATGTATTATTATTAAATAAATAGTTTAGGTATGAAACAGGATTTTATTTGGGTACGTAAGGTTATCCTAAACAATGATAATAGAACAGCTCATTATGACTCTTTATTGAGATTAATTGAGTTGTTTACATTAAAGTGGAAACACAATGAAAAGGATCCACGCTTTCATGATGCATATGTTTCATATAAAGCTTTTTTGAAACTTACCCTTAGACAACAATATAATTAAACCAAACAGAGTTTTAGCATATAAAAATAAAAGGTATGGCCGTAAGTGTAGAAAAGAGGTATCAAAAACTTACTGATACTGAGCACGTTCTCCTTCGTCCGGGTATGTACATTGGTTCAATTAAACCACATACCGAGGAAGTTTTTCTTATTAATGAAAAGAAAGGAAAGTTTGAACCTACAGAGATTACTTATAATCCAGGGTTTATTAAACTTTTTGATGAGATCGTATCCAATTCAGTTGATGAACATAAAAGAAATCCTAATCTTAACCAGATTAAAGTTACAGTAGATGAAGTAACTGGTCGTATATCAATCTGGGATAATGGTGGAATACCTGTAGAGATTCATAAAGAGTACGGAGAATGGGTTCCTGAAATGATCTTTAGTAATCTTAAGACAGGAAGTAACTTTGATGATACTGAAGATCGTACTGTTGTTGGTACCAATGGTGTTGGTAGTACTCTTACCAATATATTTAGTAAAGAATTTAGAATTGAAACATGTGATGGCAAAAAATCATTCTTACAGATTTTTTCAAATAACATGTCATCTAGGACAGAGCCGGTAATTAAATCTCATAAGAAAGGCTATACTGAAATTTCATACATTGCAGATTTTGATAAATTTGGAATGAAGAAGATTGATAAGTCTTCTCTACAAATGATCCAAAGAAGGCTTTATGATATTGCTGCGTGTAATACTTCACTAAAGATTTATCTTAATGATACCTTAATATCATTTAAGAACTTTAAGGAATATGCTGAACTCTATACTGATAATGTTTTTTATGAACAATCTCAAAATTGGAGAATTGGTATAGGTCATTCTACCTCAGGGTTTAAAGCAATATCATTTGTAAATTCAGTAGAGACTAAAGACGGTGGTACACATGTTAATAATGTAACATTTCAAATCATTCAGTATCTTAGAGAAAAGATTAAGAAAAAGTACCGTGTAGATGTAAAGCCTACTGACTTAAAACAACACATCTTTCTATTCATTGACTGTACTGTAATTAATCCGGCTTTCTCATCTCAAACAAAAGAGAAACTCATTACTGAACCAAAGGACTTTGGAAGTATTCATGAACTTTCAGAAAAGATACTTAAACAAGTATTCGGTTCAGAAATCATTCAATCGGTTCTTGATTGGATTGAAAGAAAACAAGCAGCCGAAGAAAGAGCAAAACTTAGAAAGTTAAATAATAACCTTGATAAGTCAAAGGTAATTAAACTTATTGATGCTAAGAAAACCGGAGATAGAAAAGGCTGTACCCTTGCAATCTTTGAGGGTGATTCTGCATCATCTGCATTCCGCCGTTACCGTGACCCACAAACACAGGGTGCATTTCCTCTCCGTGGAAAGTTTATTAATGTAAGAGAAATTCCTGACTCAAAGGTTGTACAAAATAAAGAAGTGCAATCTCTTATGGCAGCAATTGGATTAAAGATTGGTCATGAACCAAAGGATCTCCGTTATGGTAAAGTTTTACTTTATACCGATGCCGATGTTGATGGTAATTCAATTTCTGCTCTTCTTATAAACTTCTTTGGTAAGTATTGGCCTGAATTATTTGAGGAAGGTAAAATCTTAAAGGTTGAAACACCTCTTATGGTTGCAAAGAAAGGAAAAGAAACTCTTAGTTTTTATTCTGATGAAGAGTATAAAGAATGGGAACAAAAACAAAAATCATTATCTTCGTGGAATATTGAATATAAGAAAGGATTGGCTGCATTGGAGGACGAGGAATATCAGGAGATCATTAGAAGCCCTAGATCATACTTTCTTACAAAAGATAATGGATTTAACAGTACATTAAATATCTGGTTTGCAGGTGACTCTACACCCCGCAAAAAGAAAATTTTAGGAGAATCTGTAGAAATTAAAACAAGCAATAAATCTCTTTTTTAATGGAAAAAAGAACAGTAACATCATTCTTTGATAAAGAATATTTGGAGTATGCAAAATATGTGGTAGAGAACCGCGCTATTCCAAGTTGTATTGACGGCCTTAAACCAACCCAAAGAAAGGTTGTTTTCGTTGCAAATAAGATTTGGAAAAATGGATCTGAAAAGCCAATGAAATTATTCCAACTTGCAGGTCGTGTAGCAGCTGAAGCATATTATCATCACGGTAATACTTCATTGGAATCTGCTATGGTTGGTATGGCACAAAAGTTTAAGAACTCTTTACCTCTATTAGATGGAATAGGTCAATTTGGTTCTCTGCGTTCACCTTCTGCTGGCGCACCTCGTTACATCAGTGCAAAATTACATCCTAACTTTAGACTAATCTATCAAGATTTTGAACTTCTAAATAATAAGATTGAAGAAGGCGAAGAAATTGAACCAGACTTTTTTCTTCCGATTGTACCAACTGTGATCTTAAATGGATCATCTGGTATTGCTGTAGGATTTGCTACAAACATTCTTAACCGCAATCCTAAAGATGTAGTTGAAGCATGTTTGGCCGTTCTTAGAGATAAGAAGATTAAAACCCTTTCACCTTGGTTAAGTGAGTTTAAAGGAACATTTACCAGAGATCCAGGTAATCCTAATACATGGAAAATAAGTGGATCTTATCAGGTAGTAAATAGTACAACAGTAAAGGTAACAGAAATTCCACCTTCATTTACATATGAGAGATATGAAGAGTGGTTAAATTCATTAGTTGAAAAACGTATCATTGTTGATTATGAAGATAATTCATCAGATAAGATTGAATATCTTCTTAAGTTTCAGAGAGCAATCTTAAAGGACTACATATCAAAAGATAGGTTAGAAAATCTTCTTAAGATACATTCACAGGAAACTGAAAACCTAACAACTATTGATGAAACTGGTAAACTAAAGATCTTTACTAAGGCAGAAGATATTGTTACTCACTTCGTAGGAATAAGACTACAATTTTATCATAAGAGAAAGGCCTATCTTTTAGATAAGTTAGGTAGAGAACTTTTAATCATATCAAATAAGGCAAGATTTATTAAGGATATCATTGAAGGTAAACTTAAAGTAAATAATGTAGCAAAAGATATTATTGTTAAGTACCTTGATGATAATAAATATGACCGGGTTGATGGATCATATACATACCTATTAAGTATGGCAATCTATTCATTAACAAAGGAGCGGTTTGAAGAATTACTTAAACAGAAAGCCGATAAGGAAGCTGAGGTTGAAGCTATTAAGAAAACCGACCCTAAGGATATGTATATAAGTGATCTAGAACAATTGAAAAAATCTTTAGGTTAATGAAACCTATTAGGATTAATCAATATAAAAAATAAATACCATGAAAAAGTACATCATAGTTGGAAGTGGGGTTAAGTGGACATGTGAAGCCAGTTCTGAACAGGAAGCATGGGAATCACTTGCCCAGATTAAACAACTACCTGTAAAAGAACTCAAAAAGATGTTTACTTTAATGAACTCGGATCCAGATATCTCTAAAAATCAATAAACATGTTAATAGAACAAACCTCGATGACAGACTCATCAATGATTAAAAAAGCAGTTTACAATTTTTCTGCTAGTACCTTAAAAATTGAATTTAACTCAGGTGCTGTTTATGAATATTCAAATGTTGATTCTCAAACATATGAAGAGTTTTGTAAAGCAGAATCTCAAGGTAAATTCTTTAATGAAAAAATCAAAAACAATTATCAAAACTTTAAACTCTTATTAGACTAATTATGGGACCTAGTAATGTAATGTATGATGCCCTTAAGGCACAATTTGAAGCACAGAAGCAAAAGGCTCTTGCTACTCTTACAATCTATTTAACCAACCCGGTTGGTATTGGGGAGCACCCTCAACATATTGATGAAATGGTTACTATGACCAGATCTTTGGCTGAGGCAATTGATTGTATTGAAACTTTAGAAAAAACATTTGAAGTAAAAGCTCCTAAGGTAAATGAAAACGAGGAAAATGAAAACTCTAACTGAAATCGTACAGAGACTACTTGATGAAGGTCATATCTCTGCCGAGGAAGCTGTAATCATTTTACAAACAGAGGTAAATAAATCTTACCCAGTTTATATTCCAGCACCTATGCCTTCATTACCTTATAGCCCACCATTTAAGCCTGGTGATATTTGGTATACTTCATCAACAAACTTTCCAATAGCAGGTTCAAAAGATAACACAAATGAATAAAGTAATCCTAGTAGGAAAGGCTGCAGCTGGAAAAGATCATATGAGAAAAGTAATGGAAGGCCGTGGATTTATCTACGGCACTTCTTATACTACACGTCCTCCAAGAGAAGGTGAAATTGATGGCCAGGATTATTACTTTATGACCAAAAAGCAATTTGAAGAAGGTATAGAGAATAACTTTTGGTATGAGTGGGTTGAATTTAATGGTTGGTATTATGGAACTAGTCATAAGCAGTTCAAAGAACAGTGTAACCTATTCATAATGACTCCTATTGGAATCTCTCACATCAATCCAATTGATCGTAAAGAGTGTACTATCATTTATCTTAATATGCCAACTGAGGTAAGAAGACAAAGACTACAGAATCGTAATATGCCAGGTGATACTTTAGAACGTAGAATTGAGGCCGATGAAAAAGACTTTGCAAACTTTACCGATTTTGATATTGAGATAAACAATCATAATTTCTAACATATAAAAATAAAATGAGTAAATTCATTATCATTGAAGGTACCGATAATACCGGTAAAGATACACAGCAAAATCTTATTATAAAGAATCTTAAAGATACAGTATTTCATAAAGTACATTATTCATCTTTACCTTTTAAAGATGATACCGAAATGCATACTAAGTATTCTCATAAGATGTATAACGATATGTTTAAGATGATGGTTTTGGCAAAGGACCAAGACATTAACATTATCTTTAATCGTTCTCATTTAGGTGAAAGCATTTACTCTCCACTCTATCGAGGTTACTCTGGTGATTATGTATTTGATATTGAAAAACAATATGTAAATGCACTAAGAGAAAATCTCTATCTTATTACTCTTACAAATGATCCTCATACCATTTGGAGTAGAGATGATGGGAAATCATTTTACAAAAATGAAGAAGGTATTAAAGCCGAGGTTGATGGTTTTGTTCGTGCTCATCGCCTAAGTAAGATTAAGAACAAACTTCTTCTTAATGTTGGTACAATGAGTGCCGATGAAGTATCTAAAATCATTATAGATTTTCTATCACATGAAAATACTATAACGGGAGATCCGAAACAATTAGCAATGTTTGATCATGAGTAAATGGAGGGAAGAACGTATGTATGAAATAATGCATCATCTATGGGATAATCCAAAGTTGATGGAATTGTATGAACTTGAAATGAAAAAGGCTCATGCAGAAAAATATGTAGAAGAGTTCTTTCCAAAAATGGAAAAATGTTACGAAAAAGCTTTAAAAGAATATGAGAATTTACAAGGGTGAAACGTTTGCTGACGTTTATCAAACAGCACTTAATGATGTACTTAATTATCCAGAGTATGTAACCTCCCCAAGAGGTATGAAAATTTTTGAGGTAACTAATGCTGCACTTGTTATTGAAGATCCAACATTTCCTCTTTATGAAAATAAAAGAAGAAGTAGTCAATTCAAATACATAGGCGCAGAATTAGTTTGGTATTTTACAGGCCGTAGAGATACTGCTTTCATTTCTAAATTTGCAAAATTCTGGGAACAGATTGATAACGGAAATGGTACCGTAAATTCTGCTTATGGCAGTCTTATCTTTGCTGATAAAAATATTCATAATATTAATCAATACCAATGGGCATTACAGTCCTTAATTGAAGATAAAGATTCTCGCCAAGCAATTATACATTTTAATACTCCTAATCATCAATGGAAAGGTAATAAAGATTTTGTTTGTACTTTAACTGGTGTTTTTCAAATCCGCGATAATCAATTAAACTTTACCATTGATATGAGATCAAATGATCTTATACTTGGTACTCCAACTGATGTTGCATTCTTCTGTCTTTTACAACAGCAAATGTATCATCATCTTAAGAAACACTATCCTGAATTGGAAATGGGTACATACACTCATATTGTGCATTCACTTCATATTTATGAAAGGCATTTCTCATTAATTCATGAAATGCTTCAACAGTCTTTTGATCCAATCAGTTTTCCTGAAATTAGAGAGTTTCTAATTGATCCTAACGGCAATCCATTAGATGGCATTAAAGAAATTGAAAATGAAATTGAATCAGGTGCCCAAGAAATTCGTGTAAAAGATGACCCTTTACATAATTGGATATCCGATGCGATTTTTATGGATATATAAAAAAATAGCCATAGCTCAATGAAACACATCAAACTCTTTGAAGAATTTATTAATGAAGCAGTAGAAGATAGCGGTCTAAAGAAAGTCTATCTCGCTACTCGTCGTGATAGCGGACAAAGATGGTGGTCATATAAAGGATTTGCTGGTGATAAATTCTTTATCCAAGTAACTGAAAATAATATTGATAAGTTGGATATTAATCCTGACTATCCTGTATTAAATTATCATAGTACTATTGTTGATGAACTACTAAAGAAAGGAAAGATTAAAGAAGAAAATATCTATAATCATCCAAAGTACATTCCACTATCCGGTTCAAAGAAAGAGTTTCATAAACTTGTAGGTGAAGATGAAAATGTTCCTAAAACGGTTTACTCAAAGAATGAGGCATTAGAAAAGTTAAACTTTCCTATTATTGCAAAACCTGCAAACGGTCACAGCGGAATAGGAATCCAGGTAATTAAGAAACCTGAATTAATGGAAGATATTGATGAGAAAGTATTTGATACTTTTTCTGAATATGTTGATAAGGTTGAAGAAATGAGATTCTTTAACTTTAAAGGTCAACCTATCTTTTGGATGGAAAGAACTCCTGCAAACAGCAAAGCTAAGTCTGGTGATGGAAAGACCGATGAAGAGATGGAATTTAATTATGCAAAAAGAAATGTAGATAAAGTTCCTGCTGATTATAAGAAGGTCTTAGAAAAATACTGTAAGATTTTTGAAAAGTTTCCTTACATCTGTTTTGATATGATGAAGGATAAAAATGGTAAGATCTTTGTAATTGAATCGAATGCCCAACCAGGCGTACCTTTTGATAGTACGGTTCAAATTTACAAAAAGATATATGAAGATTTCTATGGCAAACCGCTAGACGAAAAATCTCTTCAAAAACTGGATGAATACTCCAAGGAAATGGTTGAAAGAACGCTAAAACGTGATAGTGGAAGATTTTCAATAAAAAATTGAAAAAAGTCTACAAAAAATTTTCAATTCTCGTTTTTTTGTTTTATATTTGTACTGATGGTATATTAATACTATCTTAAATCAAATAATATGTCTGAGGAACTGAACGAAATTTCTGACTTTTATATTACATCTGATACGTGGTTTGGTCGACCACAAATACTTGAGATAGCAAAGAGAACACAGTTTGCAACGGTTGAAGAAATGAATGATCAACTCGTTAAGAACTGGAATAAGGTTGTTAAATCATCTGACTTGGTTTTTCATTTAGGTAATTTTGCATGGGAGCCTCTTACTGCAAGAACTATACTTAAAAAACTAAAAGGAAAAATCTTTTTTCTTATTGGTAATGCTGATGAAGCCTTATTGGAAGTAGCTGAGGAGTTTGAAAATGTAGTAATTCTTGATCATCAAATCGTTGAATTACCTCAATTTGATTCTGTTCTTTGTCATTACCCTTTAGAGGTATGGAACGGAAAATCTTCAGGAACAATTCATTTTCATGGACATACTGTTTTTTCTCATAAAACCGACTTAAGAGTTTCCAATCGTATTAACACGTGCGTAGACTTTTGGTCATATTCACCAATTAAATTTTCGGCAATTAAAGAATTCGTAAATGGCAAAATCTAAAACTTACAAAGAACTGGCAATTGAGTTTAAGAAAACTCGCTCTGAAAGAATCTACAATGAACTTTATAAAAAAATGAGACCAGGTTTATGGTCCTATGTAAATAACATTGTTAGAGATCCGGCCGTGGCTGATGACATTGTATCAACCACATTAACAAATGTTTATCTTAAGATTGATCAATATGATGAGTCTTACCAGATAACCACATGGGCATATCGTATTGCCTATAATGAATGTATCGGATGGATTAGATTCCGAAACAAAAAGATAAGCATCAATGTATTTACTGATGCTGGTGTTGAACCACCAACTAAAGATGGATTCCTTGATCCAGAAACTCATGTTAAAACAGATGAAGACTTCTGGGAGGAAGAGGATATTCTTACAGAGCAGGTAAGAGTAACTAAAGAGGCAATAAATGCACTGCCTCCAATGTATAAGAGATACATGGTTGAAAGATTCTTAAATCATAAATCATATAATGATATCCTTGATATCATGGCAGAATATGAAAAGGATATCAATCTGCAGACAGTAAAGAATCGTATTTTCCGTGGCAGAAAAATCGTCCAAAGGCAATTAGAGAAAATGAAACTCTTCTCTGAAGCATAAATAGATAAAAAAAAGAATTATGTATATCTTTAAACTTTTTAATGAACTAAACATTTGGAGGAAGGTTAGAGCCATTGCGTTAGAGAATGAGCAGGCTTTAAATGAATCTGGGTTTAGAGTTGATTGGATTGGCAGAATTTACACTGTCATCAATCTACCTGAAGAAGTAATTAATCAGCCTATCTCACGTGAAGGATATGTATTAATGAAACTTCGTGAATATGATAGCCTGTTTCTTAATATGGGTATTGCTGATGCAATTGCCCCAGAGCTTATGGAAATAGAAGGTGCTGAAGCATATCTTTTAGTCCTATCACCAGATAGAGACTATCTTAAGTTTTGGCCTTTCACAGTTTCCATGATAAAAACTGTAGGTCTATTCTTTGCATTAAGACTTGTCTATCTTTTAATTACACACTATTGGTCATCTATCAGTTCTGCTTGGAACTGGATATTCTAAAGCAATGTCAACACAACAATCACTATCACAAACGGAAACAATTAATGGCAAACGATATTATGTTATAGGAGAACATAAGTATCCTTCTGTTACAACAGTTTTAGGTTCAATGACCGATTCTTCCGGTTTAGATAAGTGGAGAAAAAAGATTGGTGAAGAAGAGGCTGATCGCATTTCAAAATTTTCTGCAAATCGTGGTACCATCATGCATCAAATGATTGAGTACTTTTTAGGATCAACTAAAGAAACACAAAAGGAAAGATTAAAAGAAGCCCAGGAAAGGATTATTGAATTTGTTAAAGCTGAGGGTTTTACTGCCGAGGAATTAGAAGTTGGCCGCAAACTTTTTTATAGTTTTTATAATAATGATCTCTTTAGTAAGATAACTAAGGTTATAAGTATCGAGGAGACGCTCTACTCCCACCAGATGGGAGGGTATGCAGGTAGAGTAGATAATATTTATGAGAATATTTTATCCCATCTACTCATCTTAGATTTTAAGACTTCTAGAAAACAGAAAAAGAAAGAGTGGATTGAAAACTACTTTATGCAAATTTCTGCATACTTTCTAGCTTACTGGGAAATGACCGGTAAAAAACCACATGGTGGTGAAATCTGGATTGCTGTGGAAAATGATCTTCCACAGGTTTTTGAAGTTACATGGGAAGATATTCAAGATTATGGTAAGAAATTCTTATCCCTAGTGAAAGAGTACCATAAACTCAATCCATTACCTCAGAATATATAAAAAAACAAAATAATGAATGAAACACATTCAGACATTCGAGACTTTTTTTACTAGAACTCTATCTGAGGAATTAGACCAAACACGTCATAAAGCGGCTAAACATATCGAGGATATAGAAACCGAAAACGAATCAGATAAAAAGGCTGAAAAGGATGTAGAGGAATACTTAGACGACAAGTCAGAGTATTGTCCTAGATGTGGCGAGCATAATGATGATTGTAAATGCCAATCAGAAGATCCTTGGTCAACACAAAATTACCACAGAGTTCCTGTAGGTAAGAAAGAGAAGAGTAAAGCAAAACAAGACTTTAAAACAAAATAAAGATATGGAAAAGATTAACTTATTTTTTGCAAAGCATGGTTCAAAAGTTATCACTGTACTTTTGATTCTTTTATACTTTAAGTCATGCAGCGTTGATAGCGAATTAGAGAGACTTAAGAAAGAAGCTAAAGCAAATACTGAAACTATCAGTAAACTTCCTACTGCGGCCGAAGTTAAAATTGAAGGCCTAAATGCAGAGAAGAGAATGATCCAAGCAACGGATCGTAAGATGTTGGATGTACAACGTCAAAATGAGATTGAAAAAGAGATCTCAAAATTACAAGGTAAATAATGGCAAATATCATACCAGGTGTACCAACTCCAGGAGATCCCACGTGTGCATTAACCGTTTGCGGCAGAATTATTGCACAAGTAGACTGCATTAAGTATATAATGCAAGGTACATCTGCGTGTATTGATATTCAACTTTTTGGTGCTGATGGAACTCCTCTTGACTTAGATCAATTTTGCGAAATGCAAATCCAATTAACAAATGAATTGGAATGTGTTATAGCAAATTTTTGGTATCCTTCCGTTCCTACCGGTTCAAAGGGATTTGACATTGAAATTCTTCAATATACAACCACTCATGGGCATATAGTAAATAAAGGACTTCTTAGAATATGTTTATCTACTAATTGTACCCTTACCTCAACCGGCGCTGTTTTTGCAGAAATTATTCTTAAGGAATGTTTACTTACAGGGCAAGAACAAATTTTAACTGGAGTGCCAACGCCAACTGGCTTACCTGAACCGTCTGGTGATACTTTCGGTATTCCTTGTCTTCAGGTTGCAAGTATACTTAATTCAAAGATAGCAAAAAACGGTGGAGCGGGTGGATGTTTCCCAGGTTACATTCCACCACAGCCTGGTTCCAGTGGGATGGGTTATGCAATTGGAGCAACAGGCTCAACCGGTCCTCATGGATCAACCGGACCACAGGGTGAAGCAGGATTAAATGGATCAACTGGACCACAAGGGGAAGCAGGACTAACTGGGTCAACTGGAACTGGACTAACCGGATCAACCGGTGCACAAGGAAATCTAGGATTAACCGGATCTACCGGGTTTACTGGATCAACTGGTCCACAGGGTGCCGGTGGTGCTTTAGGATATTGGGGAAGTTTTTGGAGTACACAAAATCAATTAAACGCAGGACCTACATCTGCAAATGTAATGACATTTAATACCACAGATCCTAATTCTAATGGTATTTCAATTCAAAATAATAGTCAACTTACATTTGCATACGGTGGAGTTTACAATATTCAGTTTTCTGCTCAGCTTGATAGAATTGCAGGACCTGCATCTGCTAATGAAGTAGATATTTGGTTTTCAAAAAACGGAAGCCAAATTCCTGACTCTAATACTGCCACAACAGTTGCAGGAATTACATCTGCTTCAAAAGAAGTTGCTGCATGGAATTTTCAACTACAATTAGATGCAGGCGACTACATTGAACTCTATTGGTCATGTCCTAATACTAATGTTGAACTCACAGCAGCAGGCCCTAATGTAAATCCTACTCGACCTGCAATACCTTCAGTTATTCTTACTGCTCAACAGGTAATGTATACCCAAATGGGTGGAACTGGTGCAACCGGTCCACAAGGAGACATTGGAGCAACTGGAAGCCAAGGAGATATCGGTTTTATTGGCGCAACTGGAAACCAAGGAAATATAGGTTCAACTGGGCTTGGCTCAACTGGCGCAACTGGTAGCCAAGGAAACATAGGTTCAACTGGAGCAACTGGAAGCCAAGGTGATATCGGTTTTATTGGTGCAACTGGAAACCAAGGAAATATAGGTTCAACTGGAGCAACTGGAAGCCAAGGTGATATCGGTTT